>ENA-OFCI01000728-OFCI01000728.1-metagenomes-genome-assembly--contig:-NODE-728-length-17890-cov-3.381609_pt1 | contig 17890 bp, 18 predicted proteins | sample MGYA00153391_OFCI01 | MGnify analysis MGYA00153391
ATCTCGCGCAGGCTGAGTCGCTCGCGCCACGGAGCAAGGTCCTGCTGGATGAGCATCCGGTAGACGGTCGGCGGGGCACAGAAGGTGGTGACGGACTCCTGCGCCATCGTCTCCAGCAGTGCCGCAGCGTCGAAGCGTGGCTGGTTCACGACCAGGATGGTGGCTTCGGCGTTCCACGGGGCAAAGAAGGAGGACCACGCATGTTTGGCCCACCCCGGCGAGGACACGTTGAGATGGACGTCGCCGGGCTGCAGCCCGATCCAGTACATCGTCGACAGGTGCCCGACCGGGTAGGACAGGTGGGTGTGCTCGACGAGCTTGGGCTCGGCGGTCGTGCCCGAGGTGAAGTAGAGCAGCAGGGTGTCGTCGCCACCCGCTGCCTGCGAGGGCGCGAGTCCGATTGCCGCAGAGAGTGACTCGATGTATGACGTCCAGCCCGGGACTGGCTCGCCGACAGCGATACGCGAGTAGTCGCCTCGCACGCCGTTGAACTTGGCAGCGTCCATCGAGGCCGCGATGACATGTCTTACGTGACCCCGCCTGATCCGGTCGTCAAGGTCCGCGGGGGTCAGCAACGTCGTGGCTGGTATCACCACGACCCCGAGCTTGATACAGCCGAGGAGGGTCTCCCAAAGCTCCACCTGGTTGCCCAGCATCAGCAGCAGGCGATCGCCCTTGACTGCGCCGAGTGATGAGAGCCAGGACGCTACCTGCGAGGAGCGGGCCGACATCTCGGCATACGTCACCGAACGGCTTGTCCCGTCGCCCTCGACGAGCTTGAGCGCGACCCGGGCGCCGGTCGTGGCGTCTGCCGCAACCCGGTCGAACCAGTCGAAGGCCCAGTTGAACTCCTGCATCCGAGGTGGGTCGTAGGCGCCTGTTGCCTTGTCGTAGTCGGTTCGCGCGGCGAGCAGGAGATCTCGAGCACTACGGAACTGTGCGTACGCGTCAGCCATGCCCTGACCTTAGCCACGGCGCGGCGCGCTGTCTCTGGCTGCGCCGCGCCGAATTCTCGCGCTGCGAAGCGAGCGCCGAATATCAGCACCAGGACATTTCTGACATCCTGAAGCCATGACCGACACGGCCGCACGCCCCCACACTTACCCGACGCGTTGGGAGGCCGACGTGGTGCTGCGGGACGGTTCGGTGGCCCACGTGCGCCCGATCATGCCGGCTGACGCTGACGCCCTTCGCCGGTTCCACGCTGGGCAGTCCGCCGAGTCCATCTATCTTCGGTTCTTCGCCCCGTTGAAGTCACTCAGCGACAAAGACGTGACCCGGTTCACCGTGGTCGACCACGACTGGCGGGTGGCTCTCGTGGCCACTTTGCGTGGTGAGATCATCGGCGTTGCTCGCTACGACCGGCTGGACGCCACGACGGCAGAAGTCGCCTTCCACATCTCCGACCACCACCAGGGCAAGGGCGTGGGCTCGGTCCTGCTCGAGCATCTGGCAGCCATCGGCCAGGAACGGGGCGTGGCCAAGTTCGTGGCAGACGTTCTGCCGCAGAACCGCAAGATGATCCAGGTCTTCACTGAGGCGGGGTATGAGGTCAACTACCACTTCGAGGACGGCATCATCGCCGTGGCCCTGCAGATCGAGCCGACCGCGCAGTCCCAAGCGGTCCGGATGTCCCGGGAGCACCGCGCCGAGGCCCTCAGCGTGCGCTCGATGCTCTTTCCCGACTCGGTCGCTGTCGTCGGCGCAGGGCGGCGGGCCGACTCGATCGGCCACCAGCTGTTGGCGAACATCCTTGCCGCCGGCTTCAAGGGCCGGGTCCATGCCGTCAACACCGAGGCGCTGGAAGTACTGGGGCTCAAGACCTACTCGAAGGTCAGCGACATACCCGACCACGTTGACCTCGCCGTCGTCGCAGTCCCGGCCGAGTCGGTCCTGGACGTCGTCCAGGACTGCGCTGCAGCCGGCGTGAAGACGCTGCTGGTGGGGTCTGCCGGCTTCGCCGAGTCCGGTCCCGTCGGTGAACAACGCCAGCAGCAGCTGAAGAGGACCGCGCGAGAGAACGGCATGCGCGTCATCGGCCCCAACTCTTTCGGTCTGATCAACTCCCACCCGGACGTCTGCCTGAACGCCTCACTGGCGCCTGTGCTGCCCCCGACCGGGCACCTGGGCCTGTTCTCCCAGAGCGGGGCTCTTGGCATCGCCGTGCTTGCCGACGCCGCCAAGCGCAACCTCGGCATCTCGATCTTTGCCTCGGCCGGCAACCGGGTCGACGTCTCTGGCAACGACTTCATGCAGTACTGGATCGACGACGATGACACGCATGTGGTGGGCCTCTACCTGGAGTCGATGGGCAACCCGCGCAAGTTCTCCCGGATCGGTCGACAGCTCGCGCTGCGCAAGCCTGTCATCGTGGTCAAGTCCGGGATCAGCTCGTACAGCGTCCCGCCCGGTCACCAGGCCCGCGCGACCCGGGTGCCACCCGCCGCATTCGACGCCATGCTGCGTCAGGCCGGTGTGATCAGGGTCGAAAATGTGCATCAGCTCTTCGATGTGGCCCAGCTTCTGGTCCACCAGCCCCTGCCACGCGGCCCCCGGGTAGCGATCGTCGGCAACTCCACTGCTCTCGGAGCCCTCACGGCCGAGGCGTGCGTCAGCTGGGGCCTGGAGATCACCCACGGCCCGGTCTGCCTGCCGGCAGAGGCCAAGGTCGCGGAGTTCGTGACCGCCCTTGACGCCGCCTTTGAAGATGAGGAGGTCGACAGTGTCCTCACCTGCTTCACGCCTCCCCTGGTCACCAGTGGCGTGGACGTGGCCCATGCGGTCGTCGAGTCAGCTGCTCGATCTGAAAAGCCATGCGTGTCAACCTTTCTGGGCATGAGGGGCGTCACCGCGGTGCTGTCCGGACAGGACGGCGAGGATCACGGTTCGGCAAGGGCTGTTCCGGCATACCCGATGCCGGAAGATGCCGTTCGGTCCCTGGTGGCTGCCACCCGGTACGGACAGTGGCGTGCCAAGGACCGAGGGGAGCTGGTGAACCCGTCGGGTGTGAACCCGAATGCGGTCGAGCACATCCTCGAGCGCATCCTGACCGACGCCCCCGCGGGTCGGGCACTGGCGCCCGCAGAGGCCCAGACGTTGCTGGCTGCCTACGGCGTGGAGCTCTGGCCCACCATCCCGGTGGAGACGGCTGACGATGCGGTTGCCGCCGCAGAGCAGCTCGGCTACCCCGTCGTGCTCAAGTCCATCTCACCGACGGTGCAGCACCAGCCCGGAATGGCCGGCATACGCCTTGACCTGGGCACCGAGGCGTCCGTCCGGGAGTCCTTCGAGACGCTGTCCCTGCGGCTCTCTCCGCTCCACGCCGACACCTTCGTGGTTCAGCGGATGGCAACACCCGGGGTCGCCTGTGTGGTGCGGACGGCGGAGGACCCCTTGTTCGGACCCGTGGTCAGCTTCAGCATCGCCGGACCGCCGACCGACCTCCTGGGCGATATCGGGCACAGGATCCCACCGCTGACCGACGTCGACGTCAGGGACCTGATCTCGTCGGTCAAGGCTTCGCCCCTCCTGGACGGCTACCGAGGGGCCGCGCCTACCGATCGCTCCGCACTCGCCGATCTGCTGGCCAGGGTCTCTGTGCTGGCCGACCAACAGCCCGACGTGGCATCGCTGGTGATCAACCCGGTGATCGCGCATCCTGAGGGTGTCGATGTCCTCGGGGTGGAGATCGTCGTGGCACCAGCAGGCGCCCGCAAGGACACCGCACGGCGCGCACTGACGTAGGACACGTGGAGCGCGACCGGGTTGACCAGGGGGGTGCAGGGGGAGCGCCGGCTCGGCGGATGCGTCAAGATGTGTCCCATGGGTAACACGGCCGACCAGATCGCGACGCAACGACGTCCCCTCCCGAGCTCGCTGACCAAGGATATCGAGCAGGCGGGTTACTACCCTGCGCTGGTGGCGGACGTGGTGGCGTCGGCTGTGGCCGGTGACGAGGTTGTCTCTCATCTGGTGCACCAGGAGACCACGTTCGACCACGACACGGTTCGCAGGCACATCACGGTGCTGGCCCTGACGCCCACCCGGCTCGTGGTCGCTCACGCCGACGACTATGCAGGCGAGGGCGGCCATGCTGAGTCCGAGAGCGGGGAGACCTTGGCAACGGCTGCGGCGACGGCGACAGCGACAGCAACGTCCGAGTGTGTGCCGCTGAGTGTGGTCCGCGGCGTCATGCTGACCCACGTGGTGGCATCCCCGGCGACCTATGTGCCCGGGTCCTTGGGACGTGAGCTCACCCTCACCCTCGGCTGGGGTGCGGTCAGCAGGGTGGACATGGTCCCCGCGTCATGCGGCGACCCGAACTGCGAGGCCGACCACGGTTACGAGGGCACCGTCACCACCGACGACATCGGCCTGCGGATCAGTGCCGACGCCGATGGCGAGCCAGCGCTGGCCCAGGCCATGGCATTCGCGCGAGCACTGTCCGAGGCGATCGGACGCTGAGGTTGCCGCCCGTGTTCGACCACAGCTTGCTGCCCACTTATGACGGGTTGGGCCTTGCCGGTGTACTGCCGGCCGTCGCCCGGTCACTGGGCGTGCCCGAACCGGACAGGGACGGCGAGGGGCGCCGTGACCTCCTCGACCTGTTGCCCGCCCGGCGCGCAGTCGTGGTTCTTGTCGACGGGCTCGGTTATGAGCTCTTGCTCCAGCGCAGTGGGCACGCGCCGTTCCTGCGCTCGCTGCTCCCCGACGGACGCCGGCTCCTGGCGGGGTTCCCGTCGACCACTGCCACGAGCATGGGCACCTTCGGGACAGGCCTGCCGCCCGGCGCCCACGGCCTCGTCGGCTACGAGGTGCTCATTCCCGGCGAGGACCGGTTGCTGAACGAGCTGTCCTGGGAGAACGGTCCCGATCCATTCGCGTGGCAACCGACCCAGACCGAGTTCGAGCGGGCCGCCTTGGACGGCGTGGCTGTCACCCGTATCGGTGCCGGCTTCTTCGACGGTTCTGGGCTGACCAACGCGGCACTGCGCGGCGGGGCTTTCAAGGCTGCACGTTCACTTGACGCGAGGGTGGATGCCGCTCTCGCAGCAGTCCGGGCCAGCAAGCGGGCACTCGTCTATCTCTACTGGGGAGAGCTGGACAAGGTTGGGCACGTTCATGGATGCCAGTCGCGCGAGTGGGGCGACGAGCTTGAGCTGATCGATCAGGCCATGGCCCGACTCTCTGCAGGTGTTCCCTCGGACACCTCGGTCCAGATCACGGCTGACCACGGCATGGTTGACGTCCCGCACGATCTGCGGATCGACCTCGCACGGGACGCTGAGCTGGCGCATGGCGTGCGCCACGTGGGCGGCGAGTTCAGGTCACTTCAGCTGTACTGCGAGCAGGGAGCAACTGAGGATGTGCTCGCCACGTGGCGCGAGCGGCTAGGCGCACGCGCCTGGGTGCTCAGCCGGGACGAGGCAGTTGGAGAGGGTCTGTTCGGCACCGTCTCGCAGCGCGTGCTGCCCCGTATCGGCGACGTGATCGTGGCGATGCGTGACAACTTCGCCGTTGTCGACTCCCGAACCGCTCGTCCACAGCTGCTGGCGTTGTTGGGTCTTCACGGTTCACTGAGCCCCGAGGAGGTCGCCATCCCGTTGCTTCATGTGGCGGCCAGGGACAGTGCTCCGGGTGCGTGATCTGCACCCCCATTAGACTGCGCTCTCGTGGCTGAACTCGTCTTCTTCTCCGGCACGATGGACTGTGGCAAGTCGACCCTGGCCCTTCAGATGGACCATAACCATGCCGCTCGTGGAAGAGCGGGGCTGATCTTCACCAAGCATGACCGGGCCGGCGTGGCGGTGATCTCCTCGCGCTTGGGTCTGGCCAGAGATGCTGTCGAGGTCGTCGACGACCTCGACTTCTGGAGCCTGATAGTCAGCCGCGCCACGAGCGGGCAGCGAGTGGACTACCTGATCTGCGACGAGGCCCAGTTCTATACGGCGCTCCAGGTCGAGCAGCTTGCCCGACTCGTCGACGAGATGTCCATCGACGTCTACGCGTTCGGAATCACCGCTGACTTCAGGACCGAGCTGTTCCCCGGTTCGCGGCGGATGATCGAGCTGGCCGATCGGGTTCAGGCGCTACAGGTTGAGGCGTTGTGCTGGTGTGGCCATCGCGCAACCCAGAACGCCCGGGTCATGCACGGGGCCATGGTGCTCGAGGGCGAGCAGGTAGCAGTGGGCGACATCACCCCTGGTGACGTCGCAACGGTGGAGTACGAGGTCCTGTGCCGGCGTCACTACATGCGCCGGATGACCTCACACGCCGCGCGGGCCGTTGCCATCTCGCCCGCGGTACTGCCGTTCTAGCTCGACCTGTGCTCGACCCGGTTCTGACGCCCAAACCCTGAGCCCGACCGACCCGCCTGGCTCTGTCAGAGGGTCAGGATGAGGATCGGTCCGCGCCCGGCTTCGGGCCGAACATGATGTCGCCCCACGCAGGAACGCTCGGTCGCCCGGTCCTGCGGGCAGACTTCCGGGGCGCCCGCTGTGCCACCTCGTCATCGGCGGCCTGGCTGAGCGACGAGCCCACCGGCGAGGTGCCATGAGCACGCTCGACGAGATAGGCGGCCGCGTCGGGCTCGGGGCGACCATCAACACCGGAGGGATCAGGGTTGGCATGTGCGGCCAGGGGAGGGGCCATCGACTCCGGGTCGTACGCCAGGTCCTCGAGGGGAAGCGCTTGGTCGGGAGCATGATCTCCGGCCCCGGGCACGTTCGTCGGGGCTTTCGGTGAGCCCCGACGGCTCCCAGACCTCCGTCGGCCACGGGCGTTACTGCGCTCACGCATCGCGGTCATCAGATCGAGCGGCTCATCGTGGTGTGCGACCGGAGCAGGCGTTCGCAGGCCACCCTCGGCCTCGACGTCATAGAGCTTGGTGGCGCGCTCGGGAGGCGACGACAGGTGGGGTGCGGGGATGGGCCCCTCAGTGTGCTGCTCCGCCTCGCTGAGCCACCGCGCCTCGTCATCGACCGCGCAGACCGTCCGGTCAGCCGCGTCGAAAGTCCACGACGCCTGACGCTGGCGCCCACCGGCAGCGAACGTCACAACGACGGTCCAGGGACCTTCCTCGGCCCGCCACGAGTCCCAGCTGGCCCCCGCTGCGTCGACGCCACGGCCCTTGAGCCGTTGGGCAACCCGCGCCGAGAGGGTAGGCGCACTTCCGCCGGTCGATTCGCTCCCACGTCCGCGCAGCCGTGCGCCCCGGGCCAGACCGGCCACGTGCTCGCGTTCGGCAAGAATCGGGCCCTCATATCGATGGACCTTGTCTATCGACCAGCCGGCCCGGCTGGCGGCCTCTTCGGCGGAGGCACCTGCGCGGATGAGGGCCTGGACATCGCGGGGGCGCAGGCCACCGTCAATCTCGATCTGTAGCTGTCCCAACCGTGGTCGATCATGGCGGACGGCAGCACGCAATGGCTCGTCGACCTGTATCCGGAAACGTCCGCCGTCGCCGCTGGCAAGCAGCAGATGCTCACCGTCCTCGTGAACGCCAATGAGTTGCAGGTCTTGCATCGCCTTCTCCTGAGTCGCCCGACAACAACGAACTCTGCCATCTTCGGCGACCCGCAAGGTGCAGGCCACGCCGCAAAGGTAGTTTTGGCCGGGACCACGGGGATCGAAAATGACCGATCTCCACTGCGAAACGGAGCCCAGCCATGACCACGCCCCCGATTGAGACCGACAACAGCCCCATGGCTCCGTACGACGGCATCCTGCTGATGTCGTTCGGCGGACCCGAAGGTCCCGACGACGTGATGCCCTTCCTGCGCAACGTGACTGCGGGCCGCGGCATCCCCGACGAGCGACTTGCCGTGGTGGCCGAGCACTATCAGTCGTTCGGCGGAAAGAGTCCCATCAACGACCAGAACCGGGCCCTGATGGGCGCGCTTCGCTCGGAGCTGGACCGACGTGGGATCTCGGTGCCTTTGCTGTGGGGCAACCGCAACTTCGACCCGTTCGTCACCAACACCTTGCGGGAGGCCCACGATGCAGGTATCCGCCGCGTGGTCACCATCCTGACCAGTGCCTACTCCTCCTACTCCTCATGCCGCCAGTACCGCGAAGACCTCGCCGCTGCCGCCCTGACCTTGGCCGATGAGGGCAAAGAGATCGAGATCGACAAGGTCCGGCCGTACTTCAACCACCCCGGATTCTCCCGCACGAACGCACGCATGGTGACCGAAGCCGTGCGAGCACTCGGCGAGCGCCCCGACGCTGAGGTTCGCCTGGTCTTCGTCACCCACTCGATCTCCGAGGGCATGGACGCCACCTCTGGTCCCGGGGACGGCGAGGGCAACGCGTACCAAGGCCAGCACAAGGAGCTCGCGGCGGCCATCACCGAGGATGTCAACGCGACACTGAGCCGACGTCTTGAGCACGAGCTGGTCTACTGCTCGCGCTCGGGCCCGCCGACGCAGCCGTGGCTGGAGCCGGATATCAACGACACGCTGCGGGCCATGGCGGCTGAAGGGGTCAAGACCGTTGTCGTTGCGCCGATCGGTTTCATCTCAGACCACATGGAGGTCCGGTTCGACCTCGACACCGAGGCTGCGCAGAGCGCGGCGGCCGTCGGCCTGCAGATGGTCCGGGTTTCGACGGTGGGCACTGACCACGAGTTCGTCTCCGGCCTGGTCGACCTTGCCTTCGAAAGAGCCGCGCAGGCGCGCAGTGGCGCTTCGGTCGCTGTTCCTACCTGGCCGGGCAAGGAGGCGTTCCCACCGGTATGCCGGCCGGGTTGTTGTCCCAACCTGAGGGCAGCCAAGCCGGCGCTGTGTGGATCCGACTGATGCCAACTGACCTGGGATCTTCGGGCAACAGACCCCCTGCCGAGGATCTGTCGCAGTCACTGCTTCGCGAGCTCGAGCTCCTGGCGATCTCCTCTTCCGGCGCCGCAGGACGGTTCATCGTCGAGGACCGCCCCGCCGCCCTCGGCGTTCTGGACACCAAGAGCAGCATCAACGACATCGTGACCGTGATGGACCAGCAGTCCGAGGCGCTGCTGCGACGCCTGCTCCTTGATGCCCGTCCCGACGACGCGATCCTCGGCGAGGAGGACGGCTCCTCTGAAGGAACCTCGGGCATCACCTGGGTCATCGACCCTATCGACGGCACCGTGAACTATCTCTACGAGATCCCCGCCTACTGCGTCTCGGTGGCCGCCGTCGTCGGTGACCCCGCGACGCCGGGGCAGTGGCAGCCCGTTGCGGGCGCGATCTGTAACCCGCTCACCCAGGAGATCTTCCATGCTCGTCTGGGCGGCGGGGCGCAGCTCCTGGTCGCCGGTGAAGATCGGGCGCTCAGCGTCAACCGGGTCGAGGTACTCCGGCAGTCACTGGTGGCTACCGGTTTCGGCTACCTGCCGGAGGTCCGCGCTCGCCAGGGCGTGGTGGTCAGCGCGCTCCTGCCCGAGATCCGTGACATCCGGCGCGCAGGGAGTGCGGCACTGGACCTGTGCGCGGTGGCACGCGGAACGGTCGACGCCTACTACGAGGCGGGCCTGCACCCATGGGATCTGGCGGGCGGATGGATCATCGCCACCGAGGCGGGGGCACTGGTGACGGGGCTTGGCGCGATGCCGCCCGGCGAGGCGGCCGTGGTGGCCGCTGGACCCGGCATACATGCGTCTTTGGTAGCCATGTTGGAGGCTCTGGCCCCCCTGCGTTGACCGCGAAGTCGACGTGAGCCCAAAGATAGGGCACAATCCCCGCTGGCGAGGGCACAAAAACACGGGGCCCGGCGTTGAAAGCGCAGCCACCCACGACACTCCACTCTGCCCACGACCTTCAGGAGGGCGACAACACCCATGGCGACTGACTATGACGCGCCGCGCAAGACCGACGACGACCACGCCGAAGACTCCATCGAGGAGCTGAAGTCGCGCCGCGTCGACAAGAGCTCCTCAAGTGTGGACGTCGATGAGACCGAACAGGCCGAGGGCTTTGAGCTACCGGGAGCCGACCTGTCCGGGGAGGAGCTTTCGGTTCGGGTCGTCCCACGGCAGGCTGACGAGTTCACCTGCTCGCGCTGTTTCCTCGTACACCACCGCAGTCAGATGGCCAGAGAGGTCAGCGGACAGCCGGTCTGTCGCGAGTGCGCGGCGTGAGCCGGAGGGTTCACGGCGCCGACATGGCGCCCGCTCGTGGCTGACCCCTCACGGGTTGAGGTGCTGATCTCGCGCCTTGACCCGGGTCTACCGGTGCCTCGCTACGCCCATCCGGGCGATGCTGGCGCAGACCTTTACGCCCGCCAGGACGTCAGTCTTGCGCCCGGGCAGCGCGCCCTGGTTCCGACCGGTGTGGCCATCGCCCTCCCCACGGGGTATGCCGCGTTCGTCCACCCGCGCTCGGGCCTGGCTGCCACACACGGGATCACCCTGGTGAACGCGCCGGGCACAATCGATGCGGGCTACCGGGGCGAGATCCTGGTCAACCTGCTCAATACCGACTCCAACCAGGCCTTCACGATCGTCCGGGGCGACCGGATCGCCCAGCTCGTGGTCCAACCGGTCAACGAGGCCCACTTCGTCGAGGTGGGGTCGCTACCGGGCAGCCATCGGGGGGACACTGGACATGGAGACAGCGGAGGATTCGGCCCGCCAGTCTCCTTGACGACGACATCTAAGGACTGACGACACGTGGGCATCTTCCGCCGTGGGAGCAAAGACACCATCGCTGAGCCCGACTGGGCCATGACGAGCGCCAACCCCGAGGTGGCCAGCCCCGAAGGGTCCGACGAGCCGGCAACCGCTGGCCCGGCCGCCCAGAAAGGCCCGTTCGACCGCGCAGACGTCGACGGTCTGGAGGGGCGCCTCGATCTCGGTGCGCTGTGGGTGACCGGCATGGAGGGGATGGAGCTTCGCCTCGAGGTCGAGCAGGAGTCGCAGAGCGTCGTCGGCGTTACCGCCGTTCTGGGGGAGTCCGCTGTCCAGCTGCAGGCCTTCGCTGCCCCTCGCACCGCGGGGATCTGGGAGGACATCCGCGCCGAGATCGCCGCCAGCATCACCAGCCAGGGCGGCACCGCTGACCTGACCTCCGGTCCGCTCGGTCCCGAGCTGCAGGCGCGTATGCCGGGTCAGGCCCCTGACGGCCGCACAGTCTTCTCCCCGGCGAGGTTTGTCGGTGTCGACGGCCCTCGTTGGTTTCTGCGTGCGGTTCTCAGCGGTCGCGCCGCCATAGACGAGGACGCCGCCTCCGCCCTGCTGGACGTCGTCCGGGCGACGGTGGTTGTTCGGGGTGATGAGGCCATGGCTCCACGCGAGCTGTTGACCCTGAAGCTCCCCGACCAGGGCGACCCTGCCGCCCAAGGCGCAGCTGCCCAGGACATGGCCGACGATCAGCCCTCCACGGCACCTCCGTCAATGGCCGACCTTCACCCGTTCGAGCGGGGTCCAGAGATCACAGAGATTCATTAGGTGGTGTTCCGCAGGCATGACAGCTGACCAGCGCACGGCCGCAGTTGCCAGGCCGAGACTGTTCTCGCGTCTCACGTCGCGCTTGGCCAGCACGGCATCCGAGCCCGATGACCACGAGCTGAAGGAGGACACCTGGCGCTTGGATACCACACCGATCGATGCCCTGGCGAACCGCAAGGACGCCAGCGTCTGTGGCGCCGTTCGAAGCGTGACCCTGCGACCGCGCGTCAACGTCCCTGCGCTGGTCGTGGAGCTTTACGACGGCAGCAAGACGCTGAACCTTGTCTGGCTCGGTCGGCGGCGCATCGCCGGCATCGTCCCGGGGACGTATCTGACGGCACACGGGCTCGTGACCTACAGGCACGGCATACCGACGATCTTCAACCCCGCCTACGAGATCAAACCGGTCCGTGGCCACTAGCGAGGAAATCGTGACCGAACCGCCCACCGGTCCCACTGCGCATACAGTCGAGTCCCTTATCCGTGAACGGCTTTCGGCTGCTCTGGGGGGCGCCCGTGGTTCGTTCGAGACGGCATTGCCGACGGTGGCGTTCGTCGGGGCCTGGACCTGGCGACATGATGTGAAGGCCGCGGTGATCGCCTCGGGGGTCATCGTGCTGCTCCTGCTGATGGTTCGCCTGGCAACACGTCAGACGCCTCGATATGTCCTGTCGGCCGTCGTGGCCACCGCCGTCGCCGCGTTCTTCGCGTTGCGCAGCGGACGCCCAGAGGCTGCATTCCTGCCCGGCATCCTCACCAGCGCTGCGTGGGGCGCCGGGTCCTTGCTGTCCGTTGTTGTGCGGTGGCCGCTGGTCGGCTTCATCGTTGCGGCCGGCGACCCCCAGATGGCGCAGGACCCCACAGCATGGCGACGTGACCGCGGCCTGGTCACCGTCTGCCAACGCCTCACCTTGGTGCTCGTGGCCCTGTATGCCGTGCGCGTCGTCGTCATGTACCCCCTCTATCTCGCCGGTCAGGTCACCTTGCTGGGGGTTGCCAAGATCGCCTTGGGATGGCCGGCCTACCTTTGTGCCGTGGCGGTCATGGGAATGCTCCTCGTGCGGGGAAAGACGCCGCTGACCGTGACCGATCCACCGCAGTGACTCGGTAACGAGCTCTGGTGAAGCAGCGCTCAGGTCGGCATACGGGCTGTGCTGGTCATTCCTCGCCGCGTGGGACCCTCTCGCCGGGGCTCAGCAGCGACTCCAGAGCATCCTCGATCTCTGGCGTTGCAAGGAAGAGAAGCTCGTCGTGAGCTTCGAGAGAGTCATCGCGGCTCGGCGCAATCGGGTGGTCCTCGCGGATGATCCCCACCAGGACACAGTCGGTGGGCCAGGGAACATCCCCGATCCGTTTTCCGGCGTAGGGACTGTCGACCGGAAGCGTGAGCTCGGCCATGGTGGAGCTGCCCTGACCAAAGGTGAAGATACGCACCAGATCGCCGACGCTGACTGCCTCCTCGACCAGCGCCGTCATCAGACGCGGCGTCGAAACGGCCACATCCACACCCCAGGCTTCGTCGAACATCCACTCGTTCTTCGGGTTGTTCACCCGAGCGACGGTGCGGGGAACGCCGAACTCGGTCTTGGCCAGCAGTGACACGACCAGGTTTGCCTTGTCATCACCTGTCGCGGCCACGACCACGTCGCACTCGGCGAGGTTGGCCTCGTGCAGGGAGCTGATCTCGCAGGCGTCCGCCAGAAGCCAGGAGGCGTTGGGGACACGGCCCGCTTGGACGTCGTCAGCGTCCTTGTCAATCAACAGCACCTGGTGACCGTTGTGCAAAAGCTCGCGGGCGATCGAACGACCCACACTGCCTGCACCGGCAATGACAACTCGCATCGGGGCCTATGTCCTTTCGTGCAATGGTCTTTCGGGGCGTTAGCTGGAGCCGACGGTCAGTGGACCGGAGGAGTCTGGTCGAGGGTCTGCTCCACAGATCTCAACCCAGCTGAGGTGGTCACCAGGTGGACGAGATCACCGTCCTGATAGACGGTGTCCACCTTCGGCAGCATGCCCTCGCCGAGTCGGGTCACGTAAGCCACCCGGGCATCCGAGGTCGACTCGATCTCGCTGATCCTCCGGCCGATCCAGGCCGGGTTGAGGGGAACGTCGGCGATGACCACCTGGCCGCTGGGGTCGGTGTGTTCAGGGACCGAGCCCTGGGGCAACAGGCGGCGCAGCATCTGGTCCGACGTCCAGCGCACCGTGCCCACCGTAGGGATGCCCAGGCGTTGGTAGATCTCGGCTCGGCCCGGGTCGTAGATGCGCGCCACCACATGCTCGACGGAGTACGTCTCACGGGCAACCCGGGCGGCCAGGATGTTGGAGTTGTCGCCATTGCTCACCGCAGCGAACGCGTAGGCATCCTCGATGCCGGCCTCGCGCAGGGTGTCCCTGTCGAACCCTAGGCCGGTCACCCGCTTACCCTCGAAGCTGCTGCCAAGACGGCGAAAAGCCGCGCTTCTGCTGTCGATGACGGCCACGTCGTGGCCCTGACTCTCCAGACTGAGCGCCAAGGTCGACCCGACTCTGCCACAACCCATGATGACGAAGTGCACGCAGCGACGCTACACCGAGCCGAGGCACGCCTGCGCCCACAACACCGTGTGGACCAGGTGGCGCGCACGCGCGCGGTCGCCGCCTAGAGTGTTTGGCGTGTCGACATCCGGCAGGATCATCAAACGGCTCCTGGTCGGTAGAGCCATGCGCAGCGACCGGCCCAGGGAGACGTTGCTGCCCAGGCGGATTGCCCTCCCGGTGTTTGCCAGCGATGCTCTCTCGCCCGTGGCCTATGCGCCGGACGAGATCTTCCTGACCCTTGCTGTCTCTATTGGCGCCTTCGCCACAACCCACTCGTGGCAGATCGGCCTCGTCGTCGTCTTCGTCATGCTCATCGTGGTGGCGTCCAACCGTCAGAACGTCCACGACGTCGTCATGGTCTACATCCCGGAGTATGTCGTGGGGCGTTGGTACGAACTGCTGTTGCACGACCAGAGCGCGTTGCGTCTGAAGGGCCGCCTGTTCTTCACCTCCGGTGTGATGGTGGCCAGCGTGCCCTCGCAGCGGCGTTCCTCCGAAGGCGTGGAAGAGCGCTTCGACGGCTCGACTGCGGGCTCGGTTCGGCACAGAGAATGAGCGACCAGGAGCAGCACCCGGGCGAGGGCCCGCACGCGTCGATGGTCGGGACGCAGTTCGAGGCCCAGATCGGCAAGGTCGCGCATGGTGGACACTGCGTGACCCGCCATGACGGCCGGGTGGTGTTCGTCAGACATGCGCTTCCGGGCGAGACGGTGCGCGTGCAGATCACGGAAGGCAGGGCTGGCGACAGGTTCATGCTCGGGGACGCCATCGAGATACTTGAGGCCTCCGAGCATCGTGTCGTGCCTCGCTGCCGGTTCGCGGGCCCTGGCAGCTGTGGCGGATGCGACTGGCAACACAGCGACCTCACGTATCAGCGTGAGCTGAAGGCAGCCGTGGTCGCTGAGCAGTTCCAACGCCTGGCCGGCATCGAGGTCGCCGTCTTGGTCGAGGCGCTTCCCGGTGACCAGGAGGGGCTTCGTTGGCGGACACGCACCGAGTTTGCCATCGACGGGTCAGGTGCCGCCGGGCTGCGGCGGCACCACAGTCACGCGATCATCCCCGTTGACGACTGCCTGATCTCAACCGGGCGAGTCATTGCGACCGGCGTGCTGGATCGTCCCTGGCCGGGTGCCGCATCTGTCGACGTCGTGGACGCCAGTGGTGAGCCCTGCGCTTTGACTGTGCCCCTGCCGCAGAGGAGCTCGACCCACCAATATGTCACCGAGCGGGTCGTCGCGGGCGACTGGTCAGGCGAGTTCCGGCTCTCTGTACGTGGTTTCTGGCAGGTCCACCCGGCAGCGGCGGCGACCTTTGTTGCTCACGTCCTGCGTGAGCTGGAGCCAAAGCCGGGGGAGCGCGCGACCGACCTCTACGCGGGCGTCGGGCTCTTCGCGCTGGCCCTCGCGGACGCAGTGGGGACCACCGGAGCCGTCCTGGCCATCGAGTCGGATGCGCGTGCGTTCGGGGACGCCAAGGCGAACCTGCGAGCGCACCCGGAGATCGAGCTCCGTCGCGGCAAGGTCGATCGGGTGTTGAAGCCTCTGGTACGACAGGAAATCCACTCCGACCTGGTCGTCCTCGACCCGCCTCGCACCGGAGCCGGGAAATCGGTGATCAAGGACATCGCGGCGCTGCGACCTCGGGCGGTTGCCTACGTCGCATGCGACCCTGCGGCGCTGGCTCGTGACGTTGCCTACGCACGGAACGTGGGCTACGGAATACGGTCCCTGCGAGCCTTTGATGCCTTCCCGATGACTCATCACGTGGAGTGCATCGCCATTCTGGAACCCCTCACATGACCGCAGCCAGGCGGCCACACCCCTCTCATCCGAACACCGCGCCGGCACCGTTTTCGGGCCCCAGGGGGCCCGAAACGGTGCCGCGGAGGTGTTCGGTCGGGTGAGCGCGTTTCGACATCCCCTTGATGTGCGCTTCTTCGAGGTCGACTCCCTGGGCGTGGTCTTCAACATGTGGTACCTCGGCTGGTGCGACGAGGCGATGAGCGCCTTCATGGAGTCGATCGGCTATGGCTACAAGGCGCTACGCGCGCAGGGCTACGACGCCGTGCTGCGCAACGCCGAGCTGGAGTGGCTCGACAGCCTGGAGGCATTCCAGCAGGCAGAGGTTGCGGTTCGGGTGGACCACGTGGGGACCACCTCGTTCCGCCTGCGCTATGACATCGAGCGGGTCCCGGGATCTGATCACGCCGGTGGTGAGCCAACCCGGTGCGCGCAGGTGGCGATCACCTACGTGTGTGTCGAGATCGAAGGACGCAAGAAAGCGCCGCTCCCCCTTGGTCTGCGCGCGGCACTGGTGCAGGATCACACCTGAGCCCCCGTCCGCCCTGAGTGTGCCGGACGAGTGTGGTTAGATATCTTGACGTCAAGATACATTGTGGAAGGAACCGCCATGAGTCAACAGAGCATGAACAGTCTTGGTGCGAGGGGCACTCTGGAGGTCGGGGACTCGTCGTACGACGTCTTCCGTCTCTCGGCGGTGGACGGCAGCGAGAAGCTGCCGTTCTGCCTGAAGATCCTCCTGGAGAACCTCCTGCGTACGGAGGACGGCGCCAACGTCACCGAGGGTCACATCCGCGCGCTCGCTAACTGGGATCCCACCGCCGTGCCCGATATCGAGATCCAGTTCACCCCAGCCCGGGTGATCATGCAGGACTTCACCGGAGTCCCGTGCATCGTTGACCTCGCCACGATGCGCGAGGCCTTCGTCGAGCTCGGTGGGGACCCGAGCCGGATCAACCCGCTGGCACCCGCCGAGATGGTCATCGACCACTCCGTCATCGCCGATGTCGCCGGCCGGGCCGACGCCTTCGAGCGCAACGTCGAGCTGGAGTACCAGCGCAACGGGGAGCGCTACCAGTTCCTGCGCTGGGGCCAGACCGCGTTCAACGACTTCAAGGTCGTGCCACCCGGTACCGGGATCGTCCACCAGGTCAACATCGAGCACCTCGCCCGGGTCGTCTTCGACCGAGATGGCATGGCCTATCCGGACACCTGCGTCGGCACCGACTCGCACACCACGATGGTCAACGGCCTGGGCGTCCTGGGCTGGGGCGTCGGCGGTATCGAGGCCGAGGCTGCGATGCTGGGCCAGCCGGTCTCGATGCTCATCCCGCGGGTCGTCGGCTTCAAGCTCAGCGGCGAGATCCCCTCTGGCGCAACGGCAACCGACGTGGTCCTGACCATCACCGAGATGCTGCGCGCCCACGGTGTCGTCGGCAAGTTCGTAGAGTTCTACGGCCAGGGAGTCTCCGCGGTGCCGTTGGCCAACCGCGCCACGATCGGCAATATGAGCCCCGAGTTCGGCTCCACCGCAGCGATGTTCCCCATCGACGCGGTCACCTGCGAGTACCTGCGCCTCACCGGCCGCAGCGAGGCGCAGGTCGCACTGATCGAGGCTTACAGCAAGGAACAGGGCCTGTGGCACGACCCCTCGGTCGAACCGGTCTACTCCGAGTACCTCGAGCTCGACCTGTCGTCGGTCGTCCCGTCCATCGCCGGGCCGAAGCGTCCCCAGGACCGCATCTCCCTCTCCAACGCCAAGGAGTCCTTCCACACCGCGCTGGTGGACTACGTCACCGCCGATGACGAGGATCACAACACCGTCGTGGACGAGGCCGGCAAAGAGTCGTTCCCGGCCAGTGACGCCCCGGAGTACCAGCCCAACGGCCAGACCGAGGCGGCCCGTCTCGCCGACCACCCCCACGGCTCGACCGTTGTGGCCAAGTCAGTCCGGGTCACCAACAGGGTGCCTCTCACATTGGCTGACGGCACACGGACCGAGATGGACCACGGCCACGTCGCCATCGCCTCGATCACCTCGTGCACCAACACGTCCAACCCCTCGGTCATGGTCGCGGCGGCGATG
>ENA-OFCI01000729-OFCI01000729.1-metagenomes-genome-assembly--contig:-NODE-729-length-17855-cov-3.926685_pt1 | contig 17855 bp, 20 predicted proteins | sample MGYA00153391_OFCI01 | MGnify analysis MGYA00153391
CGATCGCTCAAGCGCGCCGCCAAGCGGCAGTCGAACTGAATAATTTAGTTGTGGTAACAAACTTATGGTTTCTCCAATCGCTCGGCTAGGATCTACACAGCACGATCGCGATCCCGTGGCTGGCTTATCCGATCGAGACGCGAACGGCTTGCCGTCTGCGACAGCAATCGCGAACCTCAAACGCGATGGCTACAATGAACTTCCTTCTACTCAATCGCGGGGTATTTTATCAATTGCCTGGGACAGCATCCAAGATCCGATCTTCCTCCTCCTAGTTGGCGGTGGCATCATCTACTGGATTTTAGGCGACCTTCAGGAAGCCTTAATTTTGCTGGGTTTCGTCGTCTTCCTGACGGCAATTAGCCTCTACCAAGAAGGTAAAACCGAACACGCTCTAGAAGCCTTGCGCGATCTTTCTAGTCCTCGTGCCTTGGTGATTCGAGACGGGCAGCGCAAACGGATTGCGGGACGAGAAGTGGTGCGGGACGATATCTTAATGCTAGCAGAAGGAGACAGAGTACCTGCGGATGCGATTATTCTATCTTGCACCAATCTTTCAACTGATGAATCGTTATTAACCGGAGAGTCCCTACCCGTTCGCAAGGTTGTTGCTGTAGGCGATGTAGAGATGGCACGTCCTGGGGGTGATGAATTGCCGTTTGTATACTCTGGAACCTTGGTGGTACAGGGACAGGGGATTGTCAAGGTACGATCGATCGGCACACAGACAGAGATGGGCAAGATTGGCAACGCTTTACAAAAAGTGCAGCCAGAAGTGACTCCTCTGCAACGAGAAATGAATCGGCTGGTGAGTCGCTTATTTGGGATTGCGCTAGCATTATGTGTGGCAATTGTCATAATTTATGGAGCCACGACAGGAGATTGGCTCAAAGGAGTGCTAGCAGGGATTACGTTAGCGATGGCAATTTTGCCCAACGAATTTCCAGTCGTCGTCACGATCTTCCTAGCCTTGGGAGCTTGGCGGATTTCACAGAATCATGTCTTAGCACGTCGCACTTCCGCTGTCGAAACAGTTGGTTCGGCAACTGTTTTATGTGTAGATAAAACGGGGACGCTGACGCTAAATCAGATGGCTGTGCAGCAGCTATTAGCCTACAACCATCCCGAAAACCCTCAGCCTTACGATTTGAGATTACACTCACAAGTGCCACTCCCTGAAGCCGTTCACGAGCTAGTCGAGTTTTGTATTCTCGCCAGCCAACGCGATCCATTCGATCCGATGGAGAAGGCGTTTAAGGAATTGGGTAATTACTCTCTCGCAGGTACCGAACATTTGCATAATGATTGGAAACTGTTGCGAGAATATCCACTCTCGCCGCAGCTACTCGCAATGTCTCACGTTTGGCAGTCAGCGGATGGCAAGTTGTATGAAATTGCCGCAAAAGGAGCACCAGAAGCGATCGCGGATCTCTGTCATTTTACGCCCCAACAGCAGCAAATTCTGACAGCGCAAGTCAGTGAAATGGCGGCTCAAGGATTACGGGTATTAGGTGTTGCTAAAGCGTCTCTAATAGATGCACCGCCGCCATTTTTGCCACCACATCCGGTACTTACCCCCGAACATTTACCGGATAAACAACATGATTTTCCGTTTCAATTTCTCGGCTTAGTCGGACTCTCAGATCCAGTCCGCCCAACTGTAGCAGCGGCAATTCAAGAATGTCATACCGCTGGAATTCGCGTGGTGATGATTACGGGTGACTATCCAGAAACTGCTCAAACGATCGCTCGTCAGGTGGGCTTATTACAAACGGGAGATACGATAACTGGAGCGGAATTGGATGGCATGAGCGACACCGAACTCCAGCAGCGGATTGAAAATACCAGTATCTTTGCCCGCGCCGTTCCCGAACAAAAATTACGCATCGTCAATGCCCTCAAAGATAAGGGTGAAGTAGTTGCGATGACTGGGGATGGTGTTAATGATGCGCCTGCACTCAAAGCCGCTCAAATCGGCATCGCGATGGGACAACGGGGTACAGATGTGGCGCGTGAATCGGCGGCGTTGGTGTTGTTGGATGATGATTTTTCATCGATCGTTCAAGCCGTCAAATTAGGGCGGCGAATTTTTGATAACCTCCGTAAGGCAATGTCGTATCTAATCGCGATTCATATTCCGATCGCCGGGATGTCCTTAATTCCCGTGTTGTTTAAATTGCCATTAGTATTACTGCCGATTCACGTTGCTTTCCTGCATCTAATTATCGATCCGGCTTGTTCGATCGTCCTAGAAGCCGAACCTGCTGAAGCAAATGTCATGAAGCGTCCACCTCGCAATCCCAAAGAACCATTATTCGGCAAGAAAACTTTGGGTTTAGCCGTGCTGCAAGGGGGCGGAATATTAGTAATTATTCTGACAGTGTTTGCGATTGCTACATACCGCAAGCAAGGTGAATTAGATATCCGTGCATTGACGTTTACAACGTTGATTATAGCTAATTTAGGACTAATTTTGAGTGAAAGTTCGACCTCACGCCTGAGTTTGAAAATTCTGAAATCTCCCAATCCGGCTCTGTGGTGGGTAATTGGTGGAGGAGTATTTTTTATGGCGATCGTACTTTATGTTCCGTTCTTGCGTAACTTGTTTAGCTTTTCCTTTTTACATGCGATCGATCTGGCAATTTGTTTGGTTGGGGGAGCGATCTGTTTACTCTGGTTTGAACTATTAAAGCAAACTACAAAACGAGATCTTAGGTAAGTCAATACAGATATTTATACTCACTCTATAACTACCAAAATAAAAATGAAACCTATTCGGATCTTTTACTTTTCTGATGTGCTTTGTATTTGGGCTTATATTGCCCAAATTCGATTGAATGAGTTGAAAACAACCTTTCAAAACCAGATTGAAATCGAATACCACTTTGTCTCCGTCTTTGGTACAGCTCGTGAACAACTAGAAAACCGCTGGCGCGATAGCGAAGCGCTGCCTTGAGCAGGTCGAGGTGGATTGGCAGGATATAGCAACCACGTTCTAGATGTCGTCAAAAAATTCGACCACATTACCGTTCATCCTGACATTTGGACGAAAGTTACACCACCTTCATCTACATCCTGTCATCTATTTCTTCATGCGATTCAATTACTAGAAGCTAAGGGTTTAGTAGATCGATCGGAACAGATATTTGAAACAGCAATCTGGGCATTTCGGGAGGCATTTTTTACCGAATTGGCAAATGTTGCAGATCGCCAGGTGCAATTTGAAATTGCCGAAAAATTAGGATTGCCCGTCGCCGAAATCCAAGCTCAGATCGATAGTGGTGAGGCATACGCCCAACTTTCCAAAGATTTTGACTTGGTAAAAGAACATACAGTTACGGTCAGCCCTACGCTGATTTTCAATGAAGGACGGCAGCGGCTCAATGGCAATGTGGGCTACCGAGTTATCGAAGCCAATATTCGCGAGTTACTGCACAATCCTCCAGAAGAACAATCTTGGTGTTAGGAATATTCAAGCCCTAATCAAGGAAAACTCATGATTTACATGTCGTTGATTTACGTATTTTTATTAGTTGGCCCCGCGATCGCCGCGATCGCATTTTTCCGACGACTTTCGACCCGCTGGCACTGGTTTTTGCTGAGTGTTTGCGTCTTCTATGGAATTTCGCCATTGCTCGTGACTTGGGGCGCATTTGGTTTGGCTAGACGCTTCGGTTGTTCGGCGGAAGCTGTCGGCTTTCGTTGTCCTTCTCCAGTTTGGCTGGGAGACGCTATTTCTGGGTTAGCGATGTCGCACTGGCTAGCAATTTTTGCCATTCCATCGGCGGTTGTAGGAGCGATCGGGCTTTTTTAGCAACCCTTCGATATTGGCTAGCTAAGTACACGAAAGTTATCTACACAACCATTTTGACGATCGTGTTCATCATCACCATCTATCAAAAACGCCAGAATTGGCTAGTCAGCACCCAACTGTGTCAAGGGACAAATACAACTATCTTGTTCTAGCCACTGCGATCCCACTTGATGCAGGGCTACCATCACGGGTTGAATTTGGCGACCTTTGGGGGTCAGGGAATATTCTACATGGGGCGGAATCTCGGCGTAAATATGGCGATCGATTAATCCTTGGGTTTCCAACTCGCGGAGGCGTTGGGTTAGGGTTTTGGTGCTAATCCCAGGGAGAGCCGCGAGTAATTGATGGGTACGCCGAGTGCCGCCAAATAGTTCGCGAAGAACTAAAATTGACCACTTGTTGTCCAATAAGTCAACTACAAACTGAATCGGGCATGTAACATTTAAGCACTGTTCGGCTTCTGGCATCAGCTCCATTCACACTGGATCTTCCAGGTGCTCAACAACTATCGGTTCAAAATCTCAGGCTGAGTTAGACTGCATAAACTGTTTCTAACGTCTTTTTGAGAGGTAAAACCAGAATTTCAATATTTCTTTAGAAATGGCTTTAACCTTCGAGGAGCTTCTATACTTTAGCTCCAGGGCGAGCGGGAGCTAGACTGCGAAAATATTTGCTGCCGATCGAGAGGATGAAAGTCAGATATGCTAGCAATTGGACTACATAAAGACGATCTCGATAGCCAAATAGCGATTTTAAGACCAACCCAGGGAAACGATCGTCGGGGAAGATTTCGTGTAAATTCCAGACTAAACCGCCCAGATTGCAACTATGTTCGGGTGCGAATCGATCGAAATATAGGCACCAATTAGCCGCTGGAACTTGCATTTGTGCTCCCATTGCTGTTGCCGCATCTAGATGTTTCAAGGCTGAGACAACCAATCCAGCCACAATCAGGAGTAAAAATACACCCATCACCTGAAAAAACAGTCGGAGGTTAATTTTTACCCCCCATTTGAACAACATGAATCCAATCCCGGTTGCTGTAGCCAGACCCGCGATCGCGCCTACGACTGGGGCTAATCCCTGTTGTAATTGAGCCGTGATAAATAAAACAGTTTCAAACCCCTCCCGCAGCACAGCAATAAAAATCAGACCAAAGATACTCCATCCAGTTTGCGTGGTTGTCTCGCTTTGCAGGGCATTGTCGATCGCACCTGTAACCTCTGCTTTGATGCCTTTGGCTTGCTGAGTCATCCAAATTAGCATCCAGCTTAACATCCCGACCGCGATCGTGCTAAACCCCCCTGCTAGTAAATCTTTAAATATGGGTGCAGCAGCTTGGGATGATGTGGACAATGCCTGCGTTACCCCAGCGAAGAGGATGCCGATGCCAATGCTCACAGCTACCCCAGCCAGAATCCCAAAATACACCCAGGAATTGAGCTGACTCTGTTTGGCTTGATGCAAACAGGCTAAAACGATCCCCACGACTAAAGCAGCTTCTACTCCTTCTCGCAGGGTAATCACAAAGGTCGGTAAGGTAGAACTCCAGTCCATCATAGGTAAGTTACACTCGACAGGTAGATATTACTGATATTCTAGCAAATTGGCGTAAAGACAAGATTTGCGTCATGTAGTTAAAATGTTACTTTCAGCAAAATTGAAAATCGGATTTCGGCTAGCAGCTCCGCTCAAACTTTCCCCGCCGAACGATTCCGGTCATCACATTCGATCGAGTATCTCTAAATCACCCGATTCTAACAGCGGTAGATCCGACGATCGTTGTTGAGGTCGATCGTAATGTTTCCGCCAGACTTTATAATAAAGGATTGGCACAGCCGATCGCGATAATATTAGAGAAGCCACTTCCCCAGCCATCAAGGAAATTGCTAACCCTTGAAAAATCGGATCGGTCAGAATAATTGCCGAACCCACAATTACTGCCGCCGCAGTTAGCAACATCGGGCGAAAACGCACAGCCCCCGCATCGATTACCGCTTCTTCAAGGGGCATTCCTTCCTTCAAGCGAAGTTCGATAAAATCTACCAAAATAATCGAATTGCGAACCACAATTCCAGCACCTGCAATAAAACCAATCATCGAAGTTGCACTAAAGAAGGCTCCCATCAACCAATGTCCTGGCATAATTCCCACTAGAGAGAAGGGAATCGCCGCCATGATAATTAGAGGTGTGATAAAAGATTGGAACCAGCCGACGACGAGGGCGTAAATTAGCACTAGTACGACGGCGAAGGCGATACCGAGATCGCGGAATACTTCGTAGGTAACGTGCCATTCTCCATCCCATTTAATCGCGTAATTTTCGGTGCTGGTTGGTTGGGAGGTAAGATAGGTATCGATTGGTTTATTTGGATTAATTTTGTCGATTTTTGGTTGGAGAGCTAACATGGCATAAACCGCACTCTCAACGCGCCCAGAAACATCGCCTGTAATGTAGACAACGGGTTGGAGATTCTTATGATAAATGCTGTAATCGGCGGTGGTGGTTTCGGTATTAATTAAAGTACTCAAGGGGACGAGATTACCAGTATTACCCTTAACTTTGAGGGATTTGAGATCCTCTAAACTGGTGCGACTTTGTTGATTAAACCGTAGATTAATCGCGATATCTTCGCGAGCGTTGTCGTCGTGGAGTAAGCCCACATTTCGCCCAGAGAGGGCAACTTGTAAGACTTCCGAGATTTGGGCGGGAGTAATCCCATTTAGGGCGGCTTTGGTGCGATCGATCGTCAAATGATAATCGGTTTGGGGCGATTCCACATACCAATCCACATCGGCGATTCCGGCGGTGGTTTGATAGATTTCCTTGATTTTTCGAGCGATTTCAATTTGTCCGGGGTAATCGGGTCCATATACTTCCGTCACCAAGGTTTGGAGTACGGGCGGCCCAGGGGGGATTTCAGCGACTTGGAGACGGGCTTGATAGCGATCGCTAATTTGTTTCAGACGGGGGCGGATTGCTTTAGCGATGTCGTGACTTTGGCGGCTGCGTTCCCCTTTAGGTGCGAAGTTCACCTGAATATCGGCGAGATTGGCACCCGATCGCAGGAAATAATGACGGACTAAGCCGTTAAAATTATAGGGGGATGCGGTGCCGATATAGGTTTGGTAATTGATGACTTCGGGCACGGTAGCGAGATATTGTCCCAATTCCCGCGTCACTCTGGCGGTTTGCTCTAGGGTAGTCCCTTCGGGCATATTCAGCACGACTTGTAACTCGCTCTTGTTGTCATAGGGGAGCATTTTCAAGACTACTAACTGGGAACCTGCCAAGCCGACCACGACGACAATTAGCCCTACGATAGTCGCAGTCATAAAAACGTTGCCTTTGAACCGATCGTGAATTAGCGGGCGCATCAAGCGACGGTAGGCTTTACTGAGCCAATCTTCTTCCTGGTCGTGTCCGTGACCTGTTGTGCCAGCAAAGACCCGTAATGTCGTCCAAGGAACGACGATAAACGCAACTAGGGCAGAAAAAATCATCGCCGCCGACGCACCGAGGGGAATCGGGCGCATATATGGCCCCATCAAACCGCCGACGAATGCCATCGGTAAAATCGCCGCAATTACCGCAAAGGTGGCTAAAATTGTTGGGTTGCCGACTTCATCGACGGCTTCGAGGACGATTTGTTTTAAGGTACGATGGCGATCGCTAGATACCCGCAGACGTTCTTTATTCTCTGGTATTTGCAGGTGACGACCGACATTTTCCACTACGACGATCGCATCATCGACTAAAATCCCGATCGAGAAGATCAGCGCGAAAAATGTCACCCGATTGAGGGTAAAACCGTAAAACACAAAGCTAGCCAGGGTGAGGGCGAGGGTAACTGGAATCGACACGGCGACGACGATCGCTTCTTTTTTGCCCAAGGTAAACCACATTAACACGGTGACGGATACGACCGCGATCGCCATGTGAACCAATAATTCATTCGATCGCTCGGCGGCGGTTTCCCCATAATCCCGCGTGACGCTGAGGTACACGTCTTTGGGGAGATAATTCCCTTTGATTTTATCGAGCTTATGTAAGACCTCATGGGAAACCGCGATCGCATTCGCTCCAGGGCGTTTGGCTACGGCGATTGTTACGGCATCGGTTTCACCCTTGGGCGAGTTCTCTTTTTCCTTCGCTTCGGCGGCACCCTGCCCATAGAATACATAGCTGGCGGGTTCTTCAGCTCCATCAGTGATAGTGGCGACATCGCGCAGGTAGACGGGCTGATTATTTACGGTAGCAACTACCAGATTTTGGGCATCTTCACTCGATCGAATGAAGCTCTGAGTGCGGACTAGAAAGGATTTATTTCCCTGACTAATCGCACCGCTGGCGAGTTGGGTGTTCTGGGTTTGGAAGGCTTGGGAAATTTCTAGGGGGCTGAGTCCGAAGGCATTTAAGCGGATGGGATCTAGATCTACCCTAAGTTGGCGTTTTTGTCCGCCGATAATGGTGGTTTCGGAGACGTTGGGGACTTGTTTGATTTGTTCGTCTAATTGGGCGGCGATTTGTCTTAATTCGGCAGCATTAGCGCGATCGCTCCACAGCGTCAGGGCGATAATGGGGACATCATCGATCGCTCTGGATTTGATCAGGGGTTGGGATGCCCCAAGGGGAATCTTATCGAAGTTGGCGTAAAGTTTATTGTAGAGTTGGACGATCGCATCTTCGGTTTTTTGTCCTACTAGGAACCGCACGATCGCTAGAGATGAACCAGGGCGAGAAGTTGAGTAAACGTATTCTACGCCAGGGAGTTCTTTAATCAGTTTTTCTAAGGGGAAAGTAACGCGCTGTTCTACTTCCTTGGCACTCGCTCCAGGCATTTGCACGAACACATCCGCCATCGGCACGGTGATCTGGGGTTCTTCCTCACGGGGGAGAATCAGGGTTGCACCGATACCCAGGAGCAGGGCGACAATGATAATTAGGGGCGTGAGTTTGGAGTCGATGAATTGTTTGGCTAATCTACCGACGAATCCGAGTTTATGGGGTAAGTGAGGAGTGTTCATAGCAATCGATCGTTACAAGTTAGAAGTTTTTGGTGATGACTAGCACCAAGATTGTTCGCCTGGTGGAGCGTTAAGTAACTCACGAATATTTGCTTCGATTACTCGATAACCAACGTTGCCATTGAGTCGTTGTCTGCCTTCATTAAAAATTAGGGTGGGACTGACAGTGACGGTATGTTCTTTAACTAAGTCTAAGTCTTTGGATAGTTGAGCGTATGCCTCACCACTGTCCATTTGTGCTTGAATGGCGGCGAGTGGCAATCCTAATTCTTCAGCGATTGCAAACTGAACTTGACGATCGGATATGTTTGCCAATTTAGTGAAAAATTCTGTTCTAAATGCGGCAATTGCTTTCTCAAACATTCGATCGGATTTATCGATCGAACCATTGTCTTCAAGCAGATGAATAGCATGGAGGAATAAATGAGCCGATGTTGATGATGCGGGAATAGATTGAGTCCAAATGTCGGGATGAATGCTAATGTGATTGAATTTTTTGGCACTCTCTTTAACGTGGTCGCTATAGCCGCGTAGTCCACCGCGATCGCGCCAGCGGAGTTCTAATTTTTCATGGGCATTGCCAAAAATTGGGACAAAATGATATTCGACCGAGACTTTATCCTCGAAAGTAGCCTGCAATTCTACTAATCTAATCTGTGCAATATAAGCCCAAACACAGAGAATATCTGAAAAATGTAAAATCCGAATTGGTTCCATAATTAATAATTGATTCGTTGTAAATTGAGTCGATCGCAGTCCTGTATTAGAGCATTGAATATTACTTCTGATTAGCGACGGCTTGCCATTCCTGAACTACAGATGGGGAAACGGACAGAATCGTCGGTTCACTAGCTGTAGTCGGTAGGGTTAATATCAAGGGTATCTCTGTCTGTAACTCCGATAACAAGGGCTGGAGATCGTACTGTCCTACATTAGTTGCGGGTTGGGCTGCATCCGCAAAGAGATCGCGGGAGTCATCACTAGCGGTGAGAGCTTTGCCCAAGGAGTTGGTTAATGTAATGGGTTGGGCGCGATCGATCTCCACTACCCCAGGAAAGCCCACTAGTCGCAGATCGAAGCTGGTTTGACCATCAGGACGAATCCGTTTGAAGGCGATTTTCCAAGGGAAAGGCTACGCCAACGCTTGCCAGGTATTGCCATGTTCATCTTTAAGGTTTTGGCGAGACTGATAAACGATCTGTCCTGGTTTTTCCTCTAGTTGTCGAATGGCTGCGGCAGCACTGGGCGGATTCAAAATTCCCAACCCTAAGAGCAAACCTAACAAAATCGCGCCCAACAACATTAACCAGGAAAAGATTTGGCGGGTTCTACATTCCATCATGATTCCTCTCTACTAATTTCTGAACATGTCTGAAGATCGAGATTTTCAATTGACTATTTCCATCTTTGTGGCAACTACCGCATCAGTGGAAATCGGCTCAACTAACGGCAAGCCGATCGCCCGAAAACCCCAGCGTTCAAACCAAGGAATCGTCCAACCCAAGCGCATTTTTGTCAAGAAATATTTGTCAAAAGCGAACTTGAGCCACGACACCCAAAACCCATTCAGGGTAATGGCACGGCGGCGATTACCTGCCGCATCAGGCAACAGCGGATCGGCAAGGAACAGTGCCCCAGTATCGCCAAAATCAGCAAAACAAACTGCTTGGAGTGTGGGCTTGATTTGATGCCCAGAAATTACCCCCAACTCCAGCGCAATATTATGGGCAACCGCCAGAGCCATCTCTTCGGACATTAACTGGCCCAGTCGCAATGATGGCATAATTGTAGTCAACGATCTGGTCTGGTAAGGAGATTTGTTGCGCTTTGGGATCGATCGCTGTTACTGGGGCATGAACAAATTCAATGCCATGTTTGGGCACTATTTTATTTAGATCTAACTGAATTTCTGATAGCGATCGCAACCCCAATCCGACCCAAGGTAATGAGGGCACAAAGGTAAATTTTGGTTGATTTGAGATCAGTATTACCTGATGCTCAGATGGCAGAGCGTGCCTGATTTCGTAAGCAGCAGGTAGTCCTCCCAGTCCGGCACCAATCACTACAACACGAGCCATAATTGCGACTCCTAAAAGTTAAAGTTTAAAAGATAAGGCAATTTATCTATTCCCTCTATTAATTATATAACTATTTAGTTATATGTGCAAAATGTATGTCTTTAGAAAAGTCGAATTTGCCATGCTGAGATCTTTTTTCAGAGGAGGATTACGCTGGGTTGCAACTACGCTCACCCTCTTTTTCATGTCCCGCTTCATGGTCGGGTGTTCCTCTGATGATTTGGCATCGTTAGACCCACCAGGGTATTTCCCCAGTGCGGGGATTTGATTCCCAGAATATCTTTCGCGAGAATGCCCCCTCCCACTCCTGGTTCTGCTGGCGGAACGAACAATTTGCCAAAAGGATAGAGCGCGATCCCAGTAGTGACAGCAATGGTCGCTCCAGTCATAAAGTTGAGGAGTTGTCGCCGTGACAGGGATGGAATGTCATCAGAAATATTATTGTCCATGTTTTACATGCTAGGACTAAAGTATGAGGTTCTCGTGAGCAATCAATCATTAGCTTAATTATATAGCTAAATAGTTATACAAGTAAGTGGAGATTGTAAATTGAGCGAACATCTTTCCTGCGAATGCTTTTTCGTCGCCAAGGTTGCGATCGAATTACCTGCTTGACAACAGTTCACTCGATCGTCTATTGCCAATATCTGTCTGAAAATTCGATCGCCGCTTGTTTCTACTGCTGCTTGAAGCGACTCACAAGATCCTCACAAGGTACTGTCATAATCCTTTAATACAATTATTGACTTATCTCAACAATGGCAAGATTGTAATTGGCCCCCATTTATTTGCAGGCTTAGCCATGGTTGGTTTGATTTCTACATCGGCGGCGTTAGTTCCTTTTATGCAGAAGCATGACTGGGTTCGCAATATTCACATTGCGCTCAATGTAGTGATGATGGAATTATTTTGCTGGCAAGCCGTGACAGGAGTGCAAATTGTCCAAAAGATTTCGAGAGCCTGCTGAGTATTGCTCTGGTCATATCCCTGGTGCAACCAATATTCCGCTCCAGACGTTGGCTCGCAATGTCAACAAAATTCCGACCGATCGCCCTGTCGTGCTGTACTGTTCCACTGGCTATCGATCGGCGATGGAAGTGATGACATTGCACTTGCTCAATTATGATAATGTCCAGGGTTTTTCACCGAGCTTTGCTGGATGGAAAGCTTCAGGAGAGTTAATTTCCAAGAATTAATATATGTTGGTGAGGAGATCGATTCATGACCACAGACCGAAAACGGATTTTAATTGTGGGTGGTGTTGCTGGTGGTGCATCCTGTGCCGCTCGTGCCCGCCGCCTCTCTGAAACATCTGAGATTATCATATTTGAGCGCGGTTCGTTTGTTTCCTTTGCCAATTGTGGGTTGCCCTACTATGTAGGCGATGTTATTACAGATGAGAAAAAGCTGCTAGTTGCTGATGCTGAAATGTTTCGGCAACGATTCAATATTGAGGTGCGATTAGAGCATGAAGTAATGGAGATCGATCGAGCGGCAAGACAAATAGCGGTCAAAAATCGCCAAACGGGTGAAGTGTACCAAGAGTCCTATGATGCGCTGGTCTTGTCTCCAGGTGCTGCTCCCATCCGTCCACCATTACCAGGGATTGATTTACCAGGCATCTTTTCGCTGCGAACTATCCCTGATAGCCGTCGGATTCGAGAGTGGATCGCCAACCATCAAGTAAAACAGGCAGTGGTTGTTGGCGGTGGATTTATTGGGTTGGAAATGGCTGAAAATTTGATGCATCGGGGCATTTCGGTAACGATGATTGAATCGAAATCACAGGTAATGGCACCCCTCGACCCAGAGATGCTAGCTCCGGTATATGAACGATTGCGATCGCATCATGTCACCCTACATCTGGGTGATAGCGTTGCCAAGTTTGCACCCGCTGTCAAGGGGGGAATTTGTGTCTCTACCAAATCAGGCGCATCCTATACTACCGATATGGTTGTTCTGGGAATTGGCGTGCGTCCTGAATCCACGCTGGCACAAGCAGCAGGGCTAGCAATTGGCGATCGCGCTGGGATTCGGGTTAACGAGCGAATGCAGACTAGCGATCCCAAAATTTGGGCTGTGGGGGATGCGGTGGAAGTCAAAGACTTTGTGACGGGCGAGTGGACGGTGATTCCCCTCGCGGGATCAGCGAATCGTCAAGGTCGCATTGCGGCTGATGTGATTTGCGGACGCGATGCCACCTTTAGGGGAGTGCAGGGTACGTCAGTCTGTGGCGTTTTTGGACTGGCAATCGCCGCTACTGGAGTCAACGAAAAAAATCTGCAACGCTTGGGATGGGACTATGGCAAAGTTTATCTGCATCCAGGACAACACGCGAGTTATTATCCTAATGTCAAATCTATTGCGCTGAAACTCCTATTTTCAAATCAGGATGGGCGGATATTGGGGGCACAGGCTGTGGGCGAAGAAGGCGCAGACAAACGCATTGATATCATTGCGATGGCACTACAAACCGGAGCGACGGTGTTCGATCTCGAAGCTGCGGAACTCTGTTACGCACCCCAATTCGGAGCTGCCAAAGATCCTATAAATATGGCAGGGATGATTGCGGCAAATGCTCTCAGAGGTGATGCACCATTGGTTCATTGGCAACAACTCCCCGATTTGCGCGATCGATTATTACTAGATGTCCGCAATATAGATGAGTTTACCGCAGGTCATGTGGCAGGTGCCGTCAATATTCCACTCCCACAATTGCGCGATCTAATGCACGAACTCAACCCCGATCGAGAGATTTGGGTCTACTGTCAAGTCGGACAAAGAGGTTACTATGCTACCCGTGCCCTCCGTCTCAATGGATTCAACGCTCATAATCTAAGTGGTGGGTTCAAAACTTACCAAGCGATAAAACCTTAACCTTGATTCAGCAGACTATCCCTTTCCTCGCGAAGTTAATAAAGCCAAGGGATTAGTTTTTTAACCTGCGATCGATAGGCATCATAATCGGAGAATTTATTGCTCAACCATGATTCCTCTTGTCTGGCTTTGATGTCAAAAAATAGCAACAGCATGATTGCACCGATCGCATGAGTGAAACTCCACTGCCAACAGCTATAAGCGATCGCTAGGAAAATCACGCCACTATAAATAGGATGTCTGACTACTCCATAAACTCCACTAGTTACTAATTCTCCATCATTTTTAGGATGGGGTAAGGGGGTCAGATTTTTGCCTAATTCTGTGACTCCCGACAGTAATAATAAGGCTGCCATCAGACCGAAAATTCCTGTCAATCCCCATCCTGTGTATTTCCAAATCGGTGATAAACTATCTAGATCGATAACTGGATAAATTGGCAGCAGCACAAATCCAACGAACAGGATTATTTGACCAATCACCCAATACTCACCTCTCTCACCGCGCCACCATTGGGCTGAAAATCCCCATTCTTTGAGTTGATTCATCTCTAATCTCCTGAATTTATTTCGTTACAGTGACTGTTTGCCCATCGCTGAGTTGGGGTAGGTTTGTGGTGATAATTCGATCGCCTGATGATAAACCAGATGTGATTTCGACAGTATTATTCTGGGTTTTGCCTGTTTTTACCCACCTTAAAGTGGCTTGGTTATTCCGACCCATCACATAGACTCCTTCTAATTGTCCCCGTCGCATCAAGGCGGTGGAGGGAATAGTTATGCCTTCGCGCAGGGTGCTAGGGAGTTCTAGTCTGCCAAACATCCCTGACATCAAGGCAGTGTTGCTGGGGAGGGCAATTTTGACATTGAAACTGTGAGAGTTGGAATTGGCGGTGGGAATGACTCGATCGACTGTACCGTTAATTACCTGTTGAATCGAATCGAGGCGGATGGTGACTCGATCTCCCTGCTTGAATTGCGAGGTCGAGGATTCAGGCACATCGACGCTAAACCGTTGTTTCGCGGTATTCTCCACCGTAACTATCGATTGTCCCGCCCCAGCCATTGCGCCGACTTCGGTATGTTTGCGGGTGACTACGCCGTCAAAGGGGGCGGTAATAATTCCATAATCCAGATTGGCGGTAACTTGAGATTTACTCGCTTCTGCTTGCTGCACTTGGGCGCGGGCTTGATTTACTCCCGCTGCGGCTTGTTTGATTTGAGCTTGAGCTTGGGCTAAGGCTGCCCGCGATCGCGTAATTCCCGCTTTAGCTTGATTGATTCCGGCTTGGGCTTGGGCAATCCCCGCAGTGGCTTGGCTGACTCCCTGACTGGCTTGGTCGATACTTGCCGTAGCTTGTTGCACGCGGGATTGCAGCACGGCGACTTGGGTATTTGCTTCATCTAGGCTAGATTGACCGATCGCGCCTTCTTTTTGGAGCATTACCCGCCGCTTTTGGGTGAGTTGAGCATTAATTAGTTCGACTTGGACGGATTGCTTTTGAGCGATCGCATTGCGGTGTTGGGCTTGGGCTTGTTGCCGTTGGGCTTGGGCTTGTTGGACTTGGGCTTGTGCCTGTTGGAGTTGAGCCTCAGCTTGATTCAGTTGGGCAGCTACTTGACTTGCACCCGCGATCGCTTGGGTTTGCGCGGCTTGGGCAATGGTGACACCCGCTTGGGCTTGAGTAATGGCGGCGGTGGCTTGGTTGCGTTGGGCATCGATATCTTTAACATCAATTTTCGCGAGGATTTGCCCTGCTTTGACTCGATCGCCTTCTTTGACAAGTAAGCTGATAATCTGTCCCATTACCCGACTGGTGGTAGTTACAACCTCGATGGGTTCTACGGTTCCAGTGAGGGTTTGGGTACCCGCGATCGGCTGTAAAGCCGCAACTTGAGTGGATACTTGAATCGGCGGATTTATCGATGTCTCAACTACTGGATGTCCAGCGGGACGATTCAGCCAGAACCAACCGCCGCCCACAGCCACAAGTGCCGCCGCACCAATCCTCAACCATTTCGAGGGGAATTTTTGTGCGGGAATTAATTCATCGATCGATTCATCCTCTGCTTTCTCAGGAATAGCAGGCAGATCCAACGCTCCGGCAGTTTCACCGTTCAGTTTAACTAGTGGGGCTGTGCGATTGTCCATAATTTCCCCTGTTAAAGTGGACAATTCCTCAACTCGTCTAGTTTCCGTCCCAGATTGTAAATTTGACATCGCATTAATTCCCTAACTTCGATTACTAAGGTTGATTACCACCTTTAACTGGATAACCTGCACCTTTCCACGACATCAATCCGCCTTGCAGGTTGTAGACTTGTGTGTAACCTTGGTCTACCAACCATTGGGCAACGGGTTCGCTGCGATGACCAGATAGACAGGCTACCGCGATCGCTCGATCTTGCGGAATTTCTGCCAACACTCGATCGCGATTAAATAGTTGTGCCCCAGGAATATGTCCAGTGAGATATTCCAGCCAACTCCGTGCATCCACGATAACGAGTTGAGATTGGCGCGATTGGAGTTGGGCAGGGGTGAGCGGACTGACTCGAATGGGTCGATGAGTAGATTTAGACATTAGAATTTTTCTTCGTTTAGCTAGAATTGCACAAGGTTAATAATTATCGTCCCCAAGAGCTTCTTCCCTGGATCTTCAATGACGACGCGACATTCCTCACGAACCCATATTCTGATTATATCACCATATAGTAATAAAGATTGAATGACAATTTAAGGTTAGGTGGCGCGGGAGATTTCGTTCAACCGTCGTGGCAATACCTCACTATATAGGAATATAATTGTGGATACATCACTGTTACACAGATTTTCACTGCATATGTCCAGCCAAACCATCGAGCAATCTTTAACCACTACTGTAGCGACAACAGCAGATCCGGCTAATAAATGTGAGATTTTAGAGCTTTCGCCTGGGGCACTGAGTCTGATGGCAGAATTCTTTAAAGTGTTGTCAGAAGTCAGTCGGTTGCAAATAGTCTGTTGCTTGAAATCTGGTGCCAAGAACGTCACCGAAATTATTGAGGCTACGGGTTTAGGACAGGCGAATGTTTCCAAGCACTTGAAAATCCTCACCCAGGCGGGTGTAGTTTCCCGCGAACAGGTAGGAGTTTGTGTCTACTATCGAATCGATAATCCGATCCTGTTTGGGCTATGTGATTTGGTCTACGATTCACTGATTCTTCAGGCTGAACAGCAAAATCAGCAATTGCGTCGTCTGGAAATATTGCGTCAACCGCGTTAGTTCGGATCGATTGCTCTAAATCGATCGATTCAATTTAATTTCAGATCGTCCCAGGATACAGGGTCTTCTGCGGGTTCTAAGTGTGTTGTGACATCTGTGCCTGGTAATGCGAGGGAGATCGCTTGTTCGATCTCTTCACAGAGATCGTGACCGCGCTGAACCGTCCACGCGCCTGGAACCAACACATGAAATGATACAAAGCGATGGGCACCCGCAACGCGCGTTCGCATCGCATGAAACTGGATGCCCTGAGCTTGGTACGTATTCAAGATCGGCTCAATCAGCTTCTGTTCCTCCGCCGGAATTGCCGCATCGAGTAAACCAGATCCAGTTTCTCGAAGCAGTGTGATTCCAGTCCAAACAATGTTGGCTGCAACAAGTAGGGCAATAATGGGATCGAGTACATACCAGCCCGTAACGCTCACTAGCCCAATTCCCAGCACCTGACTTTTCCTGCTAAGTCTGGGGATGGTTCAGAGCGGCAGTGCTACAATCAAGTAAAGATAATGGCACAAATGGAGTAACCGTATGGATTCTACCAGACATGAGCAGAACTTTGGTACCTGCCAACTAGAAGATAAACGGTTAAATCGTCGCGCATTGAGCATTGGAGCAGCCCTGAGTCAATGTTTTGGTAAAGCTCTAGCCACTGTGTTTGAGAACACGAAGGAACTCAAACGCGCTTACGAGTTTTCGCTAATCCTCAAGTAAATTTCGCAGCAATAATTGCCCCCCACTCTAAGATGACAGCTAGTACTGTGAGTAGGCAGGAGTTGGTGTTAAGCGTTGGAGACAC
>ENA-OFCI01000730-OFCI01000730.1-metagenomes-genome-assembly--contig:-NODE-730-length-17850-cov-3.193931_pt1 | contig 17850 bp, 16 predicted proteins | sample MGYA00153391_OFCI01 | MGnify analysis MGYA00153391
CCGCCGGTTCCCGAGCGCACGGGTATCTACTACAGCAAAGCCGCAGTGCTGGACACCTACGAGCTGCTGCGCCAGCTGATCGATGCGACAGATGATCTGGTCGGGATGCTGGTCGTGGCCGTGATACCACCGGATCTGGTCAGCGACGAGAAGCGCGGGCTGCCCTCCTATGCTGCCCTGCAGCTCAGGGTTGCCGACGAGGTGAGGGATCGGCGCCGCACCAACCCGTTCGCGTCCCTGGTCCGTCTCGACGTCCGACTGGAGGCCGTGCGATGAGCCCGGAAGATGAGTGGGACCACGACCGCCTGGCCCGACGGCGCGCGATCGAAGCGTTGCGTAGCGGCGTACCAAACATGGACGCCGTCATCGCCCTTGGCTCAGGTCAAGGCGAAATCGAGGACCGGTTCACCGGGCTGCTCGAGGGCATCGACGAACCCCGCAAGCGTCGGTCCGGTCGCCCCTCCGTGCTGCTCGGCGCGGGGTTCGGCGAGGGCAAGAGTCACCTGCTCGCTCACCTCAGCCAGCTCGCAAGGGCGGCTGGCTTCGTGGTCAGCACCGTGGTGATCAGCAAGGAGACCCCGCTTTACGATCCCGCAAAAGTGTTGCGCGCTGCCGTGGAGTCCGCGGTCGCCCCCGACGGCGCACGCGACGTCGTCGCTGAGGCGGCGGCAGCGCTGGATACGGATAGCCCCGGCTACGCCGAGCTGCTGCGTTGGCTGCGAGGACCAGGCGAGGATATGAACGAACGGTTCGAAGCGACCCTCCTGCTGCACCAGAGGCTCGGCAGCGACGCACCCGGTGCCGACGAGGAGTTCCTTGACACGATCGTCCGATTCTGGTCCGGGGACCCGCTGCCGATGCCGGATCTGCGCCGTCAGCTCAAGGCCGTCGGCGAGGCCAAGACCTTCGCGTTCACCCCGGTCAAGGTTCGGGACCTGGCCCGCCAGCGGCTACGGTTCCTGCCTCGGCTCCTCCGCGCAGGAGGGCACACAGGCTGGGTGGTGCTCTTCGACGAGGTCGAGCTGATCGGCCGTTACTCGCTGTTGCAACGGGGCCGGTCCTACGCCGAGCTGGCGCGCTGGCTCGACGGGGACCCCCAAGACGAAGGAGAACCCCTCATCACCGTCGCGGCGATAACGGACGACTTCGAGGCTGCAGTCCTGTTGGGCAAGCACGACCTCGAGGGCTTGCCCCAACGGCTGCGAGACAAGCAGACCGAGGAGTACGCCGAAGTGGCAGCACTCGCGGAAGTGGGGATGCGGCACATCGTGCGGGACCTCCTGTCCCTGGTGCCCCCCGACGACGCGGAGCTGGACCGCGCCTACCACACCCTGCGCAAGCTGCACGGGAGCGCCTTCGGTTGGGAACCGCCGGACGTCGCGGGTCTTGAACAGCTGGGTGCGACGAGGATGCGCCAGTATGTGCGCGCCTGGATCAACGAATGGGATCTTGTCCGTCTCGACCCCGACTACCGACCCATCACTGACGTGGTCGAGATACCCAGCGGTTACGAAGAAGTCCCCGAGCTGAACGACGAAACCTCCTGATCAACAGCGCGCTGCTTCGCCCAGATGGTGAACCCGATGCACCACGAGGCGCTTGGACCCCAGGCCATCGAATTGTGGTGTCAGCCCGGCAGCACCGGAACACACGAAATGGTCTGTGTGCCGGGACGCTGAGCAACTACCGTTGGCGGGGAAATGGCGGGTCGTCGTCGCCGGTTCCGCCGACCTATGCGAGCGGCCAATGAAAGCAGGCACAATGCCAAGGTCTTGCTTGAGCAGCTGCCCCATCTGGGTGCAGACCACCGGGTGCGCCTGCCCCCGGTCCTCCGCCGCCGGGGGTGGGAAGTGAGTGCGCAAGAGATGACTGCCCAACGTGTGACTGCGACGGAGGCAACCGCGTCGCACCGGCTGAGGGCGGCGGTGAGCCAGCGGGTGCAGTTCCCAGGCGCACTGGGCGGCGTCCTCGCGGCGCGGCTGGACCTTCCCGAAGGCCCACCCGCGGCATACGCGCTGTTCGCGCACTGCTTCACCTGCAGCAAGGACGGGCACGCGGCCGCCCGCATCTCGGCCGCGTTGACCGATCACGGCGTTGCAGTCCTGCGCTTCGACTTCACCGGGCTGGGCCAGTCCGGTGGGGACTTCGCCAATTCCAACTTCTCCTCAAACATCGCCGACCTGCTTGCCGCGGCTGACTGGATGCGCGGCGAGGGATACGCCCCTTCCATCCTGGTCGGTCATTCCCTGGGCGGCGCCGCGGTTCTCGCGGCCGCAGGTGACATCGACGAGGTCGTGGCGGTGGCCACGGTCGGGGCACCTTGCAGCCCCGAGCACGTCTCCCATCTGATCGTCGCAGCTGATCCTGAGCCCGCCGCGAACGGCCAGACAAGGGTGAGCATCGGCGGGCGTGCCTTCACAATCACTCAGGACTTCCTGGACGACATCGCTGCGCAACCCCAGGCCCAGCGCATCGCCGCGCTGGGGCGGCCCCTGCTGATCCTGCACTCCCCGCAGGACCAGATCGTCGGCGTGGACAACGCCAGGGCCATCTTCGATGCCGCTCGCCATCCCAAGTCGTTCGTCGCACTGGACGGTGCCGACCACCTGCTGACCCAACCGGCCGACGCGGAGTTCGTCGCTTCCCTCATCGCGACCTGGGTCCGCCGATATCTGCCGCAAGCCCCCTCGACAGTGGGTGATCCCACCCCCGAGCACGATGCCGCCCCAGCTCCCGCCGGCGGCGGCGTCGTCGTCGCTGAGACCGGGCGGGGGCGCTACATTCACACGGTCCACGCGGGTGCGCACACCTGGACAGTGGACGAGCCCGAAAGCTCAGGAGGGCAGGACGCCGGCCCGACGCCATACGACATGCTGCTGTCCGGTTTGGGGGCGTGCACGTCGATGACCATGCGCATGTACGCCGAGCGCAAGGGATGGGACATGGGGGCCACCATCGTGAGGTTGCGGCACAGCCGCATCCACGCGCGGGACTGCGATACCTGTGCGAGCACCAACGGACGCCTGGACCACATCGACCGCGAGATCACCCTGGACGACACCCTGAGCACCGAGCAGCGAACCGCCCTGCTGGCCATCGCCGACAAGTGCCCGGTCCACAGGACGCTCACCAGCGAGGTCACCATCTCTACCGTGCTCGCCAGCACCAGCGCTGCTGGGACTGGCTGAACCGCTCGCCAATCCCAGGGCACCGCGAGACCTGTTCGCGCTGGCAACCGGCTGCCGGTGGGTTCGAGAAAAGGCAACAGCAGGTGTGGGAAACGTAGTCCCCCACGTTACCCAGGGCTGGCCCCAGAGCCCGGGCAGCTCGGCGTGCCCCCATGCCACCGGTGCGCCAAGGTCGCCGGGGCTCGTCCCCTGCTGACCGGTCCACCCGCTGGCGGACCGGTCCGGTGACGCTGCCCCGATCTGGTCCCACCAACCCCGATTGCGGTACGGGAAGGGCATACATCACATCCCGCAGTCATTGACAGGTGCTGATCAGGCGGTAAACGATGACGGCGTCTTAGGTGAGGCGGGCTCGACTGGATGAGCGAGCCTCCCTCCGTTCGGTGAAGGAGTCCCGGATGAACCTGTGGCGTACCAAGACGATCGAGCAGTCGATCCGTGACACCGAAGAGCCCACCCACCAGCTGCGCAAGCAGCTGAGCGCGTTGGACCTGACCGTATTCGGAGTCGGTGTCATTATCGGCACCGGAATCTTCGTTCTCACCGGCAAGGCGGCCGGGGTCCAGGCAGGGCCAGCGGTCGCCCTCTCATTCGTCTTCGCCGCCATCGCCTGTGGGCTCGCGGCTCTGTGCTACGCCGAGTTCGCCAGCACAGTCCCGGTCGCGGGGTCGGCTTACACCTTCTCGTATGCCAGCCTCGGTGAGCTGACGGCCTGGATCATCGGTTGGGACCTCATCCTCGAGATGGCGCTCGGTGCAAGCACGGTCGCCGTCGGATGGTCGACGTACTTCGCCGACGTGATGCACCAGGCGGGCATCACGATCCCGGCGTACGCCTACAGCGAAGGGCACAATCTGGTCGCCGCCGCGATCGTGCTGATCCTGACGGGGGTGATCTGCTTCGGGATCAAGGTCTCGGCACGGGTCAACCTGGTGTTCGTGACCATCAAGGTCGCGGTCGTGCTCTTCGTCATCATCGCCGGGCTGTTCTACATCAAGACGGCCAACTACCACCCCTTTATTCCACCGTCCGGCTCCAGGCCCGCAGCAGGGGCCAAGAGCGCGCCATCGCTGCTGCAGGACCTCGGGTTCGCGCCCGGGTCCTTCGGCGTCACCGGCATCTTCACCGCCGCGGCGCTCGTGTTCTTCGCGTTCATCGGGTTCGACATCGTCGCCACCGCCGCCGAGGAGACCAAGAATCCGCAGCGTGACATGGCGATCGGCATCCTCGGCTCGCTGGCAATCTGCACAACCCTGTACGTCGCCGTCTCACTGGTCGTCACCGGCATGGTCAAGTACACCGAGCTGAAGATCAACGCCCCGCTCGCCGAGGCGTTCCGCTCCGTCGGGCAGCCCGGCTTCGCCACCCTGATCTCGATCGGCGCGCTGATCGGTCTCACCACGGTGATGATGATCTTCTTGCTGGGCCAGAGCCGGGTCTTCTTCGCCATGAGCCGAGACCGACTGTTGCCCCCCGTTTTCTCGAAAGTGAGCGAGCGTAGTGGCACACCTGTGCGCACCACCATCACCACCGGCGTCGCCGTCGCCGCGATCTCCTCGCTCGTGTCATTGTCCGAGCTTGCCGAGCTGGTCAATATCGGCACCCTCTTCGCGTTCATCCTGGTTGCCGTCGGCGTCCTGGTGCTGCGGCACAAGCGCCCGGACCTCGAGCGTCCGTTCCGCTGTCCCGGCGTCCCTGTCGTCCCGATCCTGGCGGTGCTTACCTCGTTCTACCTGACCCTGAACCTACCGGCTGTGACGTGGGTCCGGTTCGTCGTCTGGCTGGTGATCGGGTTCGCGATCTACTTCCTGTATGGCGCCCGGCACAGTCGGCTGGCCACCGACCCGAACTACTCCCTTGAGGCCGACGCCTCCGCACGCGGCGAGCGTGAGGCGGACGTAGCCGCACGCAACGCGCGTGAGGCGCGAGCAGGCTGACCTATAGTTTCTTCGGCTGAGGACCCCAAACCGGTCAGACAGTGCGCGGATGACCGGACTCCTCTGAGCTCAGTTCCCTGTCCGTAGGTTGATCTCTCAAGCGATCGGCTACCGGACGCGGTTGGTCAGCCGGGCGAGTTCGATCTCAGGTTTAGCTCCTGCGCCACTTAGTAAGAGTCCAATCCCACTTGCGCCGTGGTTTGTCGTTTTCGGGGTGCTGGCCGCGTGGGGCCGGTGATGACGATGGGGCCCGGTGGCGCCTCGCCTGCCATCAGCGGTGCACCCTCAGACGCGTGCGGCGCCTCGTCGCTCCTCAAGTTCACCCTGACGATCGGGCGATCAGTCGATGTAGAGGGAAGGGCCGCGCTGTTCGATCGTCCCTCGTTTGAGGGGAATCACCCGGGTCAGGGCCATGAAACTGGCCCCCAGGCCGGGGATCTTGGCGAAGATCCCTTGCGGGCCGCGGACCATATGCCCTGTACCCACGTCGTACTTTGCCCCGTGCCAGGGGCACACGAGGCAGCCCTCTGCGTCGATGCTGCCGCCTGCGAGGTCGGCGCGCAGGTGGCGGCATTTGCGTCCGACAGCGAAGTATTCGCCGTTGTTGCCGACGGCGTACTCCTCGACTCCGGTGACGGTCCCTTCGGGGACGTTCGCGGCGGGGACGGAATGACTCATGGGAGCTCCTTCATAGCGGGACATCCGAGCGTGGCGTCAGGATCGTTTGATGACGCCGCTCGATGCCGGGGATGAACTCGGTCGCGAGAACCTTTGGTTGACGCCCCGGCCCAGTGTCCCCTGGATCGACGCGGTGTGGAAGGGGAACCGGCCCACTCATTGTCGGCGTCCGCACGTCAAACTGATCAGCGTCCGGGTGACGATCGGTAACTGGTGACCAGCGTGCGGACTGGGCGGAGCATGGAGAACTGGCCCGCGCCAGCGCCGGTGGCTGGGGCGTTACGTCGGCCGGACCGGCTGAAGAAGGTGCGCTCTGGCGGCGCTTCTCGTCGACGGGCTCCTGCCCGCCACAGACGATCGGCTGACCGGCAACGATCCGGACTGCGGCCCTGCGACCGGCGACAACCTCGTCGTCAGCCGTCAACACAGCCGTGCCCATGTCCGGAGCCGACCGCACCAACCCCACCTTCAGTGCCGCAGGTTTTCCCGGTTCTGGTCCGGATCCCATTAGACTAATTTTTTGAGAAAGTGGTGACACGTGTCGGATGTGGCGGTCACGGGTTCAACAGGCGTTCTTCTCGACGGCCGGTATCGCCTCTTGGAGCAGATCGGGCGCGGTTCGATGGGAAGCGTTCACCGTGCCAGGGATGAGCTACTGGGTCGCTACGTGGCCGTCAAGCTCATTTCGACACCCGTAAGCAGTGCTGATGATCTGCGCCGTGACAAGGATGAAGTCAAGGTGCTGGCGCGGCTGAATCACCACAGTCTGGTCACGCTGTTCGACGCCGGCTCTGACTTCTTGGACGGCGAAGGTCCGCGGATCTTCCTGGTCATGGAGCTCATCGAAGGGCCCGACCTTCGCGACCGGATCTCCCAGGGACCCTTGCCGACGGTTGACGTTGCTCAAATCGGCCAGGACATGGCGCGGGCGCTGGACTATGTCCACGACAATGGTGTCGTCCACCGGGACGTCAAGCCCGCCAACATCATGATGTTCGACTACCGCAATGACACCTCCAGGGTGCGCGCCAAGCTGACCGACTTCGGCATCGCCGTGATGACCATGGCGCCGCCGGCCAGCGATGGCAGCTTCGTCGGGACGGCGGCCTACGTGAGCCCGGAGCAGGCCAAGGGCGAGGAACTTGGCCCGGCCAGCGATATCTATTCCTTGGGTCTGGTCCTCCTGGAATGCCTCACCGGGGTGGTTTCATATCCTGGCGAACCTTTGACAAGCGCCTTGGCCCGGCTGCTGCGTGGCCCTGATATCCCCGCCGACCTCGATCCGCAGTGGATCAGGCTGCTCGCGGCGATGACGGCAACCGACCCGGCAGCGCGGCCATCCGCCGGTGAGGCGGCCATGGCGCTGGAAGAGATCACCGTCTCAGAGAAGGGCCCTCACAGGCTGGATCCGTCCATTCTTCCCCCCGACGAGGTGGAAAGGATGAAAGCCGTCGACCGCTATCAGATCCTGGACACCCCGCCCGACGGAGCCTTTGACAGGATCACGGCCCTGGCTGCACGGATCTTCGCCGTGCCGATAGCGATCGTCAGCGTGGTGGACCACGACCGCATCTGGTTCAAATCCCACCATGGGGTTGAGATCAGACAGATCGACAGGGATCCGGGCCTGTGCGCGTCAGCCATCCTCCAAGATCAACCCTGGATTATCCACGATGCAACATCGGACCCCCGCGCCTTGTCTAACCCGCTGGTAGCCAACGGATTTGGTCTGCAGTTCTATGCAGGTATCCCGCTGCGCACCCGTGACGGCTACAACTTGGGCACTATCTGCGTCATGGACCTTCAGCCGCGCACCTTCCGCCCCCAGGACATCAAGTCACTCGAAGATCTCGCCGCGATCGTGATGAACGATCTGGAACTGCGGCTTGAGAGCCGGCGCCCGGCATGACCTGTGAGCCAGAAGCTGCACGCCGCCAAGAACCTCACGCAGACGTGGTCAGAGAAGGTCGGTGAGGTTGCGGGCGAGTGTTTTGGTCGTGCTCATTTGACGAGCAGTGTGGCCATCATGTTCGCGTGAAAGAGGCAGATGACCTTGTAGCTGCCCGGCTTGGGCGGCGCAGTAAAGCTGGCCGTCCCACTGGCGGGCACGTTGACGTCAAAAGCGCCGCGTGGTTCGGACGTGACTGTGTGGTTCTGGGCGTCTGCGTTCTGGACAGTGACCTTCGCACCCGCAGTCACCGATGCAGGGATCGTGTACTTGAAGTCCTTGATGGTGATCAGGACCGGCTCCGCCATTGATGCACTTGCACTCGTCGCCGCGGCTGATGGCGTGGACGGTGATGACATGGACGGTGATGATGCGGCCGTGTTGGAGGCTCCAGCCCCTGTGGTGGTGGTTGACGCACCGCAACCGGTCAACCCCACGATCAGTCCTGCGGCAGCGATGGCGAACAGTGTTGGCTTGATGCTCATGATGTGCCTTTCTTGAAGACGGGTTCCGGTTGGTAACTGAGGGCTACTCGCTCCAGCAGGCCAAGATGTCGGTGGCGACGGTGTAGGCGAAGTCCGCGCGTGAGGTTTTCTGCGGGCCGACCCGCTGCGGCAGCGCGGTGGGGTTGACCTGGAGCGTCATATTGTCCTTGAGGAAGACGACCCTCCCAGCTGTGTCCTCGTAGGCGGGAAGGCCAAGACCGATCAACCCGCTCAAGGTCGAGGTATGTCCGGAGCGCGCTCGCATCGCGTTGAAGTAGCTGCGCGCAGCCGGGACGCCCGGGGACTCCTTCACGGAGACGACGAGAGGTCCTACCGGCAGCTGGTATGTGCACGTGTATGTGTGGTCGGCCCAAGTGGCCTTGGCAGGCGGTGGCGTGTGCAGAGCCATCAGGGTTGACACATTTCGCCGAGTCTCCGGTCCGCAGACCATCTGAGCTGACTTCGACGGGCCAGCGGCCTTCACGGGGATCTGAGATGTTGGGGCGCCAGTGGTCGACGCCATTCCCGGCATCGATTCACCCGGGGACATCGACATGCCTGGTGACATGGTCGGTGACGTCGAAGGGCTGGATGTCGCGGGTCGGGTGATCGCAGCGTGGCCAGTGGTGGCCTCTGCGGCGGCGCATCCGGTCAGCAGCAGCGGCACTGCAACGATCAGGCCGAGCGGCCCTTTGCGCTTGTTCATGACATTCTCCGATCCAGCGACTTCGTCAGACGGTCGCCACTGTTCATTCGTGCTCGAGGCCCTTCGCGGATTGGAGTCGATGTCGAACTTGTGCACCGATGCTGGCCCGATGGTTGATACACCCGTCCCGACGAGGGCCAGGGCCATCACGACGATGAGGGGACCGGTGCTGGGGTCGGTAGCGTGGCCGGAGTACAGCTCGCCCATGTTCTGACCCAGTACCCAGAAGACGGTGGCCAGGACGGCTCCGATCACGGCTGACGCAGTCCGCCAGGGCCGGCTGGCGAGACCTCCGACCCCGACCAGGGCCATGACTGCGACCAGGGAAATGAAAGGCCCATTGCCGGCGGTGCTGAGAGCAGCTCCTGCTCCTTCATGAAGGCGGGACAACCAGCCGGGCATACCGTCCATGCCCTCCATACCGCCGATCTGGTCGGCCAGTGCGGCCGTCCCGGCCCGTCCGGGGAGCATTTGAAGGACTCCGCCCCCGATCCACAGGAAGGCCCAGGCAGCAGGTAACCATCTGGCAACGGCGACCCTGGCCGTCCCGGACCGTCGGTCGGCATTGGCGGGCCAGACAACAGCGGCCAGCACCGCATACAGGAGTACGGCACCAGGGGCACCCGTGACCAACGAGGCGTGTTCGGTGGCGAGGCCTCCCAAACCCTCGCCGAACCACCAGATCCCGGCCGACCAGGCCAAGGTCCCCACGATGGCAGGCCGAACCAAGCGGGGAAGCAAAAACCCGACGCCCAGTGCCATCTGGACCAAGGCGAACCCGGCGTTCAGTGGCGCAGGGTGCTCGGCGATGAGCCTGGTGACGAAATCGATAGGGGCGGCGACAAACGCTGGTTGGTCCGCTCCAGAGGGTGCCAACACCTGCCGGGCCAGGCCGGAGGTGAACATGAACGGCTGAAGCTGCAAGGCGGCATCCACCAACCAGAGCACTCCGAGGGTGACCTGGACGCCGCGTCTCGTGATCATGGGCCACCGGTAAGCGTGGCCTGAGCGGGCACTACGGAGCGGCATTGGACCCGGGACCGTCAGGTCGATCATGAGGGTCCTCCAGACCGGTAGGGCAATTGTCGGGGCGATCGCGGCGTATCACGCAGGTTCAGGCCGGGTGGCTCGAGGCCAGGTGGGCGTAAACCACGACGTTGTCCTCATAGCTCTGTTGGGAGGGGTTGAACGCTCCACCGCAGGTGATCAGCCTCAGCGCCGCGTGGTCGGTGTCGCCGAAGACCTGCAGGGTGGGGAAGCTGGCCTTGGCGTACTTCTCGACGCTGTCGACCCGGAAGACGGCCACGGTGTGGTCGGCACGGGTGACCATTGCCGTGTCACCCGCTCGAAGCGTGCCGAGCCGGTAGAAGATCGCTGGGCCCGCCGTGGCGGAGTCGACGTGGCCCAGGATCACCGAGGCTCCCAGCTGCCCAGGTGCTGGGGAGTTCCGATACCAGCCGGCCGGGGAGTTCGCGCCCACCGGGGGCACCTGGATCGAACCGTCCTTGGCCTGGCCGAGCTGCAGCAGGTTTGCATGGCGGATGCCGAGTCTGGGCACATCCAGGGTCACCGGCGTCGACGCCGACAGGATGGGCCCGAAGTCAGGCTCGCGGCTCGCCGGGCTGGTGGATCGCGGGGAGCTGGCTGACGCCGAAGGGGCCAGAGTACGTTCCCGCGAGGGGTTGGCGGCCGAGGGCGATGGAGATGCCGCCTGCTGCTGGCTCGCGGTTGCCACCACGGCCACGACAACCGCAGCCACCGTCAGCGCCGCGGCCACCGCGGCCGCCAAGAGGCGACCGCGGTGGCCGAGTTGTCCACCACTCATTGCAACCTGTCCGGCGCTGGGATCAGCGCTGGGCGGAGAGACGACGGCGGGCAGCCACCGTGCCACCAGCCGCAAGCAGCAATGCGCCACTGAGTGCGTACAGGCCCTCATTCTGCACACCAGAGGTGCTGCCACCACCGGTGCGGACCCCACCGGAGGCCATGGCGGTCAGCTTGCCGCACAACGCCGGTGAAGTTGCCGCAAGCGGCAGTGAGGGGACCAGGTCACTCTTTTCGGCCTGTGCCGTCTTGGACAGTGTGGCTGGGTCAAGTCCGTGGACCACGACCACAGCGGTCCCGCCCTTGAGCGCTGCCAACGAGCCCGCGGACAAGGTGATGGTGCGGGAGTAGCTGTAGCTGCCGCCCGAAGGGGCGATCTTGATATCCACACCGGCGGCGGGGCTGGTGTCCCCCGTCGTCGACAGGGTCGTCAGGACGCCGCCATAGAACGGAGCACCTTCGGTCGTGCTGATGACACCGTCAGCGTTCTTGTCCGCCGACGTCGTTGGGCACACACCCTGGGCCCCGCCATGGATGTGCTGGACGTGGGGGTAGGCAGCGCCAGAGAACATGGCCGCAAGCCCCGAGACGTGCTCGGTGATCGTGGCCTCGCTGCCGTTGAGCGACAGAGTCAGGCTACCCGAACCGCTGGAGTGGTTGATCGTGTTCAACGTGGCCTGGTAGTTGGTCGAACCAGAAGCCGCCATGGCCGCCGGCATGCTCAAGGCGGCCATAGCCACAGCGGCAACGGGGGCTAGCGACAGCAACAGTTTGTTCCTCATGCGAATCCCTTTCTCATTCCGGCCGCCGGCAGTTCCCGCTGGTCCGGTCCTTCTCGCGCCACCCCGATCGCTGGCAGGAGCACGTCGTGCCGATCGAACAATGGGAATACGTTGCCGAACCCCCAGCGGATGGGTGGTACCCAAAAGTGATCGCTGTCACACCTTGCGTCGAGGAACGACCATCCACGGGGATACCTGTGGCTGGTGGTGGCGGTGCGGTCGATCGGCTGTGGTGCGCAGGCGACCCCTCGCATCTCCGGCGGGCCCTGACGGGGTGGGTTGTCCGCCAGGGCCCTTGTGGCGGTCCGTCCTATAGGCCGACCCACCACATAAGCATCTGTTACCCGTCAGGCGTCATGGCCACACGGGAACCCACCGCTTGAATCGCTCAGCGCCCATCCCGAAGAGCGTTCATCGCCGAGAGCCTTAGTTCCAGTTGATCCATGACTACCGCGGCCAGGTCCTGCAACATCGCGAGTTGTTCGGTCGTCGCCTCGTGCGGTTCGGTGTCCATGACGGAAACCGTGCCCAGAGAATACCCATCGTCGGTGATGATCGGTGCCGCGGCGTAGAACTGCAGACTCAGCTCACCGGTCACCAACGGGTGCCCCGCGGTGCGCGAATCGGACCTAGCGTTCGTGACCACGTAGGGCTCGCCCTCCAAGATCACAGACGCGGCCAAGCCCGGGTCCCGGCCGACCTGTCGCACCCCGGGCAGACCAAGGCTCGCCTTGAACCAGATCCGATCGGTGTCCACGATACAGACCGTGGCCATCGGCACCTTGAACAGTCTCGCGGCGATCGCGGCGATCCGGTCGAAGGCTCCATCTGGTGGGGTGTCCAAGATGTCGTAGCGAGCCACGGCCTTGATCCGCTCGGACTCTTTGCTCGCGAGTCGCCGCTGAGGCGGAGACGCGATCTCCTCACCGGTCTCGGTCAGGTCCTTGGCCACGTCGCGCAACTTGCGGTTGAGGTTCATACTCGCGGTCCGCAACCGGTCGAAGGCCTGTCCCGCAGTGAACTTGTTACGCTCCATCAAGATCCCCTGGGCCTGGCCAATCACGGTGCGGGTGGCCATCGCCGCCTCCAGTTGATCTACCCTCAGTCCGGCATTCCCGATCGCCTCGGTCGCCGCTACGGCCAAAGCTGCATAAAGGGCCAAGAGCAACGCGGTATCCCGCTCGGATCCACCGAATGCCCCTGCCCTGCCGGCGTACAGGTTGAGGCTGCCCACCGCCTGCTGAATGCCCCCGGTGCCCAAACGCGGACCAGCAAACAGGCTCACAGAAAGGACCGACCGAGCCCCCACGGCAGCACCGGGAACAGCGAGCAACGGCCACCGGGTCCCATCCTGCAGGTCTTCGACCAGTATCGCCGTCCACTGCGCGGCGGTGGCCGCCTCCAGACACGGCCCCCCTTTGGCTTCGTACTGCACTGCATCCATGCCTTGCGCCAAGACCGAGGTAAACACTGGTGTCGTCGGTGTGCCGTCGGCGCCGATCAGGGTCAAGCTCGCGGCTTCAGCGCCGCTGACCACACCCATCGCGATCTGCGGCAAACCGTGCAAGATGTCCTCGACATGATCTGAGCCCACAGGTGCCGGCACGAGATCACCGAGTGCCAGTAGCGGCTCAAGCGCCATGTTCCTCGCGCCGGCGCCGTCCTTGAATTGTTCGGTGAACTGGGGCTGTGACACCTCGGTGCCTCCTGATCCAAGGGGAAACGCCGTATCGAGGTATCGCCATCGTGGCACACGCCGACACTGCTCAAGGTTCGAGTTTCTCACAGTCTTCGGCTTCCGAAGGGGGGAAGTCACGATCTGGGGGAGGCGCCATGGGAGACACTGCCTGATAGCGGCAAAACAGAAAAAGGGGGACCAAGGCTGGTAACCAATGGCAATTTGTGCTTAAGTCGTAAAGCAGACTGAGTGGTCCACCAGCGGCGCCACCTCGGTTTTCGTTTCTTGAAACGGACTCACGATGACGCCACGCGCCGATGGTCAGACCTCTGCTACCCCCCTCGACACGCCCACTGCCGCCCCCCGGCACGAACGCCAGGCGCTCACCGAGTCTATCTTGGGGCGCCTTGCCGGCTCCTGTAGCGACCTCGAGCGCCGCCGGCTCCAGCACGAGGTGGTGCTGCTCAACCTCGTTCTGGCGGATGGTATCGCCGCCCGGTACATCGGCCGCGGGATCGACAGAGACGACTTGGTTCAGGTCGGACGTCTGGGCCTGCTCAAGGCGGTGATGGGCTACAACCCCGACAAGGGCGCGGGTTTCACGGCGTACGCCACCCCGACGATTGCCGGTGAGATCAAGCGATACTTTCGGGACCACGCCTGGATCGTGCGACCACCGCGCCGCCTCCAGGAGCTGCATAGCGAGATCAGCTCGGTCGAGTCGAACCTGTGGCAGCGACTGAACAGGGCGCCCTCCACCGGCGAGCTCGCCGACGCCCTCGGGATCGAGCCGGGAGAGCTGTCCGACGCGCTGGTCGCCCGCAGCGGCTACACCGCGCTGTCATTGGACGCACCCACCCACGCCCACCCCGGCCAGTCCCGCACCGACTCTGGCCAGTCGCTGGGCGACGACCTGGCCGGCGAGATTGATCCATATGCGCCGGTGGAGCGGGCCGAGTGGCTACGCCCAGCGCTGGGGGCGCTCACCGAACGCCAGCGGAAGATTGTCGCACTGCGGTTCGTCGACGGCCAGAGCCAACAGGAGATCGGTCGTCGCCTGGGTGTCAGCCAGATGCAGGTCTCCCGCCTTCTTGGGGGAATTCTCGAGCGGTTGCGCGACGACCTCGGGATCAACGACGCCGCAGCCACCGCCTGAGATCATGGTCACCGGACTGTAACTTCAGCCCGGTCCGCGGCAGAGCGAGGCAACCTGAGTGACCGGTGAGCTCGGCTTGTCGATGTCGCGCCGATGAATGCCGTCGATGCGCATTGTCCGGGCAGGGTGCGTCTGCCGCGGTCGGTGAAACTTCTCGGGTGGCCCGCGAACTCACCTCCCGGGCCCGTAGAGCCGCAGCGCCCTGGAGCACCCAACCATCGTCGCGCGCACCCAGGCGTTGCAGGAAACGGTCTTCGGCGAACTGGCCCTGCAGCTCGGCCACCGACCAGGGCGACTGCTCAGCCAACCGGCGCCACGGGCGACAACGTTATCCGAAAGGCGCCTGAGTTCTAAGCGGGCACTAGGCGGGCACCAAAACCATGGCGCTGATGGTCGCTCCGACACCCGCCCCTTGTCCCAAGCGTTTGGAAGTCAAAGAGTCGAGGCCTGTCGGTCCCGGATCAGGTGTCTAGCTGGTCGGCCAAGGTGGTGGAAAAAGCTGTCATCGTAGGGGAGCTAGCGTCGGGTGTCAGCAGTCACTGTTTCAATCAGCGAGCGGAGTCAGGGCACTTCAAACTGCGCGGATCGCGGTTCTGACGGCCGTGGTGGCGGTTGCGGTGAGAGGGCGGCCGAGCCGTAGCGCGACCTGGCCCGGGTCCAGACCCGGAATAAAATCCGGACCTTTGCACGCCGGGCCTGGGCGCGTTGCTGGCGATGCTGGATCACGGTCTCGCGTTGCTTCGCGGACGCGCAGATATCACGATCGCCGGCTGACCTGCGCACCGGCGAGCTACGTCAGCTGCTGGTTCGTTGGGCGCGTAGTGTCTCCAGCAGCCGCAGCCAGATCTCGCTGACCGTCGGATAGCTCGGCACCGCGTGCCACAGTGTTGACACGGGGACCTGTCCGATGACCGCGACCGTGGCTGAGTGCACCAGCTCGGCGATGCCGGACCCGACAAACGTTGCGCCGACCAGGGTGTCGGACGCGCGGTCGATGACTAGGTTCGCTCGGCCGACGTAGTCATCGCGCAGCAGCGCCGCGCCCGCTACCAAGCCGATGTCGTACTCCACCGTCTCGACGTCGATCCCCGCAGCGCGCGCCTGGGCGGCCGTCTGCCCTACCGACCCGATCTCCGGGTCCGTGAAGGTCACCTGCGGGACGACGCCGTGATCGGCATGGTCGGTGAAGCGCGTGTCGTCGAGCGGGCGACCGGCGGCACGGGCGGCGATCACGTCGCCGGCGATGCGCGCCTGATACTTGCCCATGTGGGTCAGCAGCGCGCGCCCGCACAGGTCGCCGACGGCGTAGAGCCACTGGCTGCCCGTGACGGTCAGGTGGTCGTCGACGTCGAGGTAGCCGTGCTCGTTGGCGGCCACGCCAACGGTGTCCAGACCAAGGTCGTCGCTGTTAGGCGTCCGCCCGGCGGCCACCACGATCTCATCGGCCGTGACCGACGTGCCGTCCTCCAGCGTCAATGTCACCTCGCCGCCGTGCACCTGCCCCTCACCGGTGTCGCGCGGCCCCTCACGCCGCACCGACGCCGCCCGCGCACCGAGCCGTACGTCGATTCCGGCCTTGCCGAACTGCTGCGCGACCAGCTCGCCGGCGAACGGCTCGGTGCGCCCGAGAAGCCGCTGCGACCCCTCGACGATGGTGAGCTGCTTCGAGCCCAGCCCGTGCAGCCACGTGACGGACTCGCACGCGACCACCCCGCCGCCGATCACGACCACGCGACGCGGCACCTCGTGCAGGTTGGTGACATCGCGGGACGTCCATGGCAGCACCTCGCGCAGCCCGTCGATCGGCGGCACTGACGCGCGCGTGCCGGTTGCCAGCACGACAGCGTGCCGGGCTGTCAGCGTGCGGGTCTCGCCTGCGGGCGCCGTCACCTCGACGGTTCTGGCACCGGTCAGCCGTCCGCGTCCCCGCACAATGTCGATGCCGGCGCCGTTGGCCCATTGCACCTGCGAGCTGTCGTCGTGGTGCGAGGTGAACGCATCGCGGCGTGCCAGCACGGCGGCCACATCCACCGTCCGTCCCTCGACTGCCTGCTTGGCGCCAGACAGCTTGCGTGCCGTGTCGAGCACCTCGACGGGCCGCAGCAGCGCTTTACTGGGCATGCACGCCCAGTAGGAGCACTCGCCGCCGACCAGTTCCTGCTCGACGATCACCGCAGACAGGCCGCTGCCGTCGCTGGCATACGCGGCGACGTTCTCCCCGGGCGGGCCGCCGCCGATCACGATGACGTCCCATTCAGTGCGGTCGGGGTCCACGGAGCCGGTCATAGCCCAACGCTACCGGCCATTTCCATCCGCATGCCGGGTTGGGCAGGTTGGTGTCATGACTGTCAAGCTTTCCGTGATCACCGACAACCTGACCGAACCCGCAAGCTTCGGGCAGCACTACAGCGAGCACAAGCAGCTGGCGACGAAGCCGCCGAACCTGCAGGTCGAATGAACTTGAGGATCCGGATCCGGGTTCCGATCCGCTCGGCAAGGCTAGGGTCCAACCATGAACATCGCAGACATCGGTCCCCGTCCCCAGGCGTTCAACCTGCAGACCGAGACGCTCGAGAACCCGAACTACCGCACCGTGGCCTGGAGCGGCAGCTACCTGCAGGTCACCCTCATGTCGATTCCGGTCAACGGCGACATCGGACTGGAGAAGCACCCTGACACCGACCAGTTCATTCGGCTCGACCGCGGCCGCGGCCGAGCCCAGATGGGACCCGGCAAGGACGAACTGACCTTCGACCAAGAGGTAACCGACGGCTGGTGCGTCATCGTTCCGGCCGGCAGCTGGCACAACGTCACCAACATCGGCGACGAGCCGATGCAGGTCTGCACCGTCTACGCGCCGCAACACCACAAGCCGGGCAAGGTACACCAGACCAAGGCGATCGCCGACACCGATACCGATGACGAACCCGCCGACTGGTCTATTCAACCAGACCCCGTCGCAGACCAGCACGCCTAAGCTGAGCCGCAGGGCGGCATAGCTTTTCGCTCATTAGCGCAGGGCGTTTCGTGTCAAGCCTTTGGTCGGTGCCTCGTCCGTCGTCAGTCTCTACATTGCTGTAATGGCGTTGCTCACTGAACGTCCCCCTCTGCGAATTTATGCAGAAGGGTCGCCCACCCAGCAAGAAAAGAAAACTGTCGGCGGTCCACCGTCCCGTTAGTGGGTCGGCGAATTCAGGCGGTCGTCGCAACGATGGGCATTTCTGGGTCAAACAGTAGACGCTGCATGGCTTGTGCGGGTGTGAGTTCGCCCAGTGTCTTGCGAGCACGAGCGATCCGGTATGTGCTTGGCAGGGAGCACCAGTCCCGGCCTTCATCCAGTTTGCGCACCGACACCTGACTGATCGAAACGTCAGCGTTACCAACAGTATTCAGGACGCCCAGGACGGCGGCCCGCTCGGCGGGACTCAACGACTGGGTAGGAGCCCTGCGCTGAGACTGCGGTATCGG
>ENA-OFCI01000731-OFCI01000731.1-metagenomes-genome-assembly--contig:-NODE-731-length-17840-cov-3.498735_pt1 | contig 17840 bp, 13 predicted proteins | sample MGYA00153391_OFCI01 | MGnify analysis MGYA00153391
AAATACCCGCAAAAATACCCTCTTCGCGCGCCATGCGTCGGCACATTTCCTCGGCATCGTCCTGGCTCACGTAAACCAGTTCGTCTACGTGCGAGGGATCGTAGATCTTGGGCAAATACGCCTGCGGCCACTTGCGAATGCCAGGAATGCGCGAACCCTCGCTGGGCTGGGCCCCGATGATGCGGATAGCGGGGTTCTTTTCTTTTAAGAACTTGGATACGCCGGTGATGGTGCCGGTGGTGCCCATGGTTGCGACAAAATGCGTGACCTTTCCCAGCGTGTCACGCCAGACTTCAGGCCCGGTGCTGTTGTAGTGCGCCAGCGGATTATCCGGATTGGCAAACTGATCCAGGATCACGCCGCCGCGCTCGCGTTTGATCTGCTCTGCGGTATCGCGTGCGCCTTCCATGCCAATTTTTTGCGGGGTCAGCACCAGTTCTGCGCCAAATGCCCGCATCGTCTGGCGGCGCTCAATGCTCAAATGCTCAGGCATGACCAGCACCATTTTGTAGCCTTTGATAGCCGCGGCCATGGCCAGTGCAATACCAGTATTGCCGCTGGTAGCCTCTATCAGAATATCGCCCGGCTTGATTTCACCGCGAGTCTCGGCCCCCACAATCATTGACATGGCAGGACGATCTTTGACTGAACCCGCGGGATTGTTGCCCTCCATTTTACCGAGCAGAGTATTGGTCGCTGAAATATTCATCAATGCCGGAATGCGCTGCAGCCGTACCAACGGCGTATTCCCAATGGCGTTTTCGAGTGTGGAATGTTTCATGCTCACGATTTTAATCCAAGTTGTAAGAATCGAAGTTTGGCATAGATATGCTTAAGCGAGGCACGGTGCTGCGGCAGATAGGGCCGCCTTCATCAGCAGACAGTAAAAAGCCCTGCAATTGCTTGCAGGGCTTTTCGTTTTAAAAGTAGCCGATACAAACGAATCTGTATGGGTAAATACCTTTAAATTATTTCTTGGGTGTGTCATCTTTTTTAGCGTCATCTTTCTTGGCAGGCTTGTCAGCTTTAACTTTAGCGGCCTTAGCTTCTTTGTCGGCTTTAGCTTTATCGGCCTTGGCTTTTTTCTCTTCGTCAGCTTTGGCGACTTTATCTGCTTTCTCTTGTTTAATAGCAGCAGCTTTGGCTTTCTTTTCTGCAACTTTGGCGGCTTTCTTTTCGGCAGGCGTCATTTCTTTGCTGTCTGCTTTTTTGGCATCTGCAGCCACGGCTTTTTCATCTTTCTTGGCAAGTGCTGCGTCTTTTTTCATATCAGACTTGGCATCAGTTTTTGCTGCCGCTGCTGAAGCAGCCTTCGCATCTGCTTTGGCGTCTGCTTTGGCCTCTGCTTTGGCCTCTGCTTTTGCAGCGGCAGGAGTGGTGGTGACGACTGTTTTGCCCGACATGGTTACGTCTTTTTCTACCTTTTTCAAGATGCCTTCACCGATACCAGGCACTTTATCGAGGTCAGCCATTGACTTGAATGGGCCATTTTTGGTGCGGTAATCGATGATGGCCTGCGCTTTAACTTCGCCGATTCCGTTGAGGGACTTCAATTCTTCTTTAGTGGCCGTATTCACGTTAACGGCAGCAAAGGCAATACTGATTGAGGCAAAAAACGCGGTTACGATGGCAATGATTTTTTTCATAAAATTTCCTTGGAGTGTGAGTTTAAAATATTACGCTGAGCACTTGCAACACCTACAACGCCTGCAACACCTTGTTACAAACGGCTCTAGGCTTGAACGGTTGACGTTCGGCTCGGCTTACTAATGGCTGTTTTAATTAGCCACTTTATTTGTCACTTTATTCGCCACTTTATTTGCCACTTAATGGTCGGCTTTTATGGGTTGGTTCTATGCCTGCTTTCAAAATCAAAGTTCGGAAAACATAAAACTTACTAATTGTACTGGGTTTTTTATGACATCAAGGTGGGCTGGCTAGCGATTTAGGGCGTCTTTATTGCGCTTGTTTGCTTTTTATTTTGCACCTGCAAGCCAGGGAACATAGCGCGCAACGCCCTGCTCAACGGTTAAAAATTCATCGGTGTAGCCTGCTTCACGTAGCAACGAAATATCGGCTTGGGTAAAGCTTTGATATTTGCCTTTGAGCGCATCCGGGAACGCGATGTACTCGATAATGCCGGCACTGATGAGGCTGGCCAAATCAAGTGCAGCCTTTCCTTCAGCCGCACGCAGGGTGTTAACCGTTGCAACAGCCACCTCATTGAATGACTGCGAACGTCCGGTGCCCAAATTAAAAATCCCCGAAACATGTTGGTTATCGAGAAAAAAAAGATTTACTTTCACCACATCTTCAACGGACACAAAATCGCGCCGCTGCTCGCCATGCCCATAATCATCGGTGCCTTCAAACACCCGCACCTTGCCTGTGGCCTGATATTGATTAAAAAAGTGGAACGACACTGAGCCCATACGAGCCTTATGTGATTCACGCGGGCCGTAAACATTGAAATAACGAAAGCCGGCAACCTGTGATGAGGCTCCATCTATACGCTCACGCACGGCTTGATCAAATAAAAATTTAGAGTAGCCGTATACATTGAGCGGCGCTTCAAACGAGCGGTCTTCGCGGAATTCCTTGCCGTCACCATAGACCGAGGCACTCGATGCATACATCAGCGGCACGCCTTCTTCCAGACACCAATCCAGCATGGATAGCGAGTAGCGATAGTTGTTTTCCATCATGTAGCGTCCATCAGTTTCCATCGTGTCGGAACAGGCACCTTGATGAAATACCGCATCAACATCACCGCCAAGCTCACCGCTTTCAACGACCTCCAGAAAATCTTTTTTATCGACATATTCCGCAATTTCACAATCAACCAGATTTTTGAATTTATCGGCTTTGGTCAGGTTATCAACCGCGACAATATCCTTGATGCCGCGCTGATTTAGCGCTTTGACGATGTTGCTGCCGATAAACCCGGCCGCGCCGGTAACGATGTAGGTCATATTAAATTTTCAGTCCATTAAATTATAAAACGCAAGCTTAAACTCTAGCATCGGTGCGGCGTTTGAGCAAAAAATGTCTGGTGATCCGCTTTAGCACTAGAGTTTCTATTTTGCAGATCGAAACCGCCTCATTATCGGCATCTCGAAAAAAAATTTACAGCGCCGCCCCTAATTCGTTGCGCGTCACGGTCGCGGTGCCCAGCTTGCCCACCACCACGCCAGCCGCACGATTGGCAATGCGCATGGCATCCGCCATATTTACTCCTGCTGCCAACATTAAACCCAAGGTAGCAATGACCGTATCGCCCGCGCCGGAGACATCGAAAACCTCACGCGCCTGCGTCGGCTCATGAGTGGCGGTGCTGGCCGTAAACAGTGACATGCCCTCCTCCGAACGAGTGACCAGCAGCGCATCAAGCTGCAATTTTTCACGAAGCTGCGCGGCCTTTGCGGCCAGCTCTGTTTCGTCTTTCCAGCGGCCCACCACTTCCCGAAACTCACTGCGGTTGGGCGTTAACAATGTCGCACCGGCATATTTGGCATAGTCATCGCCTTTGGGATCTACCAACACGGGCTTGCCGTGACGCTTGGCGGCATCGATCATTTTGGCCACATGAGTCAAACTGCCTTTGCCGTAGTCGGACAAAATAACCACATCCACCGAATCGACCAATGACTCAAAATCACCCAGCTTGTCTTCCAGCACCTCGCGTGATGGCGGGGTTTCAAAATCGATGCGCATCAATTGTTGCTGTCGGCCAATCACCCGCAGTTTTACGGTCGTGGGTAATTGTGCGTCTTTGTGGAAGTGGGTTTTGACATTTTCTGTTTCGAGCAAGCTCGCCAATGAACGGCCAGCCTCATCATCACCCACCACCGACAATAAGGTAGCTTGCCCTCCCAAGGCTGCCACATTGCGCGCCACGTTTGCAGCGCCGCCGGGACGCTCTTCCGTGCGCTGCACATGGACAATCGGCACCGGCGCTTCGGGCGAGATGCGCTCAACATTACCAAACCAGTAGCGATCCAGCATCACATCGCCTACGACCAGCACGCGAGCGCCACTGCAATCAGGAATAGTGAGTTTAGTCATAGCGTCAGGATCCCTGCTTGCGCCCGATAGGATAGTAGTCGAAGCCATTTTCACGCATGGTTTCTGGCTCGTATAAATTGCGGCCGTCAAATATCACCGGGGTTTTCAGCGCTGCTTTTACAGCCGAAAAATCAGGTGCGCGGAAGGTTTTCCATTCAGTGGCAATAGCCAGTGCATCAGCACCCTGCAATGCGCTCATCGCATCCGCTGCAAACGACACCTGCGGATTGCCTGCCAAAGTATGTCCCGCTTCAGCCATCGCGACGGGATCAAACGCCACCACTGTCGCACCTCGCTTGGTTAGCTCGTCAATCAGTACCAGGCTGGGTGCCTCGCGCATATCATCGGTATTCGGCTTGAATGCCAAGCCCCAAATGGCAAATTTTTTATCGCTCAAGTTCTCGCCAAAGCGCGCAATGATTTTATTCGACAGCACATGCTTTTGTGCATAGTTGACGCGCTCGACGGCATCCAGCAATTTAAGCTCAATACCCGCCGACTGAGCGGTGCGAATCAAGGCCTGCACATCTTTCGGGAAACATGAACCGCCGTAGCCAATACCGGGATATAAAAAATGATAGCCAATGCGCGGATCCGAACCCATACCTTTGCGTACCGATTCAATATCTGCGCCCAATTTTTCAGCCAGCAAAGCGAGTTCATTCATAAACGAAATACGCGTGGCCAGCATCGCGTTGGCGGCGTATTTGGTGAGTTCGGCGGAGCGAATATCCATCACCATGATGCGATCATGATTGCGCTGGAACGGTGCGTAGAGCTTACGCATGGCTTCTATGGTCTCATCATCTTCGGCACCGATCACGATACGATCGGGACGCATAAAATCTTCTACTGCCGCGCCCTCCTTTAAAAATTCCGGATTGGAAACAACCGAAAATTTTATATTTTGTGCGCGTTGTTTCAATTCTTCATCGACCGCATCGCGTACTTTATCGGCCGTGCCCACCGGCACCGTCGATTTATCAATCACAATCTTCGGGCCAGTCATATGACGGCCAATATTGCGCGCGGCAGCCACCACGTATTGCAAATCTGCCGAGCCATCTTCACCCGGCGGCGTTCCCACTGCGATTACTTGTATATCACCCCAAGCCACACTTTCGGCAACATCAGTAGTGAACCGCAGCCGTCCCGCCGCTATATTATTGGCAACAATTTCTTTTAAGCCCGGCTCATAAATTGGCAGGCCACCGGATTTCAGAATATCAATCTTGCGTTGATCCAGGTCGAGGCAGAGTACCTGATTGCCTACGTCGGCCAGGCATGCACCTGTAACCAGGCCCACATAACCGGTACCAATAATGGTGAGTTTCATGCATTCTCTTTCTGTTCCGACAATTTCAAGTCGTTGTTGATTTTATGCAGCGTGGCAATCGGGTCCGGTGCATGCGTGATACTGCGCCCAATGACCAAATAATCTGCGCCCATTTTAATCGCATCCGTGGGCGTTACCACGCGTGATTGATCACCTTTGGCATCCTCAGCAAGTCTGATACCGGGCGTAACCAGCTGGAAAGCCGCGCCGAATCTGGCCTTCAGCCATGCTGCCTCTTGCGCTGAACAAACCACACCGTCAAGCCCGGCATCAAAAGCCAGGGTCGCGTAATTCAAAACAGCTGCTTTCATATCAGGATCAAGACCGATGTCGCCTAGCTCATCTTGTGCGAGGCTGGTGAGTACCGTGACTGCAATCAGTAACGGCTTATGGCTGTTAAATGAATTCACTGCGTCTCGCGCTGCGGCCAACATTTTTTTTCCGCCGCTCGCGTGCACGTTCATCATCCATACGCCTTGACTTGCCGCTACCTTGCAGGCGCTTGCGACGGTATTGGGAATGTCATGAAATTTAAGGTCAAGAAATACCTCGAAGCCCCTCGCCATCAATGCATCAACAACCTGCGGGCCTGCCGCGGTATGCAGCTCTTTACCCACTTTAACGCGGCATAGTTGGGGATCAAGTTTGGCGGCGAGCAATAGCGCATCTGCCGCACAGTCATAGTCAAGTGCAACGATAATGGGTTTAGGCTTCATCTGAATTTTTCTCTTTTTTCTCTTTTATATTTTATAGCTTGGTGCGGCACATTAACCTTCTGCATGCAGCCGTGCAAGATGGCGATCTGATGAATCATATTCTGCCGTGCGTCGTGGCGGAAATGTTTCCCATCCACCGCAGGCCGGGCAATGCCAATAAAATTGTTTCGCTTTAAAGCCGCACTGCTTGCAAAGATAAACCGCGAGGCGGCTTGAATGGCTGTGCACCAACGCTTTCAACATTTGCAAATCGTTTTTACGTTCTTCAGGTGCTGCCAGAATTTGCGCTTCCAGCAGCCGATCCAGGCCCACCAGAGTGGGATTGGTGCGTAAATCTTCCTTGACCAATTGGTACGCAGCCTCGGCACCCTCACCTGCCATCGTCGCGTTAAAAATCGCATTCAACAGATCGAGGGCCGCGTATTGCCGCTGCAATTCACGCAGATGCAAAAGCCCTTCAGCGCCACGTCCGAGTGCGGTGTAACTCGCCAATAATTTTTCAGCCATGAGCCCCAGGTACGCCGGGTCTTGTGATTCGATTTTATGCCACGTCGCAATCGCCTCTTCATGGCGACCGGCAGCGGCACGCCACTCCCCGCGCATCAGGTGTACGCGGACACAGCGGTCATCGGCATTGAGTGCGGCATCCAGTGCGCGTTCAGCCGCGTCAAGCTGGCCATGCAAATAGCAGTCTGCTGCCAGCTCACAATAATACTGGGCAATATCCCGGGTGTAGCGACGCTTAGCCGCATCCGTGGTTGCGCCTGCATCAAGGCGTTCTGCAATATCAATCGCCTTTTGCCAGTCATTTTCCTGCACATAAATATCGAGCAGCAAACGTAATGTTTGGGCTTGCTGCGCGAGCGTTCCGGACGCTTTGGCACTTATGTCCGACAAGATGCGCTCGGCGTAATCCAGCAGCCCGGATTTTTGATAATCCATCGCCAGCTCAAGCAGCGCCGTGACCCGCTGCTCAGCGGAAAGGTCACTGCGCTCCGATAAACTTTGATGCACCCGAATAGAGCGATCCACCTCGCCACGTTTACGGAACAAACTTCCGAGCGCGAACTGTAGCTCCACCGCTTCCGGGTTCGCTTTGGTGGCCTCAATAAAGGCTTCAATCGCCTTATCCTGCTGCTCGTTGAGCAGAAAGTTAAGCCCTCTGAAATAGGATTGTGGCAATACTTTTGACTCGCGCAATAACTGACGCAAATCGAATCTGGCCGCAATCCAGCCCGCCGCAAAAAAAGCCAGCGCAGCGATGATGGCCCACGGGCCCCAGCCCCAATCTAGCTGCATAGATAAAATTTCATGGTGTGAAGGCGGTGGCCGCGTCAGGCAATATCGTTGGCGCTGGCGTTGCAGTTACTGTTGGCGTTGCGGTCGATGCTGCGCTCGACAGAGGCGGCAACTGCGCAACATCTTCACGCGCCTTATGCTGCAGCCCCCGGTTCAGTTTGCGCACCTCACGCTTTAAACGAAAAATGGACATCAACGAAGCCAGCAACCCCAGCAGTAAACCGCCGCCGAAGAAACCAAGCAGTATCAACGCCATTGGCGCTGTCAAGGTCGAATCAAGATAGCCGTGCAATGTGACAGGATCAGCATTCTTCACGGCGAACCACAGCAACAGCACCACCACTACCACCCGCACCATCCAGATCAGAATTCGCATAGCACCTTACCCGGCAATCAAAACATTGCTATTGTAAAGGACTGACGCCCATTGTTGAAGGTTTGAGATAGGCAGGGGTTGGGGGAGATAGATTCGTTAAGGATGATGGAGCTGGAACCAATGTTGGCTCTAGGATTGCCGTTCAAAGCCATATTGCCTGAAGAGCGCCTACTGGCGGGGGGGTTGGTGTTTGTGGTGGTGCGCATATTGGAAACTTTGCGCCCAAGACAATTGTTGCGGCTGCTATCTTCCATTCGACCGATGTCGCGTAGCCAGCCTACTTGGCTCCACAAGCGGCTTGCTTTCACAGCAACGAAATACTTCTAGTTGCACGAACAGTATGTGGCACAACGTTCAAAGTGACCGGCGCTGCGCGGATTCATCGCCAAGCGTCCGAGTTGACTGCCGGGTTAGCAGTTTTCCCCAATGCCCGGCGCATGGTACGTAATGTCTTGCTTAGTTAAAGTGCCTGCTTTTTCCTTAAGCAGTGCATCTCTGACGGACAAAACAGTTACTACGGAATTCTCAATGGTAGAACTGGTGGTTGCGCAAGCCAATTTCTTATATATCTCTTCCGGTAGCCACATAGCCAACTCCCAATTTAGTTGATTAGCCTTCCGATAATCTGAGTCTGGCGAATTTCCGTTCAGAGTTGTGGCAAGCGACAAGTATTCAGCAACACGCACTGCTTGTTTACGCACCTTGAGTTCCCACTTTAGGTCTTCTAAGAATTGTGAATGCTCTTTTTGAAGAGACGTTTTCAATTTTTAACTAATCCAGAGCGATCCGAAATATTGGAGTGCTGCTAATAGAAGTACTCCCAAGCTGACTTCTGGCAAACCTATGTCGATGGTCATTGTCTCTACTCCTAACGTATAGCTAAATGTCGCGTCGAAAGCGCGTCCCAGCCGCCCAAGGTGCGAACATGAGCGTAGGGTTGGAGAGCAATTTTGAACACGCCATTTCAAAAAAATGAGAACGCAAAAATAACCATAAATGGAATTACACAGCCAAGTAAGGCGAGAGTTGCACGCTTACGAGCGAGTGAGAAAGCATAGCCCGAAAGCCAAAGTACGCTAAAAAGAGCAAGTATGCCGCCAAACAGAAAGGCTAGCGACACGCGCCGATGTGCATCTATCTCGGCAGGTGACGTCCACGGAGCAGGATCACCCATCTGCGACAGGACACCGTAGGCACTCAGTAACCAGCCGATGGCCACCAAGATAAGGGCGACATTCGCAGCTTGCGATGACTTCATCAGATGCTATCTAACGTCCGAGGTAGAAGGCGCCGCGTTTTTGTGACGTCCCGCGATACAAGGGAGGGAGCTCGAACGCCGAGTCATACCTGCTTGGTGAGTTGCCTTGATTTAAAAAAGTAGCATCGCGGGCGGCTTTCATACTCACAGTTCCCTTTTTCGGGATTTAACCACGACCCCGCCTAAAGCTAAGACCACAAACGCGGCAACAGCTAAGCCTGCACGCGCCCAATTCGAAATTACCTCCGCTCGCAATCCCATCAGTACGCCAAAAATACAGATGCATAGGAGCAAAGTGGCCCATCGAAAAAAGTTTTAGCTGCGCTATTTCGAGACATTTTAGATTTCCTTATCATGACAACATAGCAAAACGAACGAAGCTAACCAGCAACCGCAGCGCGCTCGAAGCCCTGCCGACGTGCGCCCGCGTTGAGCGAGAGCTTTAGCGGCACGCTTCGCATTCGGCTAGCTAACACGACCAAGCCACACGAGAACTGCAACGCCGAGCAGGCCCGTCCAGCCGGGATGCCTTGCCCTTGTGCCGATGAATACCAACGCAGACCCGGCAAGCGTGGCGATAATAATTGCTTGCTCGATAAACCAAGCTGAGCTTGCGCTTGAAGAAGAAAATGACAAGCGCAGCAGAATGTAGGCGATGCACCAACCGAATACAGTCACGATATGCCAACTGGCCCAAAGTATGCATACATGCCGCTCGTCGAGCAAATTGCCTCCGTTTGTTGGCACGAGGCCGCCCTGCCTTAGCCGCCTAAAGATAAGCCTCTCGCCCAGCACTGAGTGCACAAGCCCGACAAAAAAAGCGAGTGCGGCTGCAATTACCAAGTACCAATTCATATAACTCCGCTGAGCCTGACGAGATTGAAGGTGCCGCCTAACGTGTTTTATTTTGCATAACCGCAATAAAACATTAATGCCCGCACAACTTTTTTCGAGCGATGAACGCCTGAAACGCCTCGCCAGTGCTAGTGTTTCGCGATTACGCCTTCAAAAAAACGGGGTATCACATCCAAACAGGTTTAGGTGACGGGAATTCACTTCACAAAACTGGTGCGTCAAAATAATCTCATTGGGGGCCAGCACCATTTACTCCGCCTTCGTTTACGCCTCTACCATTACGGCAATGAATTAACTACTGCTGCAAAATTGCAACCGTATTAACAGGCGCAGCGCCGGCATTAATGACCGTCGGTGCCATGCTGTTGGCGTTCATTTGCCAAATCACGAGATTGCCATCCGGACGCTTCCACACAATGTCGGCGATACCATCACCGTTAAAATCACCCGTGGTGAAGAAAGTCCAAGTCGGATCCGCCGTGCCGACATTGATGGTCGTTTGCGTGATGACCAAAGCGCTTTTAGTACATGGTGCAGCGATGTCATCGGGGTCACCGGTGAATAGTGGTAGCGTAAGGCCCGTGCCGTCCAATGCCAGAAGGCGCACTTCGCCAGTGATGGGGTTGCGAATCAAAATATCACCGCGACGGTTGCCTGAAAAGTCGGCCACACGTAATGCGGTGAAGCCGTTCGGCACAGTTCCCGCAGACAGATTCGCACAAGTACGATTGGGCGTCGACATCAATACGCGGATTGCGTTTGCAGGGGTGGCATTGGCGGTGCTCACATAAACCATATCGGCGGCGTTATCGAAATTGATATCGGCGGCGCCTACAATGCTCCATGTCGCCAGAGGTGCACCGCCACGCTTGCGCACCTGACTTATAAATGTGTTGTTGCTCGCCGGAATCGGTGAGCCGTTGGAGAACCATATAAACGAGACGCCTTGATCGTCGATATTGGCGCTCATGCCTCGAAAGCGCCAAACCAAATCAGTGTAGCCGTCGCCGTCCAGATCACCGATGGCCTGCACGTCCCATGCGGGCTTTACGTCTCGCAGGTAGCTCGGCATCGTCCCGGTCACGCCAGGGGAAAACTGTGCGAGGCCTTGACCATTGGCGTTGAGCGTGGATGGGCCATCGCGCAACATGGCGAGATCTGCGTGCCCGCTACGGGTGAAATCAGCCACGCCCAGCATACGAAAATCAACGCCGGGGTCAGAAAGTGCTGTCCACTGAAATACACCACTTACCAAGCGACCTGCTTGCATGCCGTTGTTGGTCGTATTGCGAACAATTAGCGCGCTACTACCCATGCCATCAATATCGGCGCCGCCTTTGCGCGATAAGGGAAGTGACGTCGGGATGGTGTTGAAGGTCGCCGTGATTGAAGAAGCGCTATTGACGGTCGTTGCGCAGGTAAGGTTATTGACTGCTGTGCAGCCAACCCAGCCAGCGAAGAATGCGCCTGCAGCGGGGGAAGCGACCAGTGTGACGCTGGTGCCACTAACCACAGTGCCGCTGCAAGTCGATCCACAATTGATGCTTGCCGCCGCCAGCGTCACGCTGCCGCTGCCATTACCCGCTTTGACTACCGAAACGCCAACCGGGCCATTGACCACCAACGGCAATGCCACCGCATCGATCCAGGCCATGTCGGATCCCCCTGCGCTATGGGCGTCTTTTTCGTACGACCAGGTAATGGTATGGGCTCCTGCCGTGATGGGAATCTGCACAGCAGTCCACGGCGATTCGCCAGAGACACCTAGCCCTGGTGCTGCAAGTCCATTGCAAGTGCCGCTGATGTTTTGCTGTGCGTCATCAACCAGGAAACGCAGACAGTCGAATGTATTTTCGCTGGAAACACGTCGCGCGAAGCTGATCACGCCCACCTCAAAATTGCCGGTGTATTGAATTTGCGCTTTAGCACTATCGCCAATCGGGTTGGACTTCAAACTGCACGGGCCCGTGAAACTGGTATCCGTCGCAATACTCCATCCGGCGTTGGCGTCAGCTGGTGTAATCCACCCACTGGGCATGACGCAGTTGTTCGGAAAACTACCCGCATCAACTACCGTAACAACCGTCGCGCTCTGCGCGCCGAGCGCAGCATTCACGGGGCTGCTCAAGGTGATGTTAAATGTACCGGGGCTCTCCGCAATATTGTTGGCGAGGATCGGGATGCTGATTGTTTTATCGGTGCTATCGGCATCCGACCAATTAAGGGTGCCGGTCGCCGCCATGAAACGACTACCCGCTAATGCCGTGCCGCTGGCGGTGGCAAAATTCACACTGACGGGGCCGAACGAGCCGTCGGTTCGTGATACCGACACCGTGAGCGACGTGCCTTCGACGGCAAACGCAGCCGATTGTTTGAATTGCACATTGCCTGGATAGTTCGCCGGTATCGCCGCAAGGAAACTTTCAAAGTTACCCGCATTGGTGGCGGAATTGCGTGATCCAGAGCTCGCAAAGATGCCCGCACCGCGTAACGCAAAAGCGTTACGACAACGCGATAAATCATTGGCGTCATTTGCGCCAATCGCCGCGAAGAGAGCATCGCGCGCTTCAATCAAGGTCGGATCGTTTGGCGTCAGTTTGTACGCAGCAACGAGGTAACGCTTCATGCGATCCTGCGCTTGGGCAAAACTCAAACGGGGCGTATCCGTGAGCAGCGAGGCATAACAGCCCCACAGCATGGAGGCCCAGACTTCGCCGGTATTATGTACTTCGGCGTTGTCGCCCGTAAACGCCGGCACAGGGTTGCCTGGCAGCGCAACGCCAGTCTCGATATGTTTGAAGGTGAGCGGGTTCTTGCTGAAATCGGTCGAGTATGGATAGCGGCGAAAGCCGTTGTAGTACGCTTGGCTGATGGTGACACCGGCCAATTGCGGGCCGTCTTCGGGATACGCGCCGACAGTATAGACGCCGCTGTAATTTGCATTGGCTGCAATCTGTAGATCTTCAGCTTTAACAGTTAACAGCATGGCATGAAAATCGGCCCAGCCTTCACCCAAGCCATTCGACTGACTGCTACCGAGGCCATTAGAATCGCCGATCAAGCGGTGGCTGATGTAATGCCCCCACTCGTGGGCAATGATGGAATTATCGAGTGTACCATCGCGATTTACGCCGCTTACTCGACGCAATCTTGAGTTCGGCGTACCGGACTGCAACTGTATTTTGAGTGCAGCGCCATCAGCCTGAGTCACCATCAATATCGGAATGGTGATCGCATCGGTGATGCTAGTGTCGTCAGCCATGGAGGCTACGCCGCTCGACGCATTGTTGGCGATGATGACACCAACAGCGCCCGCCGTTTGCGCATTGCGAACTTTGGTTTTGAATGTGCAAAGACCGCGATCAATGAGCACCACCAAACCGCTAACCGAACTGGCATTGGTGATGTCATCGCAACCGTCATTAACCGGGCTCACACCGTCTTCGGCCAGGATGAGTGGCGCGGAAATATCAAAATTTTGTGGGCCAAACGCGGCCGATCCCGCGATACGCTGCAGGGTCGGCGCAACTGTCACTGCCGCTGAGCCGCCGCCCGTAAAAATATACATTCGCATCCTGGGACGCGCACCATCGGACGGCGTACTCATGTTGGCATTGTTGACACCGGATACATCCTGCGCCTGTGCGCGAATCGAATCATTGCCGAGGCCACCGCGCCCATAGTTATCAGTCTGTGCATTACCGTTGATTTCTTTGAAGCCGGCGTCGTAATACCAATCGTGTAGCCAGTTGTTCAGATAAAAAAGATTGACGACACTCGCAACGGATTGGGTTTTATTGGCCTGCGCGTCCATGTTCGGATCGAAGGTGTGCAAAAACGCATTGCTGCCAGACGTGCAGGCATGAAAATCGCCTTTCTGCGGCGAGACTAAGCTGCATTCGTTCGGCGCAACTTCAAAGCCATCAGCAGGTGGTGTGGTTGACGGCGGAATGGCAGCTGGCGCAAACAGATTAGCCCAGGCTTCAACATTATTCCCGATAGTCTGTGTAGCGTTTGGCGGCAGCCAGGGATCGTTTGTCGAGATCGGGCCGTTCTGCAGCGTGATATCGTTTTGCGGAATGAACGCCGCCTGAAAACCATTATTCAGTCCAGTGGGATGCGGTGTTGCATTGCGCCCAACCGGGCTTGGGAGCGGCAAATTAATGCCGCCGTTTTCTGCCCAGACGCGATAAGTGTAGGCAACATCGGATATCAGATTTTTGCGGAACAGCAATCGGCCATCGTCGGCCGCGATCACGTAACTGTAGTAGTCGTTTTCAGCCAGCTTGCCATCATTGACCTGGAGTTCGATGTAGTAGGCCGGCGTCAATCCTTCAGTCAGTCGATACCAAACCGGCTTGACCCGAGCGGGTTCGGCCAAGCGCGCTCCATCGGAGCCGGTCACGTTGGCGGGCATTGATAGAAATTGATAAGGCATATCTGACGCCGTTTTGGCCGCGACCGTAATCGCACTAGCCGCACCTGGCGCAAATCCATAGTCAGCGAGCGCACAAGCGACGGCGTCAGCCATCGACAGACGAAACATCGACGCGCTGGATTTCAAGACGGGATTGGATTGCGCCGATTTTTGTGCAATCGCGGCCAAACCTGAACCGGCCATGGTTGAACCCAACTGACCACTGATCGCCAGCACTTGAAGATTCGCGTTCATCATCACCGTTGCCGACTCGCGAAATACCTCAATGCCGTCACGTTGATTACCGAATTTTACTAATTGCGCCCCCTGATACAAAGGCTCTGCATATTGCAGCGGTGCCGCATCAATCTCGGCCGCAGTTAGCCGGAAAAGATCGGCCACGTTTTTCAGATGAACACGTGCGGCTTGCTCGGGTGTGATGTTGCCGGATTTCTGTTTGGTGGCGAGCGAGCTGATCGCCGTAAAAGTAAGAAGGCTGGGAACGCCTAAGCGCTCGCTGAAATGCATGCCACTCAACTGCGGATAGCGTGATTTCGCGTTGGCTACTACGTCAGCTTGCGCTGACGGTGCTGCAGCGGTTGCGTTAGCCGTCGCCCCCGACGCCGATTTAGATGTGGTCTTATTCGCCGCATCCTGCGCATTCAGCGCATTGAAATTTGGCAGATCTCGCGCCTGAGCGACATCGCTGATGCTAGCAATACCAAATAAGCAAAAAAGAGGCACGAAAAATGGGGGAAACGCCAGTGCAGCACGTACGATACTAACCAATATATTCATTGACGCTCCCAAGTGGTTCGATTTGCACGATTAGTCAATTAGATAAAATGATGAATAACATTTTACAATTGCTGATTTAGGCGAGCATCATACCTGATACCAAAAAATGTTACGAATCCCCTCATACCAGAAGGTCCGCGTCGCTCTAAATAAAGTTGGAAACAATTAAAATTTAAATCGTGGACCTTTTTTTCATTTTCTGATCGTTGAAAATCAAAACGGATGGAGCCGTTATTTTCTTCGAACAGATTGAATTGTTATAAAGCCAATTTTGTAAACTTCATTATTGATGGCCATGTTAGAGCACATTGATATGAGGCACATGGCTTGACTCATGAATGTGAAGCCATTTTGTGCCATGCGAGCTAATTTCTTGGCGCACGAATGTGGCGCTACAAAGACGGACCTCTGTTTCGTTGCCGTTGATGTGCCGCTCTTCATAAAGAGCGACAGCAACAGAATAGTCATCTGTAGCGCTAACCGAAAGCTTATGGATTTGAATTAACAAATTAGGAAACGAGCCGTGAAAATCGAAGGTGTCGGACAAGAGACTGGCGGAAGTATGGATTTGGTTCGTCGGGTCAACGAGCGTGAATGGCTCAGACCAAGCCGAAGTCACTCTGGTGAAAGTATCTGCAGTCTTCGATACAACGCCGTTGAACCAAAGCTCAAAAAACTGATGCAAATTTTGCACCTCCTGCGCAACCATCTCTGTGATTTTCATTCTATGTGCGTGCACTCTAACATTCGAGATAAGCGGGCGACCAGGGCAGGATGCAAAGGCCAGGGCTGGCGAAAATGTACAGCGTGTTGCAGGATAGGGCCTGGTGGCTTGCTGTTGGCGCTGCGCGTGAGCGAGGGGCATCACTTTGCAGACTTGATGGCGGCAGATTGCACTAGGTCCCACTGGTTTCCATACAGGTCTTTGAACACTGCAACAGTGCCGTACTCTTCTATCTTTGGCTCCCGAACGAAAACGACTCCGTTGGCTTTGTAGGCATTGAAATCTCTCCAGAAGTCATCTGTGTAAAGGAAGAGGAACACTCGTCCTCCTGTTTGGTCACCGATGCGGGAAATCTGGTGCTCGCTTGTTGCCCGTGCCAAAAGTAGCCACGTTTCTTTTGCGCCCTGTGGCGATACGACTACCCAGCGTTTGTCGTGAACAGATTGATAAGTGTCCTCGACCAACGAGAAGCCGAGCTTCCCGATGTAGAAGGCGATAGCTTCGTCGTAGTCACGGACGAGGATTGAAACGAGGCCAAGAGATTGAGGCATTCTGGATTTTTCGGTGGAAAAGCCGGAGGAGTTGGTTTGCGATGCCCAATGTTTGAGGTAAGCGTCGAACCGAAGGGGCATCCGCTTCCAAGTAAAGTTTAGGCCCGCATGATGGGCAAGACACCAAAGCAGCTTAATGCTCGACGGGTAGAGATCCCTCCAAACTGGGCTTTGGCTGCTCGGTGCGTCTAAGGAAGTCTTCAAGCATGACCTCACGGCACTCAGAAAGTGGGCGTTGGTCGCGCTGAGCGTACAAGCGCGATGCATGCTCAAAGAGGTCCGCAAGTAGTTCGCCGAAGTCTTCCGCGCCACCCTGCAAATCACTGCTCAGTGTAACGTGGAGTTCTCCATGCGCCGCCCATAGGCGCAGGATCTCAAATCCGTCTGGGTCTGTCAGTGCTTCTGGCGGCGGTTCAAGTTCATTTTCTGTCACGATCACTCCTCAGAATGGTGGGTTGCGGGCCTAACGATGCTTGGCTTACCTATCTCGTGCCAGATTCAACCGATGGCCTACAACTCAGCCTCCGACGGATACGGCGATTTTAACGAACAGCGGGAAAGCGTTTTGCCAGCTCATTTTTGCCTGCGTTTTTACTCAGTTTTGGGAGCACTACATCCGCATAACATTTTACGGTGCGCCCAAAAATTTCAGTAATAAGTTGGAAAAAAATTTCGTAATTAATTAGTTTTATCATCGAGTTGTTTAAATATACAACAGCACCTAGTGACGTTTTCATGCAGTGCCATTGAATCCACTTTTTGATCACAAACAATGACCAAAATGCAGTCTAGCAGCGCCCTTCCGGGACCGCAATTGACGAAAATTTTGAATCGGGTGCGCGCAAGAATTCGGTATTTTCGTTCCCGCATACTCGCTGAAAAATCCTGTGTTGACGTGGTTCGCTTTTTTTAAATGAGCTGATTTGCGCTGTACGCGCAAGATGGGCGCTGATGTGGTGCGCGCTTTTCTCACTTTTTTTAGCTCAGAGCACAAGGTGTCGGGTTCAATGCATCGGGTTGCGTTATTGGCAATTCGTTTTCTGTATCAGCGGGCTCTTGGTGTCGATTTGCCTCAGCTGGATGGCGCCCTCGTCCGCGCGCTTTACTTAAATAGACACGTTTCGCAACCGCAGTGAATTTGAGATAACAGAAACACTGGAAAGACTCATCGCCAGTGCTGCAATCATCGGCGATAGCAGCCAACCGGTGAACGGATACAACAATCCTGCTGCAAGCGGCACACCAAGCGCATTGTAAAAAAACGCGAAGGCAAGGTTCTGCTGCATATTGCGAATGGTGGCGACAGACAAGGCACGAGCGCGCAGAATGCCATTCAAATCACCTTTTACCAGCGTGACCTGCGCACTGTTCATCGCCACATCGGTGCCAGTACCCATCGCAACGCCGATGTCTGCCTTGGCCAGTGCTGGCGCATCATTGATACC
>ENA-OFCI01000732-OFCI01000732.1-metagenomes-genome-assembly--contig:-NODE-732-length-17832-cov-5.167464_pt1 | contig 17832 bp, 14 predicted proteins | sample MGYA00153391_OFCI01 | MGnify analysis MGYA00153391
GCCCGATGTATTTCAGCTACGGGAGCCTGAGCAGCCTGCGCTGGGAGCAGATGTCTGTGCGGATGTCGTCCTGGTTTCCCCGTTGCCGGGTGGAGCGGTATGACGGGCTGCACCACCTCAACACTTTGCACCAGGCCGAGCCGGCCCGGGTCGCCCACGCGTTGCGCGAGCTCTGGAAAGAGACGAAGGCGGAACGCTGAAGAAAAGGACTGCCCGCGGCGATTGAAGCGGGCTCCGCCCGGACGCACCAACGCCTCGCTCACCCCTGCTCGCTGTGATCGTCGATAAAGCACACGGGACCCTCGCGCGCTGCGACGACCCGGTCCGGAACCCCACGAAGGGCACGAGCGGCAGAGCGAGAGCGCCCATCCAGTTGGTCCTCAGACCACAGGCGGTCCTCGCCGACCTGCTGCTGGCCTACTTCTTCGACGTGGCTGACCGTCGGCGACCGCAGCTCTTGACGTATGAAGGCGACGACGCGGCATCATGGACACGCGGAGCCAGCAACAACGCCGCGGTCAACTACACCGGACCGGCGACCACGATCAGCACGTCGGTGCTGCGGTCTTGACCCCTGGGTCGCTCAACCACGTCGGGGACGCTGTTGCCGCTGAAGCAGATGCCATTGGCTCTTGGGCGACCCTCTGGTTGTTCGTTACTGACCTACCCTGTCCGCCCATCTAAAGGTGTTTGCGCTCGGGCACCGGTATTGGGTTAGCCTTGTTGTCTGCAGCTGCAGGCTCGGTGTGCTGCGGTGCCGCCTTCCACCACAGGAGTCCACTAGAGGTGCGCTGCTGCGGGGTCGGTGGATCGGCGCTGCCTGCTGCGATAGGACACGTCGGGATAATCTGCCGTCGCGCCTGGAGCATTTGTGCGGCGCTGTGGTCACCGAGGGCGCGGTAGGCCTCGAACTCGCGACCGTCGTAGAGCTGCTTGAGGGTGCTGTCGGTCGGGAACGTGGGATGCGTCAGTGCGAATGCGCGTACATCCCACGGCGCGGTCTCCGGGACTCCGAGCTTGCAGAGCCAGAGCGGGTGCGGCGGGGTGTCGGCCTCCTCGTCGCGGTAGCGGTAGTAGCCCAGCACGTACGGCGTGAGGGTCTGTCCGCTGGGACCGATCATCTCGCTGGGCTCGATGGTGATGGTGACGCCGAGCTCGGCTCGGGCGAGGCCGACGGCCTCGCCCAGGGCGGCCCAGGTGCCGGTCGGGTCGCCGGAGGCGTCGAACACGAACACTTCGTTCGGGCGACGGCGCAGCGCCTCGACCAGGCCGAGGTTGTCGTAGTGAGCGCCATCTGTGACGTACAGCCAGCGGTTGCTCAGGCTCGTCCTGCCGAACGCCTCGACCAGGAGCAGTCGCAGGTTCGGCTGCTGCCACCGCCACCTCAGCTCGTTGGCCAGCCGCGGAAGGAGCTGCGTGCGCTGCTCCTTCTTGCTCTGCTTCAACGCGGCCTGGGTGGACTTCACCAGTGCGTTTGCTGACCTGCGGTCCGAGCGAGGGCCACGCCGGCGGCGCGCTGCCTCGCGTGCGCGCTGCGCGTCCGCGACCTGCCTTTCCGGGCCTGCCAGGTGCTCCTCGTCGGCTGCCAGCTGCAGGCGCCGGGCGAGCAGCTTCGCCAGTTTGTCGGCTCGCCGGCCGGTCAGGGCGCGGAGCATGTGGCGTTCTACCGAATCTGCCGGGACCGCTGGCGCCGGCTGGGTGCCCAGGGCGGGCCTCGCGGGTGCCCCCTTCTGGATGTGGCGCGCGTGCAAGTCTGGTGCGTAGAACCTCTTATCGGGCTTCGGCCGCACCGGCATGAGCGCCGGGTGTGGCAGCCAGACACCCAGCCGGACGTTGGCCAGTGCGAGCAAGAAGCGTTCGGCGACCCGGGTGCTGTTGCCCATCACCGGGCTGACCGCCGCCCCGCTGATCGCGACGATGTCGAGCAGGCTGAGGTGCCGCAGCCCGACGGCGCGTTCGTAGTCCTCGGTCGGGACCCGCCGGTACAGCGCGTCGGACTCCGGGCGTGCCTGCAGCTGGCTGAGCGGCCGCTCGAGCCCGGCATCGCGCTGGGTGAAGGTGAACGACACCCCGTTACGGCCGGCGGGCACCTCGCCGGACGCGGTGATGTTCGCCGTGGCGCAGACAACCAGCTCCGGGCTGCCCGGCTCGCCGGAGTGCGGCGTGAGCCGTGACAACCGGGCCTGGCCGGCCGGCTGCACCGAGCTGACGTCGCCCCGGCGGACAGCGAAGGCGTCGGCCAGGCGGTCTCGGTAGAGGGAGTGCAGCGACGTGCGGTTGACATCGACAGCGACCTGCATGGCAACCAGGTAGAGCAGAACCGCGACCCAGGTACCGAACTGCCACCATCCGAACCCTCCGGTCAGGGCCGTTCGCAGGGCGATCAGCGACGCGCCGACCAGCAGCGACGCGGCGATCGCGCTGCCGAGCCAGGGTGTCAGCAGGCTCTGCAGGCGTTGCCGGGCCGAGGCCGGGATCTGCGAGGCCAACCGGGTGACGCCCGACGGGGAGGTGTCGGTCTGGCCGCCGGCGGGCGCGGCGGCGGGGCCGCCCTTGTCGCCGCGCAGGCCGCCGAGCAGCAGCCGCACGGCCCCCAGAATCGCGATGAAGGACGAACCCAGGCCGACGCCGACGGGCTGGCTCGGCAGGCCGGGTTGGGCGTGTGAGAACACCGCAACGACCAGCCAGGGCGCGGCCAGCAGCAGGTATCCGGTCACCCCGGCTGCGGCGAAGAACCACCACATCGCGTGCTGTGCGCCGCCGCAGGACAGCCAGCGCGGCCACCACCCCTGTTCGTCCGACACCGCGGAGCAGCTCTGGGCCGGCGGGCAGACGGTGGAGCGGTCAGGGTGGAACCGCTGTTGGTGTGCCGTGCCCACCCAGCTGCTGCTTGCCGCGAACAGCAGCAGCGTCACACCGAGCATGGCCGCGGGCACCCACCATGGCGCCGCACGTGCACCGAAGCGGGTGAGGCTGAACGACAGTGCTCCTCCTGCGTCGAGGCTTGTGACGTGCTGCCAGTGCATCCACCACCCGATCGGCAGCACCACCACCACGATGCAGCTCAGCAGGAGCGAGAGGTTCAGCGCAAGGCCGAAGATGATGCACAGCGCTGCGCGCAAACCCGAGGCCGCGGTCGGCAGCAGGTAGTGGGTGTGCTGGCGCAGGTGCCGCTCCTCCGGTGAACCTGGGCGATACACCTCCCCCAGAGGGACCTGCTGGGCATCAGGGCCGCCGCCGGCTTCAGCCGCTTCGCAGGGCGGCGCCGCCACCAGCAGATATGACGACGCGATGTAGGAGCCCCCCGACACAGCGCTCATCAGCGTGACGTCGCGCTCCAAAACCCCCTCGCGGGCCAGCGCCTGCAACGCCCCGAGGTTGTAGGAAGCCGAGCGGATGCCGCCACCGGAGCAACACACAGCGCTGCCGCGGGCTGGCTCGTTTCCCGTCCCAGGGCTGGTGTTGGCGGCCGCAGCCTCGTCGATTGCCATTGTGGTCATGCTTGCTCCTGCACGTGCCACGCACGTATGGCCTGCGAGCACAGCGCCGGGTGCGACTGCTTCGGCAGCGGGGACAGCACGATAGTCGCAGTAAACAACTGAGTCCATCCCCTATTGGCACTCAACCCGGCTAACGATCCTCTTAACCGAGGATCGTTAGCCTGCGGGCAGGACAAACGTAGCGCCGTCCGAAGGGTCTTCTGCCGGCGAGACCTACTGATGGACGTCCGTACACACCACGCGCCCAGGATGTCGGTTGCTGGTCCTGATCGACGGTTTGGACACGTTTTGCCTGGAGTCTGAGGTGGCCGGGTTGGTGCGGTATCTGTACGGGTCGTTGCGGCGTAGCGACCCCGTCGGCGCATCTTGAGGGTCACCGCGACGGTCCGGACGGCACCTGCAGCGGCTTCTGGTGGACCCCGGGTCCGGCGGCATGGGCGTGCCATGTCATGGGCACCCGCCGCGTTGGGTGAGCCCGGGCGACGAGCAGGAGTGCCGCGCTGATGAGCACCAGGTTCTTGAGCACGAACTCGCCGTCCGCGGTGAGCAGCAACGGGCTGCCGTGCTGGAAGATGAGCTCGGGAGCGACGACGAAGGTGAGGAACGTCCCGCTGAGGTGGGCCGCCAACAGCAGGAGCAGCAGGCGCTGGGCCCGCCCGAGCAGCAACCCGACGCCAAGCAGGATCTCCACGACGCCCAGCACCGGCATCAGCAGCTGCGGCTCGGCCCAGGGCAGGGTCGCGGACACCAAGGCCAGGACGGGAGAGTCGCCAGCCGCCTTCAGGGCGCCGAACCACACGAACACCAGCCCCAGCGACAGCCGCACCATCGCCGGGGCCACGCGTTCGAGCAGGGTGAGCGCCCGCTGGGACAGCTGACGGGCCGCGTCGACCGCAGCCCGCGTCGATCCGGGGCCGTCCGGCGCCATCGCGACTGTCACAGCGGACACCGGGGGATTGGTCGCGGTCGTGACTGACTGGCCGTGCCTGGTGCTCGGACTTCGCTGAAGTGGGATCGTTGGCGGAGCCGGCTGCGGGCTGGTGAGTGGCATCGCGGGACCTCGTCCTGCTAGTCGTGGTGCACGGGTCGGGGAGCACGACGCCGCAGCGAAGGCTCGTGTCACGACCGCCTCCGGCGCGTGACACCACCTAAGAGCGGTGGCGCCGGCCCCTGATACCAGCGCCAGCCGGCGCCTTCGGTGGCTTGCGTTGTCCGGTAGTCGCCCGTGCGGCGAGCGACACCACCGCCACCGCACGGGAGTCATCAGGCGGCGCGGGCTGCCACCGACCGCGCCGGGGTCAGTGCAGCGCGCGGGGGGCTAGGAGCAGGGCCGGGGTTGTGACGGCCCGGCGACGTGGGGTGATGTCGACGACGGAGAACCGTGCAAACCACACCAGCCCGTGCGCGCCCTGCCCGGCGAGGACTCGGGCCAGTAGTTCGGTGCTCTGGCCCCCGCGGGCCGGGACGAGCAGGAGGTGGCCCTGCCGTCTGAGGTGCGCCTCGTGGGTGGCCAGCCCGCTGCGTTCGTAGGCCAGGTCCTGCACGGCGCGGGCGAGGCGTCCGCGCAGCCCGCGCTGTGCGCCGGACACGTCCAGCGCCCGCGCTCCCCGCTGCCCGGTCAGCACCCGTGCCGTGCTGCGGTCGACGTGTGGTGCCAGCGCGGTGAGGGTGCGCTGCAGACCGTCGGCGGCGACGAGGGCGAGGACGTGGCAGCGGGGGAAAGCGCCAAGGCCTGGGGTTGGCGAAGCGTTCATCGGGCACCGCTGCTGTGAGCCGATCGGGTCGACCAGCAGTCCCGGGTCGGCCGGCCGAGATACCGCCGGACCGCTTCCCACCGGGTGGGTATCAGGTCGGCTCCGGCCGGCTCTCCTTCTTGTCGCACCGCCGCAGGAGGACGCCATGTGCCAGCACCAACCGCCCTGCCCATCCGCCGAGGCCAGGGACCGCGACGCAGCCCGGGTGGTCGTCGCACATGCTGAGCAGGGCTGGAGCCTGCTGTGCAATGGGGTCATCGCCTTCAACGACTACGGCGACCTGCTGCCCGACGGTCGCTGCGTCGCGCCCCCGCCCCGGTCTGCCTGCACGTTGCCGGCGCGGCGCAGCCTTCTGTCCAGTGCGGCCTGAGGCAGGCCTCCCAACGCCCTACGGTCGGCGGGACGTGGGCGGCTCCCCCCACCAGGGCCGCGGCAGACGCGCGCCTGCTGTTGCGGCCGCGGCCGGGTCGTCCACGAGCACGTCGTACCAGTCCACTGGCCGTACGACCGGCACCGCCGGCACGCCGGCTTCGGGCTCGGTCGCGTAGCCGGGCCACTGCTGTCCCGCGCGCAGGAACGTGACGGCCTGCGGGGCGGAGAGCGCCTTTTCGTCCATCGCCGCGGCGATCTGACCGGAGACGATGGCAGCCGACAGGGACGTGCCGGACCAGCGCGCCCAGCCGCGGTACAGCGGCCCGGTGGCGACTGCCGCTGCGCCGTCCCGGTTGGGGATGGCCCGCTGGTCGTAGAGGTAGGTGCTGAGCAGGTCGGTGCCGGGGGCGGCCAGGTCGATCCATGGCCCGCGGTTGCTCCACGGCGCCCAGCGGACCTGTCCGTCGTCGTCCTGCTGCGCAGACCCCACGGCCAGCACCCCGGGCAGCGCCGCCGGCCAGAACGAGGCCGGTTTGGTCGGGTCGCCCGGTCCACCGAGGTTGCCCGCGGCCGCCACCACCACCAGGTCGGGGTTGATGACGTGCAGCTGCTCCACCAGGTGGGCCATGACCAGGTGGGAGTCCGGTTCGTTGTCGAAGCAGCCCAGCGACAGGTTCAGCACGTCGATGCCCCGGGTGGCGAGCGTGAGCGCCGCCGCAGCGACCGCGCTGGCCAGGCCGCTGCCGACCGGCTCCAGCGCGCGCTCGACCCACACGCCGGCGGCCTGCGCCTGCTGCAGGACCAGCCCGGCGAGGAACATCCCGTGGCCGGCATGGTCGCGTACGCCGTTGGGGAGCCCGTGCTCGTCGTAGGGCTCGAAGTCCCGCGGCGAGGCCAGGTAACCGCCGTCGAGCCACGGGTGCGAGCGCATCCCGGTGTCCACGACACCGACCAGAACTCCCTCGCCGAGCTGACGATCGCCCATGCGCGGGGGCAGCCGGCGCGCGGACGGTACCGGGGCGCCGTGCCCGTGGTAGTCCATCGTGGTGCTCTGCACCGTCGCCGGGTCGGGGATGCCAGTGAACGCGGCGCGCAACTCCCGGTCTGCCGCGACCAGCGGGCCCCAGTCGGCGCGACCGTCGCGCAGCCGCGTGTACGCGTCCTGCGGGACGAGGCCGGCCAGGAGCCCGCTGGTGCCGACGGGCTCCCAGCGACCGCCGGCGCCGTCCAGCAAAGCCTGGACGTGGGGCAGGTGGCGTTCCAGGACCAGCAGGCGCCGGTCGCTCACGGGGACTCCCTGCGATGGTCCGAAAGATTGCTCCTGATCCTTGTACACCGCCCGGCACCGGCCGCACAATCCCATTCACACGGGGGGTGGTTTTGCGGATGTCGTCGATTGCGCCCGATGCCCGCACCCCGGTAGCCGCTCACGCCGAGCCTGCCCCGGACCGCGAGGTGGGCGCGGTGGCAGACCGTGCCGATCGGGCGCTGCGCCTGTACCTGGCCGAGCCGGAGCAGGCGCGCCGGCTGGCCGTGGCCGCGGACCGGGATGCGGTCGCGGCGGGGGACTGGTCCAGTGCGTCGACCGCCCGGCGGGTCCTGGGCCTGGTGGCCGGGCACGTCTCCGACGCGGGCGCCGCCCGGCGGCACCTCGCCGCGGCAGTCCGCCACGCCCTGCGCGCCCACGACGCCGAGCGGGCCGCGCAGGCCCGCGTCGACCTGGCGTACGTCCTGGCCAGGCAGGGCCGTACCCGCGCGGCGCTGGCCGAGCTGGAACAGGCCCGCCCGCACCTGCGCCGGGGCGAGGCCGGCCGGCTGCTGGTGATGCAGGCGCTCGTGCTCAGAGGCCTGGGACGCTGGGACGAGGCCCTGGGCTGCTATCAGCTTGCGCTGCCTCTGGTGCGCCGCGGGGGAGACCGGCAGGCCCTGGCCGTGCTGCTCGGAAACCGGGGAGTGGTGCAGATCCACCGCGGCGCACTGAGCGCCGCCGAGCGTGACCTGTCGGAGGCCGGCGGGCTGCTGGGCGAGCTGGGCAACGGTCTGCACAGCGCCATCACCTGGCACAACCTGGGCTGTCTTTCGGCCCTGCGCGGGGATGTGCCGGAGGCGCTGCGCCGCTTCGAGGACGCCGAGCGGGGTTACCGGGCCCACCGCGAGGTGCCGTTGGAGCTGTGGCGTGACCGGGGTGAGCTGCTGCTTGCGGCGGGCCTGGCCGCTGAGGCGCGTGACGCCGCAGCCCGGGCCGTCGTGACGGCGCAACAGCGGCGCGAGCCCGGTGAGCTCGCCGAGGCCCGGCTACGGCTCGGTCAGGCCGCCCTCCTCGACGGCGACCCGCTGGCCGCGGTCGAAGGCGCCGACGCCGCTGCCCGCGCCTTCCTGCGGCAGCGCCGGCCCGGCTGGGCAGCGCTCGCCCGGTGGACGGGCCTGCAGGGCTGCCTGGCGTCCGACACGCGGCCGGTCACCGTGGAGCACGTGCTGCGGGCGGCGGCCCGGCTCGAAAGGGCTGGCTGGACGAGCCAGGCGCTGGAGGCGCGGCTGCGGGCGGCGCAGCTGGCGCAGCAGCTGGGCAGGCCGGCGACGGCGCGACGCCAGCTGCGCCTGGTCCGGCGCGCCCGGGTCGGCGGCTCGCCGGGGACCCGGCAGTTGGGATGGCAGGCGGAGGCCCTGTTGCACCTGCAGGCCGGCGACCGGGTGGGCTGCCGCCGGGCGGCAGCCCGGGGGCTCGCGATCGTCGAGCAGTACCGGGCTTCGCTGGGCGCCACCGACCTGCGAGCGCTCGCCTCGACGCGGGTGGCGGCGCTTGCCCGGCTGGGCCTGCAGGCCGCCGTGGACGACGGGCGGCCGACCACGGTGCTGTCCTGGGCCGAACGGCTGCGGGCCGCGCACCTCGCGCGACCCCGCGCGCTGCCCTGGCACGATCCTGCCCTGGTCCGAGATCTCGCCGAACTGCGCCAAGTCGCCGAGCTGCACCGGCGGGCCATCGAGGGGGGCCGGCCCGGGCCGTCGGACCTGCGGCACCGCCAGGCGGCGCTTGAGCGCAGCGTCCGTGATCGGGCCAGGACCGCGCCGGCGGCGCCCGGAGACGGCTCGCTCGTGCCCTCGACCCGTCGCGAACTGGCGGCGGCGCTCGGCGAGCGCGCACTCGTGGAGTACGTCGCCGTCGGCGATCGGCTGCACGCGCTCACGCTCGTCGACGGCGCGCTCCGGCTGCACCCGCTGGCCCCGCTGGCTGGTCTCGAGCGCGAGCTGGCCGCGGTGCCGTTCGCACTGCGCCGGCTGGCGCTGCACCCGGAGCGTGCTGCGTCCGCCCACGCCGCCCGGCAGCTCCTGGACCACGCCGGTGAGCGGCTCGACGACGTGTTGCTGCGGCCGCTGGCCGGGATCGTCGGCGACCGCGAGCTCGTCGTGGTGCCGACCAGTCCGCTGCACTCGGTGCCGTGGTCGGTGCTGGCCTCCTGTCGCGGCCGGCCCGTGACTGTCAGCCCGAGCGCGACGGCGTGGTGCGCGGCGTACCGTCGCGTCCCGGTTGGTGGCGGGCACGTCGTGCTGGTAGCCGGGCCCCGCCTGCCGCACGCCGACGCCGAGGTGGCTGCGCTGTCCGATGGCTCGGCGGGTGCTGTGGTCCTGCGCGGCGCCGCCGCGACCTCGGACGCGGTGCTCGCGGCGATGGAGGGCGCAGCGCTGGTCCACATCGCCGCGCACTGCCAGGTGCGCGCCGACAACCCCCAGTTCTCCGCACTCGCCCTGGCGGACGGGCCGCTGACCGTCTACGACCTGGAGCGGCTGCGCGCGGCGCCCGACACGGTCGTGCTGTCGGCGTGCGAGTCGGGCCGCTCGACGGTGCTGGCAGGCGACGAGCTGCTGGGGCTGACCGCCGCCCTGCTCACGGTCGGGGTCCGCACGCTCGTAGCGTCGCTCGTGCAGGTCTCGGACGCCAACACCGAACGGCTGATGCGCGACGTGTACGCCGGGCTGGGCGCCGGGCTTAGCATGCGCGCGGCGCTCGCCGAGGCCCAGCAGCGGGCGTACGCCCAGGACCACGGGGTGGCGGCGGCAGCGGCGGCCTTCGTCTGCCTCGGTGTCGGCTGAGCCGCCGCGCCAGCAGCCCAGAGCCGTCCCCCGGGACCAGGAGAGCAGGCCGCGCAAACAACAGGCCGGCGGCCTGCGACGAGCCGGCCGTACAGGAGTTCGTCGTGCGGTCTCGCGGCCTGCTGTGGGTTGGATCTGTGCCCGAACCACCTCGACGACGCGACGGCGGCCGGCGTGCAGACGACGTGGGTCCGGCTGCTGGAGCAACTGGGCCAGCTGAGTGAATCGGCTGCAGTTGGCGCCTGCCACCACAGCACGGCACGAGTGCCTTCTGCTGAGCCGGCACGGCCAGCGCGAGCGGACCACCGAGGAGGTAGCGGTCGACCGGGCCGACCCGCTCCAGCTCGACCGCGACGACGTCCTGCTCGCCGACACCGACGAGCGCTCCACCGGCCCATGGGGAGGGCTGCGCCAGGCAGCAGCCAACTCTCCGGCGTTGTCCCTGCTGTCCGTTGGCCTGCCCGCCGGCAACATCAGCCCGCGATGACGCCGTCATCCTCAGGCAGCCTGGCGGTCAACAGCGGTCAACAGCGGTCAACAGCGGTCAACAGCGGTCAGCAGCGGTCAACAGCGGTCAACGCCGGTCGACAGCGGTCGGCAGCATCGGGCCAAAGCTCCGTGCGCTGCCTACGCCGGCTGCACGTCGCGCCTCGAGCCGGCCGGGCTGACGGGGCCGCGGGCCACGCCGGCGACGACGTCGTCAGGTCTCGAACCACGCCGTCGCGGTGGGGCGCCCGGCGCCGTCGGTCCAGCGCACTCGCAGCCGGCCAGCGCCGACGGCCCGGACTTCAAACCAACCAAGCGCATCGGCTCCCGCCTGCGCGGCGCCCTCGGAGTGGTCGACCACGACCGGCCCGCGCACCCCGCCCAGCACCTGGCCCTGCAGGTCGAACCTCTTGCCGGCGGCGCTCAACTCCAGCTCGACCCCCGTGTCGGACGCCTCAAAGCTCAAGGTGCGTAGGGTCAGCAGTGCCCGGACGGGGGCCGGGGAGCCCAGCGCCGACGCGGAGTCAGCCACCAGCGTGGCCAGCTCCTGATCGAGGTCGCGCACCTCAAACGCCGCCCGCGCCGCCTCCAGTACGCCACCAGGCACGGGGTCGACCTGCGCAAGCACCCCCCGCAGCTCGCCCAGCAACGCCTCGTCGGTCCAGTCGCCGCTGACCTGTCCGCCGCTGACCTGTCCGTCGCCCGGCTGTCCGGACCGTCCTGCCGTCATCGCGGCTCCCTTCCTGCCCAGCGCAGGGTGTACCCCGCGCGAGCTGTTCCAGCGCCACGCGGAGCCGCCGCAGGCACCGGCCGCGCGTCGGGCCGATGGCTCCGAGCGGTCGGCCGAGCGCCACCGCGAGATCCTCATACGAGGGTGCGGGCGCTGCCAGAAGCAGCCGCAGCAGCGCCTGGCAGCCGGCCGGCAGTTCCGTGAACGCGCCCCACGGCTGCAAATCGCGTTCGGCCCGCAGCAGCCCGGCATCCAGCGGCTCGAGCCGCTCGTCAGGGAGGTCGTGCGCGGTCAACTGGTCGACCGGGAGCACCTGCCCTGACCTACGCAGTGAACGCAGGCACTCCCGGCGCGCGGTCGTGGCGAGCCAGCCGGGGAGCCGCTCGGCGTTACTGACGGCGTCAAGGTTCTCCAGCAACCGCAGCCAGGTGCTCTATACGACGTCGGCAGAGTCCGCCTCGGGCAGCCGGTGCGCCCGGGCGACCGACCAGGGCAGCACGGACAAGCGGGCGACCAGGCACTCCCAGGCGGCGGCGCCGCTGGCGCGGGCGCGAGGTCGGCGACGTCGTCGTACGTCCGCCGCGGCCTGTCGGTGCCGCCCGATGCGCCCCGTTCCGCGGCGAGCGAGGCGGGTTTCACGGGACGCCGTCTGGGAGATGCGGCACAGCAGCGGCGCGCCGGTCATGGGCGGGTCCCTCCCAAGGCTCTGCGCGATCCAGTCGAAGCCGGCGTTCGCCCCCGGCCGGCTTCCGGATCGATGTTCTCGCCGGACAGGACGGGGGCGGCTTGCCCGCGGGGCCGCGGCAGCTGCCTCGCCTGCCCGGCGTTTGGTTCTGCTTGCGGTGTGACGGTGGTTCGGGTGAGCCACAGGTAGGTGAGGGCAGCGGCGGGTCCGAAGAAGGCTTGGGCGGGGATGACGAACCCACCGTCGGTGCCCCCGAAATGCAGGAACGCAGGGAGCAGGACCGGGGTGAGCGCCCCGAAGGAGGCGATGGCGGTAAGGGCAGCGGCGGCGCCGCGTCGGCCGTGTTCGCGGGTGGCGGCGAGCGCGAACAGGCTGAACACGAGCAGGTCACCGATGCCGAGGTTGACGCTGAGCCCGTTCAGGCGGTACCCGATAGAGGCGTCCAGGGGGTGCGCGACGAAACGGGCGGCAAGCTTGTCAGTGATCGGGATGACCATGCTGAAGATCGGGTCGTACACAGCGAGGCCGACCGCGAACCAGGTGACGTGCCGCAGCCGCATCCCGCCCTGGATGTCGAGGTTCGCGATGGCGGCGGCGGCCAGTACGACGATGAGGCTGTTGACGGCCCAGTAGGCCTGCCAGCCGCCCTCGCTGTGCAGGCTGGTCGTGGCGATAGCGGTGTCGGCGCCGAGCAGCCCGGCGATGATCAGCCAGCTGGTGCGACTTCCCAGGACGGGCTGGTAGCCGATGCTCAGGGCGCTGCCGAAGGTCAGACACAAAAAGCCGGTCAGGACCAGGCTGGGTACCGCCAGGTACAGCAGCGGCAGCAGGGTGATGAACACGAGCAGGACCACGACGTCTCGGCCGTTGAACACCCCGATCGCCGGCCGGGGCAGCCGGATCCGGCGGTGGTAGAGCAGCGTCGCGGCTGCGGTCACGAGGGCTCCGGCGGTGGACCGTCACGGCCTGGAAGGTCAGCGGACCCATGTCCAGGGCGGCCAGGACGCTCATATCCAGGCCGATGCGGGGGTGCTCGTGCTCAGGGTTGTCATGGCCGTTGCTCTCCGGTGAAGGTGTGTTCGACGAGGTCGCTGCGCAGCCGTCGCAGCGGGCTACCGGGCCGGGCGATGGCCTGCTCGACGTCCAGCGCGAAACCGGCCTGGCGCAGGTCGGCGGCCAGTGCCGCGGGGGTGAGCTCGCCGAGGGTGTCCGGTGTGAGCTGCAGGAGCGGGCCGTTGTCGCCGTGCCGGATGCCGTAGCGGACCGGCCAGGGGTCGGTGGGCAGGGCTTCAAGCCGGTCGATGAGGTCCCGGGGGGTGATCGTGGCATCGGGGAGGCTGAGCAGCTGGTCGGCCTTGCCGAGCACCAGGCTGGTCGCGGGTGTCCCGGCCAGTTCGCAGCTCAGCCGTCCGGGCTGGAGCTGGCGGACGACGTCCCGGGTGTCGTAGCGCAGCACCGGCATGCAGTCCCGGTAGGGGTAGTAGGGCGTGATGACGACCGTCCCGAGCTGGCCCGGTCCGGCCGGTCGGCCGGTGGTGAGGTCCAGGACCTCGACGTAGCCGGTGTTCAGGTCGTGGTGCAGGTGGCCCCTGGTGCAGCTGCGCGCTGACACGGGCAGCACCTCGGTCATGGCGAACGTGTCGCTGACCGGCGCCCCGAGAGTGTGCTGCGCGGCGCGAACCAGGCTGGCTGAGAGCACCTCGCCGCCGACGTCGATGCGGCGAAGCGCGAAGTGCTCGGCTCGCAGTCCGCGGTGACGGGCCGCGTGGACGAGCTCGGCCAGGTAGCTGGGGTAGGTCGCGAGCAAGGTCGGTCGGGGGTTGCTGAGCAGCACCTGCAGGCTGTCCGCCGGTGGGATCAGGCCGAGCACCAAGCAGGACGCGCCGGCCAGGCGGCACACCGACACGTCTTGCTGGACCGCCGCGGTCGCCCGGCTGCTGATGTTGACCTGCATGCAGTCGCTCGGGGTGAGCTCGCCGCGCAGCACACCGGCCAGGGCGGCCAGGGCGGGCCACAGCTCGGTCTCGTACCGGGACAGCCACACGGTGACCGGAAGGCCGGTCGAGCCGGTGGACCGGGTCGCCAGGACCGGCCGGCTGCCCTCGGCGAGGAAGGCCGCGGGCTCGCCGACCAGGTCGGCCTTGCGGGTCAGCGGCAGCGCGCTGAACGTGTCGATCGTGACGTCCGTGGCGTTGATGCCGTCGGCGTGAAGCAGCCGCCGGTAGTAGGGCGACACCTTCGCGGTCCGCTGAACAGTGCGGCGCAGCGCCCGGTCCTGCAGCTCCCGGCGGAATTGCGGGTCGGCGAACGGGCCGTCCAGGAGCTGGTCGACGTCATCGCCAGGCACCCCGAACGCCCGCACGGTGGCGACCGCGTCCGCGACGAGCCGCTGGACGTTGGCCGGGTCGATCCGCCGGCCGGTCACCAGCGAAACCGCCAGGCGCACCTGACGTACTCCGGTCTCGAACATCATCACACCGTTTCTGCCGAAGGAGCTGCGCGGGCATCGCGCCTGAGAGGCTCGTTGAAGGAGTCGCGGTCCGCACTGTTCAGCGGACCGCGACGACCCGACCGGGTCAGGACTGGCCGGCGCACGCCGCGAACAGCACGGCCGTGAGCGAGCCGAACGCGTACCGCGCGTGCTTCGCGGTCCCCAAGAGGTTCCTCATGACGACACCCCCTTCCTGTTCTCGATACCGACAAGCCGGAGCGGCCGACCGAATCGACCGCGGTCACCGAAGTGCAGCGCCGTGCCAGCTGTCGCTGTCAGGCGCACACAGGGCAGAGCCCGCACCGACGTCGCAGATACGCAGGCGGGCGGGGGACCTGCGGCCCACACCGGGCACGTCCCGCGCAATCGGACCGACAGCTGTCATCCAGCTCGGCCGATCGATGCCTATGTGTGCGGCACAGCGACGCCACTGGGCCGGCGCTGCGCCTCCGACGGGGAGCCGCGGTGGACCCGGGCTCAAGGCGCCGCCGTTCGTTTAAGCCGCGACCGACTGATGACCCAGGGCTCACCAGGTCACCGACGCGCAGCGCCGCCGATCCCCAGCGCGTCGTCCGGTTAGCGGCAAGGTCTGCGTCAACCTCGACGGGCGCCTCGACGCGGCTCAGGCTGTCATGCGCCGTGCCGCCGGAAACGTCCTCGGGGCAGGGTCGCCGCGGCCCGGCCTCCGTTGGTCCGGTACGCCGACAGAAAGGGTCCGAGGGCCACCGGTGACCCCTCGGGCGTGTGGCGGCCAGGTCGATGTGATCGGCTGCCTTTGCCCGGAGCTCCGATCAGGAGCGGGACCATGATCAACCAGGCCTGCGAGCAGTGACGGCGCGAGCCCGTCTGGTCCTTCATCCGGGGCGGCTTGGCTCGAGGATGCACCCACCCAGCCGGTGGCCTGGCTGCCATCCCCACAGGGTCCTCGTCGGGTGCCACCCGCTGCCCCGGCAGCGAGCCTGGACACAGACGAAGCCGCCGCCTCGGAGGGAGCCGGTACCCGCCAGGGCCCTACGGCGCCCCCTCATGCCGGCACCGGTTCCTACTGAGGAGCAGGACCGACGGTTCCGCTCGGGCAGGGTCACGAGTTCAGGAAAGGCAAGTCCTGCTGCATCCCAAACCCCACAGCTGGTCTTGGTATCAGCGCCAGCCGGCGCCGCTCTACTCCCAGTGAGCGTTCGGCCAACGAGCTCCTACGGCCCACGCGTGTGACCCACCGTCCGCTGCGCATCTACGCAACCGAGTTACTGATGTGCGGGCGCTCGGCCGGTGACTCCCCAGCACTCTCAGCCGCGAGGGGCACAACCACCAGCTGCCCTGTGAAATTGATTATCGGAGGCACCGCATGTCAGGAATGACAGCAATTCAGACCGATCTCGCCAACATCCAGGGAAACATCTTCGGAGGGTTCAACAAGGATCATCAGGTCTTTCTGTTCCTCCGTCTGACCGACGCTGCACGCGGCCGGGACTGGCTCGCCGAAGTCGTCGACGATGTTGCCACCAGCGAGGAGGTGACGGAGTTCAACGAGCTCTTCAAGCTCGCCAAGCGCCGGCACCGGGGCCGGGAGGGCACCGTCAAGGCAACCTGGATGAATCTCGCGTTCACCTTCGACGGCCTCCAGACGCTCGGCGTCCCACAGACCGACCTCGAGCAGTTCCCGGCCGACTTCACCCAGGGGATGGCAGCTCGCGCCGCCGGTATCGGCGACATCGACGGCAACGCCCCTGACCACTGGATCGACCCGCTGCGCGACGCCGACGTCCACCTGATCGTTCTGGTCGCCGCCGATGACCCCGACGACCTCGAACGCAAGGTCACCGAGCTGCAGGACGCCATGGATGCCCACGGGGTCACCCTGCTGTACCGCCAGGACGGCCGGGCCCGCTCCGGGGTAGATGAGGACAACCAGGACCAGAGCGGCCATGAGCACTTCGGGTTCGACGACGGAGTCTCCCAGCCCGGGGTGCGAGATGACCGCGTCACCCGTCCAGGCATCGACGACGACACGGGCCTGCCCGGGCAGGACCGGCTCTGGCCCGGCGAGTTCGTCCTGGGTTACCCACGCCAGGCGCTGACCCCGAACGCTGACGGGGGGAGCAAGGATCCTGGGGAGGTCGCGGTGAACGGCCCGGCCTGGACGGCTGACGGCTCCTACCTGGTGTTCCGGCGGCTACGCCAAGACGTCGCCGGGTTCCGCGAGTTCGTCGCCGACCAAGCCGCCACAGAGGGGATCCCCACCGCGGTGATGGGCGCGAAGATCGTGGGCCGCTACGCCACGGGCTGCCCCCTGGAGATCGTCGAAGGTCAGCCGGACGGCTTCGACACCACCGCGAAAGACCCGAGTGCCGAGGAGGTGTCGCTGTTGACCCCGCAGCGGATCAACGCCTTCGACTACGCCTCCGACAACCCCCTCCGAGATGACGGCGACGGCCACCGGGTGCCACGAGGCGCGCACATCCGCAAGGTCTACCCACGAAACCAGACGCCCGTGCCCGGTGAGGCCGAAGCCGAACGCCGCCGGATCCTGCGCCGCGGGATCGCCTTCGGGGCCTCCTTCGACCCGGCTGCCGCACCCGGTGACCCAACCGCCGGCGGTGCTGCGTTCCCCGACGACCGGGGTTTGCTGTTTCTGTGCTATCAGCGCTCCATCGAAGAGCAGTTCGAGTTCCTCATGAGCGCCTGGGTCAACAACCCCGACTTCCCGCAGGCGGGCGACGGACACGACCTCGTCATCGCCCAACGCGACGCCACCCGCAGCCTCACCATCCCTGGCGGCCACCAGCCAACGATCACTGCCATGCAGCGCTGGGTCACCACCACCGGCGGCGGCTACTTCTTCCAGCCGTCCATCCTCGCCCTGCGTCACCTCTGCGCGCCTGCCGAACCCACAGACCCGGCCTGCTGAGCCAAGACGATGGACCGGTGGGACGCGGCTGAAGTGCCAACGTGGGACCGCATGGGGCCCAAGGCACCTCGATGTTGGGGATCAAGTCGTGTCGAGCCCCTTGATCCACTCGTATTGGGGCTTCATGGGCACCGGTGTCGACAGCAGGGACAAGGCTCCCGAACGAGAGTCACCGGAAAATACGCGCCGGCTCCTGCATCGAGCGCCCTGCATACCGCTCATCACCCTGCCGCACGTCGTGGCCGTCGCCTTGGGCGGGCTGCTCTTCTTGGCCGCGCTCATAAGGCTTCCGGGGCTGGACAACCTGCAACCCTGACCGCCCTGGAAGACGCCATCCGGTCGGGCCCCGGTGCCGGGGGACTTCTGTCGGGTGCGATGCCGAGGCCGCCTCGCCGTGCCACCTGGAGCGCCACCCGTACCCGCAAGAATGCTGGCCCTCTCTGTCGGATGCGAGGGCCTGGCTGAGTGTTGGACGTCTGCCAGGTCCAGACGTACGCCTGGACCTAAACGTTCACGAGGTCGGTAGAGCGGCTCTTCACAGATCAGGGTAGGGGCAGACGGCGTGTCGTTGGCCGGATGAGGGTCGAGGTGTCTTCGGGATGGGAGTTCTGACGTTTTCACCTGAAGGACCTCGACGTTGTCGGAGGTTACCGTCGCGCGGTCTGACCTGACTTCGTTCTGCCGTTCGACGACCTCGGTTTGGAGGTCGTCGGGCAGCAGCTGCAGACCGGCCGCGCGGTGCTGGCGCGTCGGGTCACCGACCCCGATCGGTGGTGCCGGCGGTGCGGCTGCGAGGGCGTCCCGCACGAGGGCGTCA
>ENA-OFCI01000734-OFCI01000734.1-metagenomes-genome-assembly--contig:-NODE-734-length-17802-cov-22.328788_pt1 | contig 17802 bp, 17 predicted proteins | sample MGYA00153391_OFCI01 | MGnify analysis MGYA00153391
ATTGCCTTAGACGGATGTGACAATTCTCTCAATTATAACAATAAGCGAGATCGCTCGACCCTCTAGCTAAAAACACCAAAAATTTTTGATCATGCACTCGCGCGAGTGAAGAGGGCAAAAGAGCAGAAGGCTAAGAAGAAGTCCTGGGAAAATCGCACACCAACCGAAAACCGATGCCGTCGTTAGCGTAATCGGGCAAGCTGCTGAGGCGATAAGCAGAACGACAGTTCCTCGGACCGAGGATCCACGAACCGCCCCGCCTAATTCTAGATCCGGAATCATTAGAGGCATCCCAAACACGGCCATCGATCGGCGCACGGTTGTAATGGCCATGCCAACCATCGGCGCACCATTCCCACACATTGCCATGCATGTCGCAGAGTCCAAAATCATTGGGATGTGAGGAGTCGATCGCTGTTGTTTCTTGTCGATATTGACCTATTTCGCCCAGTCAATAGGCCGATCGAGAATCATAATTTGCAACGTCAGAACTGATGGTTTCCCCAAAATGAAAGGGTGTTGTCATCCCCGCACGGCAAGCATATTCCCACTCAGCTTCTGACGGAAGCCTGTACGATCGGCCTACCCTTTTCGACAAGCGCTTACAAAACTCTTGCGTATCCAACCAAGACACTCGTTCGACTGGTCGATCTTCAGTCTTACTTTTAAAGTTTGACGGGTTGAGTTTGAGATTACGAGCGACCTTTGGGAACCCCGCCACCACAACCCTCCATTGAGCCTGAGAAACCAGAAAACGTCCCATGAAAAATTCACTCACCGTCACCCCATGCTGCGGAGATTCATTGTCAAAGCGATCGAGTTCATCCTCTGGCGATCCCATCTGGAATTTGCCGCTAGGAATGTAGGCCATCTCCAGGCTGACCTGCTGGCTTAGGTCTTCGGTGAAATATTGAATCGTTTTGGTGTGGCGTTGCTGGAGAAGTTGGGGCATGGTGGCTAACGGCGGAAGAGGTGCGATCGACCAACGGTTCGGGTTCCCTACTAGGCTAGGCGATCGCGGGTTATTTTTGGATCAAGCTTTTGCTCGATCGCTGGAACAGGTCTGGACTCCTCTATTGACACGCCCAACTCATATCCCATGAGCTAGTTCTGGTACAAAAGAGTGTTGGGAAAATCGCACGCCAACCGAAAACCGATGAAGCTGTCAGCATCAGCGGGCGAGCCGTAGCGGCGAACAGCAGAACGACAGTACCCCGAATCGTAGATCCACGAACCGCCTCGCAGAAGTCTAGATCCGGAATCATTAGAGGCATCCTTTCGAGCGCTGCCATCAATCGGCGCACCGTTGTAATTGTCATGCCAATCATCCGCGCACCATTCCAACACATTGCCATGCATGTCATAGAGTCCTCGCGCATTCGGTGAAAACTCTCCCACAGGATTAGTTCTCCCCCGAGAATCTACAGCAGGTTCCCCCTGATAAACCACACTGGAATCATAGTTTGCCACCCTCCCAGAAAGAGTCTCCCCAAGATAAAACGGCGTATCCGTCCCCGCCCGACAAGCATATTCCCACTCCGCCTCCGTCGGCAGCCGATAGCACCGCCCCGTCACCCGAGACAATCGCGCACAAAACTCCACCGCATCCTCCCACGACACCGTCTCTACCGGACAATCTTCGCCCTCAAAGCCAGACGGAGACTTCTTAAGAGTACGATCGACCTCTTCCAACCCCGCCACAAGCTCCCACTGCCGCTGCGTCACCGGATATTGCCCCATAAAAAACGGCTGCACCGTCACCTCATGACGCGGACCCTCATCGTCAAACCTATCTTTTTCATCCGGCGGAGAACCCATGAAAAACCGCCCACTCGGAATCGCCACCATCTCCAGATTCAGCCCTTCCGGTCTCGTCTCCGTGTATTTCCAACCCTCCACCCGTTCCTCACGCACCACTGTCCCTGCGCGATCGAGCCTCACCGTCATCGCCTCAAATTTTACTAGCCCCACTTCCAGCTCCACGCCCACCTCCAGAATCGCGATCGACACCTCCATCGTCTTCAACTCCGGAAACCCCGCCCGTTTCATCCGTTCCGCCACCGACGTCTCATCCACCTCCCCTTCGAGATCCCGCGCCACCAATCGCAACTCCCGCAGATCGATCGGCCTAAACCCCCGCATCGCCAACAGATCCATCTGACTTTCCACCAACACCCCCAGCCGAAACCGACTCTGGGTCACCGACTGATCGCCATCCTCCGCCCACATCTCCTTCAGCCGCCGCACGATCAATCTCGTCACCTCATCCGCCGATCGTAAACACGCCAACGCAATCCACTCCGGCTCCGCCCCAAAATCCAACGTCCCCGCACAGCCCAACCGAGCCTGAATGTAGCCCGCCATAAACCCCACCAGCTCCCCCAACACCCGCTCACCCTCCGATCGTCCCACCAACCGAGCCAATAACACCGCCCTCACCCCCGACTTCAGCTCATACAAGTCATAGCCCACCGCATCACACAACCCCGACGACAACACCACCGCCGCCACCGACCACTCCGCCTCCGGACAAAACCGCTCCCGCAAGCAATAACTCAGCTCCGTCGTCACCGTCAACGGAAACGCCACATACTCCGCAAAAAGCACCGCCATCGCCCCATACCGCAACTCAAACGCCGCCAATAGCCGTTCCGCCCGATCCTTTCGTCGCACAAGACCCGCATCCATCTCCGCTACTTCACCCACCGCTTCACCCACCATATGACCGCCCCCCCTTCATCGCCATTTCTCGCACAGCCGCCCCCACCCCATCCATCTCCACCATCTGTCCCAGCCCCACCAGCCCATCCGCGATCGCCATAGCCGAAGTCTCCGCCCACAGCGCTTTCGGCACCGGATTCAGCCACAGCACCGATCGCACCGTCCCCCTTAACCGCTCCAAAAAAGCAACCGTCTCCCGCACCTGTCGATCGCCATAGCTCCCACTTGCCGCCCCCGCATCACTCACAATCACCACCACCGATCTCGACCGAGACAACCCTTGTAGCACCCTTTCCAGCACCACCGCCTGCGTCGATCGTCGCCACTCATACAAATACTTCACCGGATACCGCGTAAACCGATAAATCCGTCCCGATTCCAGCCGATTCTCCAACACCGATCGTACCCAAGGCTCCACCACCGGACCATAAGGAATCATCGCATCATCATCATCCACCAGCACCAACACCTCCGATCGTTTCCCCATCACCGGACGCTCGACCACTTGACTAAACACCCCCTCCCGCCCAATACACTCCACCGTCCGCTCCAAATCAAACTCCCGCAACGTCCCTAGGCGCTCCCGCAATCGCAGCGATCGTCCCACCTGCTTCACCTGCTCCAAACTCGACGGCAAATCCCGCAACACATACGCATCCAAACCCCCAGCCGATGATCGCGCCTGCTTCACCGCTGTCGCCCCTTGCTCATTGCCCTGCGAAACGTCCGACTCCAGCGATTGCTTAGGTGATGGCACAGCCTCCCCCGGAAAAATTCTCGGCGGCAACCTCGGCCATTGACCTAGTTCAGGCTCTAGTGCGATCGGCTCCACCACTGTCTCCGGCAACCCCGCCAAAAACGATCGCCCCGCATCCATACAGCATTCCTGATATCGATCAAACGCCCGTTCAAACCCGCGCCGACTCTCCTCCGGCATCGCCCACACCACCCGACACACCCGTCGCAAACTCGCCCAGCTCTCCACGCCATACCCTGCTTCCACCGCCACCGCCAACCGATCGAACTGCTCCATCGTCAACACCACCTGATGCGATCGCAAATACCGAAACAAATCCAGCACCAGCGATCGGACAGGCGACAGTTCAGACCTCAGTTCCAGCATCAGTTCAGACTTCAGTTCCGGCACGCGAATCCTAGTCATCTTTCAACCCCATTTTCTGGCGATAGAGCCTCTGATCCGCCTGCGTCTTCAACAAAATGCCCAACAGCGGTTTTCGCATCACCAAATCCGCCAAATCACCCTTTGCCTCTTCTCCCCGACTAAACAACGCCTCCAAAAACTCCAAAATCTCACTCGTCCCCGGCTTCTTCGTTCCCGGCTGCCCATCCAAAATCGTCCGCATCTCCAAAAAAGTAGCGATCGCCGTCTCAATCACCTCATCAAACTTCGATCGGACCTCTGGTCTAAACCGCGCCTGAATAATCGCCTTCAACTGCTCTTCTTCCGGAAAACCCACATAGAAATAAAGACATCGCCGCAGAAAGGCTTCCGAAAGCGGACGTTCCCGATTGCTAGTGATGATAATAATCGGCTTTGGAGTCTGCCCTTTCTCAGGAAAACGCTCCCCCGTCTCCGGAATCTCAAAATACAACTGATCCAGCTCCAGCAGCAAATCATTCGGAAAATCACTATCCGCCTTATCAATCTCATCAATGAGTACGATCGGATGCGAAACCCACTGACGCACCTTAGCCAGATTTTCCGAATCCAAACGTCTCTGACCCGTATGTTGCTGACTCAGCGCCGCACCCAGCGCCCCAAACGTCCGATATTCCAGGTTATTCGCTAGTCTCTCTTGCAGCTCCGCATAAGCATCTGGCCCCAAAAGTTTTTCCAACCGCTCCGGATCAGACCCCACCAACTGCGCATCCCGCAGCCGTCCCACCGCATCAAACATATACAATCCATCCTTCGCCCGCCCCACCGACTTCACCGCCCACAGATCATGAAACCACCACTGCTTCGACGACGCCACAGTCTTCACTTTGGCGGACTGTGTTTTTGACTGTGTTTTAGACTGTGCCTTAGACCGCGCCTCAGCTAATTTCTGCGTCAACTCATAGGCGATCGCCCCAGCCAACCGAGTCTTCCCGCATCCCGGCTCCCCTTCGAGCAACAACGGACGATTCAACAAAATCGCCAAATTCACCGCCTCCACCAAATCAGCACTCGGGAAATAAGGAAAATACCATCGCCCTCGATCGTCCTGCGCACCGTCCACACCGGGCTGATACTTCGCCTCACCCGTATAGCAAATTTCAATCTCCATCATGATGCAACCTCACCCACTAAATTCCAATGATGTTCCACATCCTCAACCCCCGAAAACCCACACGCCCGACAAATCCGCCCCAAAACCTCAGACGGATTAGGATCACCCCAAGACTCCCCAGACTTCATCATCTCATCTAGAGTCGTCGCCTGAGACTCATCTCGACAGCGATCTTCCCACTGTATTACCTGGTACTCATATCGCCAATTCTCCACATGTTCAATCGTAATCTCTTCCAAACAAGGCAACCGCTGCAATCGCCCTAATGTGGGTAAGTTTTTCATCAGACGATCGCTCGTCACAAACATCAGCAACCGCGATCTCAGTTCCGTTGTCTGGTCTCCATCAAAAATAGTCCCCAACTGAGTCCAAACATTCTTCAACCACTCATTTACCTGACTCCCTAACCTCGGCACGCCATACAGCGCAATGATCACCGTTTTGGTTGTGCAAAGTTGCTTCAGCTTTTCTAAAATCTCAGGAACAGTCAGATCATCAGCCAAATTCAACTTTCGTCGCAGATACCCCCAAAAATGATCCACAGCATTTTCACCCCAGCTCCTAGGAATATCAATCTCCAAATACTTAGGCGGTTCTCCTTTTCTTTCAGCAAGTCGCTGCAACCGCTTCACAAGCCACTTTTGCAGCGTCCTATCCTCATCCAACGAATCCACTTCCACAAAAAAAGCCTGCGCCCGATCGCCCGTTCGCCACCACGTCTTTACCCGCTTCTCCTGCTCTCCATAATCCAAAAGACACAACGCCTCCGCCATCTCTTGCGATCGACTAACCCTAGTGAATTTCAAGTTAGCCTGTTGAAAAGCCTTCTTTTTCTCAAATTCCCGTTCGAGAAATTTGAGTAATTCTGGATACTTACCATCTCGGAACTGTAATTTTTTATTCTTTTCAAATTTACTGAAAATATTAGTGAAATGCTTAGGACCATTCATGTCGGCAGATAGATCATCTGGACAAGCCTTCTTAAACTTCTGCGGAATTGTTCCTTCACCTTTAAAAGCGCTGAGATTCTTAGAGAGAAACCGCACAGAGAACCATTCGCGCTCAGTTTTCGAGAGTTTAAATTCCCAACATGCGTCAAAAGATCTAATAAAAGTATCCCAATCTAATTCCATTTGTCTTAATAAATTTTGATTCATAGATGGTATCGATCGAGGGATAGTAGAAGATTTCTTCCACTTGGTTTTCATTGAGGTAGAAGTTTTCTTCTACTTGAGGTTCCAGAAGTAGAAATGCACCTAAAAACAAACAGCGGAAGTAGAAGAAAGTAGTGATTTTCAATCAATTAAAACTCGGACATGATGGACTCACACCTCAAAAAGGACTTCACCATGAAAGCTTCTCCTAACAACAACAGCTCATCGGCCAAGAACATGACAAACCTGAGCAACCCCGTGAACCCTCTCCAAACTGATAATACCCCAAAGGATGAAAAGGCGGATCTCATAGCCACGACTTCAGCCACTAACTCAGAACTCGAACTCAAAATCGACGTCCATGTCAAAGGCACAGTCACTCCGCAAACCGTATTCTGCACTCTAAAAGCTGCCGGGAAATGGCTTCCACTGATTCTCCAAATCCTACAGCTAATAAATCCGATCCCATCTGCCCAACCCAACTTCCCACCCACTCAGCCCGAAATCACTCAGCCTGAAATCATCCAGCCCATCCTCATCTACCCAGCCGATCGAGCCTTCCTATAAAGGTTCGACAAAATCGGGGCTAGGAACGATCGCTTGACCCTCTAGCTCGCTGTAGGGTTTATCCTGTACAAGATAAGCCCTTGAAAACCCTCACTATGACCACGACAACGCCACTTCTCAAAATCGGAGAACTTGCCAAACGATCGCATCTCTCCGTCGGCACCCTGCGCTACTACGAAAGTTTGGACTTGATCAAACCCGCCGATCGTGCGGCCAATAATTATCGCTACTACAGCCCTGAAACGCTTCAAAAAGTGGAATTCATCAAAAAAGCGCAGGCCCTTCACTTTAGCCTTGCTGATATCCAGCGCATTCTCAGTATTCGGGCCTCCGGACAATCGCCCTGTGCGCTCGTTGACGAACTTCTTGACAAAAAAATTGATCAACTTGAACACCAAATTCAAAGCGCACTAGCCTTCAAATCTGAACTCGAAACATTCCGCGATCATATTTCAGCCATTCCACCCACCGCACCCAACGATCCCACCATCTGTCATCACATCGGCATTGTTTCATTGGACGTCTGACGGACTGCCCCAATCCCCAATTCTGGGGGCTTCGGAATTTCTTACTCCCCCAGAATTGGGGGCCGGGGGGCCTCCGATCGATTCATGGTTAGGAATACGCCTCACTCCTCCAAAACCAACTGCCACTCCGACGATCGATCGTTCCAAATGGGATTATCCGTTTCACCAACAATAAAAGGTCCCCAGTATCGCTGAGACCCATCCTGCGCGAAGGCAAAAACCACATCCCCACGTTGGAGATAGACCGATCGACTCGGCAATGCCACCACCAATCCTCGATCGCCGCCCTCTCCCGCATAGAAATCCCAATGGGCCGGCTGTTCATACTTCAACGGCGGCGCAACTTTTTCGTTGTACTTACCATCCTGCGCTTTCTCGGCCTTCACTCGCATCGCCAACCGAATCGGATGCTCCGATCGATTGCTCACCCGGAGTTTTCCCGATCGAAAAGACGGATCCGCTAGCGTGCGTGCCACCGCTGATTCCATATTCCCTAGGCCGCTCAGTAGAACCATGCTCATGACGATCGTCAAGCTGCCCTGTCTTAGTTTCTGTCTAACTCCCTGCTTAAATCCTTGCTTGAAACCATCCCTCACCGCAGTCCCCTGTGTCACCTTCATAGCCCCAGCCCAATTCCCAATTCAATCGTCCGCCTTCTAGTAATACCAAGGGAATGGACCGCTGTGTAAAGAATTTTTGTGATCCCCAGAGAAACTTTACGGGATCAGAGGAATTATTGGCGGAGAGTCTGAATGGAGACGGAAAATAGCCGATCGAAATATAATGATGACCGTAGAAAACTGAACGATCTCTAGTAAAGTTCGGCAAAAAATGAAATAATGTAAGCAATGAATTTATTTCACGGCTGATCTCATGATCGGATTCATGGCAGGAGCAGAAGCGTTTTGCCTTGTCCCGATGGGTGCCTCTGAACGTTGCTATATTCTTAGTCTCAAAATTAATCCTTCAATCTAATTTATTCATGAACGTCCAGAATCTGTTTCAGCAGGGTTTGAAGGGTAGCTTGATCGGTGTTGTCGCCTTGATTTCTAGCTTAAGCAGCGGCGATCGCACCCTAGCTCAAATGACTCAGCAAGAGCTAGATGTTGATGGAGTGGCCGTCGTGGCATCGCCTTATCAAGGGGGTGCGATGCATCAGCTTCTAATAGTTGAACAGCTCACGAATGCTCGGGCCTGTTGGAGTGAGCAGAAGAATCAAACGGCAGCAAATCAAACCATTACCGTTGTGAATCCACTGCTGGTAGACTTTGACTTTTCAGGAATTTGTGGTCGAGCGACGGATAGTAATGGCTTCTCGGTGCGGCTGGGAGGCCGGGATTTTGACTGGCGCTACGCGATGCAAGTGGTGGCACAAAACGGAGATCTTCGGCTCATGGCGCGCAGTACTATTAAGAACCAACCGATTCCTGATCTTTTAGTGGGGCGAGTCGGCGGATTGACTTCAGGGTTTGCCAAAATCAATCTAGAACCGGGCTGGCGCGTCACCCGCCGCGTGGCTCAAGGCAAGCTCACAGGGCACTTCTATCTGACCAGCGATCGGACCCTTGAACAAGTCATGGCAACGATGCAACCTGTTTTAGGGACACCCATTACATCTCCTGAAATGACTCCCATGGCTCCGGTCGTCTTTCAAATAGCGACGCCTATTCCTAGTTCGACGCTGAATAGCACACCCTTAACTTTCAGCAGCCCAACTCTCAATAGCGTTCCCCCGTCTCCCGAGGTCTTGAAATAGCCCGATCGATCTGAGCGTACAGATCCGCCACCTGAGTTGAATTATCTAAAACCCAGGTGGCTTTGCTGCATTTAATTTGGATGTCAAGCTGGGACGATATTCGAGCTTGGGCTTGTGCTTCAGACAGATTCGATCGTGTCATCAGCCGTTGCAACTGACGATCGGGTGAGCAGTAGATCACCCAAGTCTCTGTAACCAGATCGCTCATCTCCGCTTCAAAGAGTAACGGCACCACCAAAACAACAGGCTGACCAGGAAACTCTTGAAGAGACCGATCGCGGTTCTGGATTAGCTTCATCCGTACAAAGGGATGGATCTGGGCTTCGACCCAACGGCGTTCGGCGGGGTCGACAAAGATCTTGGCTCCGAGGGCAGGGCGATCGAGGGTGCCATCGGGGAGCAAAATGCTAGGACCGTAGCGATCAATAATGGCTGCGATCGCCCAAGTACCGGGCACCACAGCATCACGAGCATAGATATCCGCATCCAAAATAGTAAAGTGATGATGAGTTTCGAGGTAATTAGAAACCGTCGTTTTGCCCATCGCTATTCCGCCCGTAAGCCCAATGGTTCGAGGGTTCAGAGTGTTTGACATAAACGGAGAGAACCGTAGGGGTTAATGGCATCGACCCGGCTCACCAGAGGTCCGGGTCATAAATACGATCGCGCCCCTACACTTCCTCAGGTTCAACCCACTTGCCATCCCCCTTAATCAACGCCACCAACTCCACCACACCTTCGGACTCAGGAACCCGCTTGATTTCTTCGCGTCCTCGATAAAGCGCGATCGTCCCTGCCGTTTTCCCCACATAGCCATAGTCCGCATCCGCCATTTCGCCCGGTCCATTCACAATGCAACCCATCACAGCAATATTCAACCCAGCCAAGTGGCTCGTGGCCTCGCGAACCTTATGCAGCACATTTTCAAGATTGAATAGTGTCCGACCGCAGGACGGGCAAGCCACATACTCCACCATCGTGCGACGTAACCCTAGCGCCTGCAAAATCCCGTAGCACACCGGGATTTCCTTTTCCGGAGCCTCCGTCAATGACACCCGAATCGTATCGCCAATGCCCTCAGCTAAAAGTGTACCGATGCCAGCCGTAGACTTAATGCGGCCATACTCGCCGTCTCCCGCTTCCGTTACGCCGAGGTGCAATGGATACGCCATTCCAAGCTCATCCATCCGCTGAACCATCAGACGGTTTGCCGCTAGCATGACCGGGACATTAGAGGCTTTGAGGGAGATTTCAATATTATAAAAGTCGAGAGATTCACACATGCGAATGAACTCCAACGCCGACTCCACCATTCCAGCAGGTGTGTCGCCGTAAGTGAACAGCATCCGCTCGGCCAGAGAACCATGATTGACGCCGATGCGCATGGACTTGTTTTGATCCCGGAGCTTAATGACCAGCGGGGCCAACGTTTCCAAAATCCGATCGCCAATTTCCTTAAATTCTTGCGCTGTGTACTCAGTCCGGCCTTCGAGTGGCTTCTCAAAAACGTACAAGCCGGGATTAATCCGAACGTTATCAACGTAATTTGCCACTTCAAGGGCAATTTTCATTCCATTGTGATGGACATCGGCCACTAAGGGCACATTTTGGTACGTTGTATGAAGCCGATCGCGGATTTGTTCCATGGCCTTCGCATGGGCGATGCTTGGAACCGTGACGCGGACAATCTCACATCCAATTTCGTGGAGACGACGAATCCCTGCCACCGCGCCTTCAATGTCGAGGGTGTCCTCGTTGATCATCGACTGGACGGCGACCGGGTGTTCGCTGCCGATCATAATGCTGCCCACCGGAACCGATCGTGTTTTGCGACGACGGATGGCAGGATCGGTAGAAAGGGTCGCGGCGAGAGAAGTCGGCGCTACAGTCAGCATTTCAGAAGTTAGCGGTGCAATAGGCGGCGTCAGAGTTTGCATGTGATGCGCATAAAAATTCGGCTACGATCAAGCGTCGCACAGAACGACACTTCCTGGATGCTTCCGACCCCACGAATGAGCCACATCCAAGAATTACACGGTTGACCGTTCCATAACTTCGCTAACGCTCAAGGGGCGCGGAAGACGAGACTCTTGTTTCACGGTTCCGGTCATGGCCGCAGATTGCAGCGACATAAAGGCACAGAGGTCGTCATATCCGTAGTGATGCCGGAGAAGACTCCGCAGTTCATCTTCGGCCTCTAGGGTGAGCCATCCGGTCGTGAGAGCTTGCTGAACAACGTCGCTAATACACATGGGGAACCTCGTCAGGCAGGGTAGATTTTTTGGAGTGAAGCTGAGTTGTCATCGGTAAAAGCACTTACTTCATACTTAAGCCATCATTCCGGAGAACCGCCATTTTAGGTGTGATACTGGTCACAGGTTATTAAGCATTGTGCTCACAGGGTGATAATCTTCGTAGAGGCTTTTTTGGCAAGTGGGTTTCATGGCACTTTTAACATTGCGATCGATTCGGAAGGATTTTGGCATCAAAGAGGTGCTGAAATCGGGGAATTTTGTCCTAGAGCAGCGCGATCGCGTGGGTCTGATCGGTACAAATGGGTCAGGCAAATCGACGTTGCTCAAAATGATTGCGGGAATGGAGCCGATCGATGGGGGTGAAATTGATATCCCCAACGGCATTCGCGTCGTGTATTTGCCCCAGCAGCCTCCGGTCGATGAGGAGAAGACGGTCTTAGAGCAAGTCTTCGCGGATTGTGGTGAAGTTGTGACCTTGATTCATGAGTATGAATCAGTGTCGGAAAAATTGGCGACAGCCACGGGCAAAGAAAGCAACAAGCTCCTCGCACGACTGTCGGTGTTGACTGAAGAGATGGAAAATTCCGGGGCGTGGGAAATCGAAACCCAGGCCAAGGTGATTTTGAATCAGTTGGGGATCACGGACTTTACGACAAGAGTGGGCGATTTGTCCGGCGGCTATCGGAAGCGGATTGCGATCGCGACGGCGATTTTGACCCAGCCCGATGTGCTGCTGATGGACGAGCCGACTAACCATTTGGATGCGGATTCGGTGGAGTGGTTGCAGAGTTATTTGATGCGATATCAGGGTGCGCTGCTTTTGGTTACGCACGATCGCTATTTCTTGGATCAAGTCACGAATCGGATTTTGGAAATCGATCGGGCTGATTTGTTTGGTTATGAAGGAAATTACTCGTATTACCTAGAGAAGAAAGCCCTTCAAGAAGAATCGTCTGCCAGCAGTCAGCGCAAATTTGCGGGGGTGCTGCGTCGGGAATTGGCATGGCTCCAGCGCGGACCCAAGGCGCGAAGTACGAAGCAAAAAGCGCGAATCGGTCGCGTTGAGGAGATGAAGGAGACCGAGTTCAAAGAAGCGCAGGGGAAAATTGAAATTTCAACCCTAGGCAGACGCATCGGCAAGAAAGTTGCGGTGCTGGAAAATGTCTCCAAAAGCTACGGCGATCGCACCTTTATCAAAGATTTCACCTACGAATTTACGGGCGAAGATCGGATCGGGATCATCGGCGGAAATGGAGCTGGGAAATCGACGTTGATGAATCTGATTACAGGCAGAATAGAACCAGATTCAGGAAGTGTTGAAATCGGTTCAACGATTCAATTTGGTTATTTTGATCAACACTCCGACGATTTGCAAGATGGCATGGATGGCAATCAGCGGGTGATTGATTATCTAAAAGCTGTAGCGGAACTGGTCAAAACCTCCGACGGATCGATCATCACCGCATCGCAAATGCTAGAGCGATTCTTATTTGCACCTAACCAACAATATGCACCGATCGAAAAACTCTCAGGCGGAGAGAAGCGGCGGTTATTCCTGTTGAAAGTGTTGCTGAGTGCGCCAAATGTCTTGATTCTGGATGAACCAACCAACGATCTAGATGTACAAACGCTATCGGTTTTGGAAGAATATCTAGAGGACTTCAAGGGCGCAGTGCTAGTGGTGTCCCACGATCGCTATTTCCTCGATCGGACCGTAGAGTCAATTTTTGCCTTAGAACCGGGCGGAAATATCAAACGCTACCCCGGAAACTATTCCATCTACTTAGACTATAGGAAAGACGAACTCGCCGCCGCAGAAGCGCCAAAGGTGACGAAAAGTGCCGTCGCACCGATCGCCTCGGCTATTGCGCCAACGCCTCCAGCCTCTAAAACCACCACGGTTAAAAAACTATCATTTAAAGAGAAGCGAGAACATGAAACCTTAGAAGCGGCGATTCCTAAACTAGAAGCTGAGAAAGCATCCATCGAAAAACAACTCTCTGAAAACCAGCCTTCCTATAGCGAAGTAAAAACGTTGTCCGATCGATTGGTCGCGCTAGAAAAGGAGATTGAAACCTCAACCGATCGGTGGATGGAGTTATCAGAGGAAGGATAAACGTCGAGAATAGACTCTCGTTTTCAATTCTTCATTCCCAATTCTTCATTCCCAATCCTCCATGCTCCGATCGCTCTTCTACGGCTTGCTAATATTCATTCCGCTCTCGATCGCAGCGGAACTCTTGCACTGGGGCGAAACGGCCATTTTTGTCTGCTCCCTCTTGGCCATTGCTCCACTGTCCGTCGCACTCGCAACCGCTACGGAGAAGCTTGCGCTCGTGACCGGACCGACGATCGGCGGATTGGTGAATGCGCTCTTTGGGAATGCGACAGAACTGATTATTGCGATCGTGGCGTTGAGAAAAGGATTAGTAGACATTGTTGAAGCGAGTATCACGGGAAGCATTTTGGGTGCGTTGTTGCTTTTGCTAGGGTTGGCGATGTTGTCCGGCGGATTGCGCTACAAAGAACAGACCTTTCAGCCGATTCGGGCTAGGGTAAACGGAACCTCCATGACCTTGGCGGTGACGGCTATAGCATTGCCGTCCATGGTGATTAATACCTCTAATCTTGTGAACCCTATTGCGATTCATAATTTGTCACTGGTAGTCGCAACTGTGTTGATTTTAGTGTATTTGCTCACATTGGTTTTTTCGCTCAAGACTCATAGTTACTTATATCAAGTCGGCCAACTTGAAGAAGCTGAAGAAGAGATTCCAAATCCATGGCTCTGGATATCCGTGCTGCTGATTTCAACGATCGCCCTAGCTTTAGAATCAGAACTCTTTATGGGAGTGGTCGAAGCGGAAACCCAACGTCTCGGACTCACGCCACTGTTTACAGGCGTAATCTTATTGCCCTTGGTGAGCGATATTTCTGGATATGTCACGGTTATTCGGCTGGCCCGAAATAATAAAATGGATCTCGCGATGGCCACCATCTCCGGCGACAGTCTGCTGATTGCGCTGTTTGTCGCTCCCGTTTTGGTTTTCATCGGGCAGATTATCAATCAGCCGATCGACCTCAATTTTAATCTCTTCCAAGTCATTGCTGTCGCGATCGCCGTTGCCGTGAGCAATCTGATTTGTTTTGGCGGGCGATCGAATTGGCTTGATGGCACGCTCTTAATGGCGACATACATCGTGCTGGGCGTTGCCTTTTACTACCATCCGTAAAGGAGATGTCATTTCCATTTCCACTCAGCCAGGGCGATCGGCTGAGGTCTTATCACCAGATGGCACTGCTCTCAAAAACCCACCAAATTACCCTTGTCTCCAGTATCGAAGAAGACTGCGATGCGGCGGGAATCGACCAGGTGGGCCAATTTTGCGCATCCATGGAACTGTTCCCCATCACCCAGCAGCGCCGAATGCAAAACATCGGACGAGTCAGCACCTATGATTTCCCGTTCCAGATTCCGCAGTGGTTTAGCCAAGAAATTCAGCGACGGATACAGCAATTGCTAGCCGCCGAGAGCTTTGATGTGATTTATCTCCAGATGGCGAAAGCGGTGCTGTACCTTCCAAAGGGAAATTCGGTGCCTGTGGTCATGGACTTTGTGGATGCTTGGTCGCTGAATTTAGCTCGTCTAGCCCGCGATCGAAACTGGGTTACAGCGGCATTCTATCTTGTGCAGTCGTGGCGAATGCTGAACTACGAGCGCAAAGTTACAGCGCAGGTCGCTCATGCCATCATTTCTTCGGCAACGGATCAGAAAACGATCGGAGCCTTTAAGAACTTATCCGTCGTACCCAATGGCGTTCATTGCCCGGACTATCCAATTGTCCATATCAAAGACGTTGAAAAACTGTCGATCGTTTTTGTCGGCAATATGGGCTACGGGCCTAACATTGCTGTCATTAGCTACTTCGCGCAAAATGTATTCCCCATGTTGCGATCGCGCCACGCCGATTCCGAGCTAATCGTGATCGGCCCTAATCCGCCTGTAAAACTGGTTCGCACCTGTTCCCAAACGGGCGTTAAGTTTCTCGGCTATGTTCCAGATTTGAATGAGTATTTGGCACGGGCCACGGTCTCCATTGCGCCGATGCGATCGGGATCTGGGATTCAAAATAAAGTCTTACGATGGCCGCAGGCATTCCAGTGGTGGCGACAACGGTGGGCCTTGGCGGACTGCGGGCAGTTCCGGGGGAGCATCTTTTAGTCGCCGACACGCCCTATGACTTTACAGATGCTATTTTGCAGATTTTCCACAATCCATCGTTGCGTCAAAATCTTGTGTGCAAAGCAAGAGAGCTGGTCAAAGATTTCTACTCGTGGGAAGCCTCGGTTCAGGCATTGGATGATATCTATCAGTCCGTGACTCAAGGCGTTAGCCCGGTTAGAACAGCCAGCAATTCATAGAAATTATTGATACAACCAGGCTCTACAGCGCAATGCGATGCGACTGACTCTGCTCAGTTTTCACAGTAACAGTGAAGCAAATAGTGCAGTGAATAGCACAGAACTCCAAGCCGATCGAGCGTTCAATTGATTTTAAAAGATTCAGGTTGAAATTTTAGGATAGTTTATAGATGAACGTTGTCAACTCTAATAAAGATCAATTCTTGCTTCGTTACGGAGAGATCTTAGTCATTGCGATCGTCATTTTTCTCGCCCTTCTGCGGGTACCGGCGCCTTTTTGGGTCGATCAAGTTGCCTTTATGCTGTATGCCGAACAGTTTGCAAAAGGAGCTTTACTCTACCGAGATTTCTGGGATGTCAAACCACCGGGAATCTTCGGAGTCTACCTGATTGCTGGGAAGCTTTTTGGCTTTACGGGCGTTGGGATGCATCTGTTTGATGGTCTATGGATGATCGCGTTAGCCACGATGTTGCGCTTGACGCTAGCGCAGTATTTTACGCGATCGTGGATTGCGATTTTGTTGCCGTGGCTATCAGCAGGAGTCTACTTTAGCCTGATTGATCCAGACGAACAGATGCAAGTGGAATCTTTGATTGGCCTGCCCATGTATACCTTAGTGTGGTGTACGTGGCAGGCCGCTCAGTATCCGAAAACTCGATGGCGATGGCTGTTTTTGTCCGGCATTGCGGGCGGCATCATTCTATTGTTTAAGTTGATTTTCTTGCCACTCATTGTGGGACTTTGGCTCGTTTATTTATTCCATGCTTTGATCAAACAAAACCAGCCTTGGGTTGGCGCAGTGGTTCACAATGTTATTCCAGTGCTGCTGGGAATTTCCATGCCCCTAATCCCGGTCTTGCTGTACTGGGCTTCAACGGGGATGCTTGGAGAAGCGTTCTACACCATGGTTCAGCATCCAGTTCTCATGGTCAAAAATTTGCCCAAGAAACCCTTCCCAACATTAATCAGATCAATTTTTAGTTGGTTTCAGCGATTTGCACCGTTGACCGTGTTGTCGGTTTTTGCGATCGTCCAAATGCTTCGGACCAAAAAACTCGACTACCTCATGGTTCAGATGATCGTGTGGCTAGGTTTAGGCTTGCTTACCATTTCCATCCAAACGCAGTCCTGGTGGCGATATCACTTTTTCTTATTGCTCGTCCCGATCGCTGTTTTAGCCGCCAAGGGCATTGATTTGGCGCTGCAATCCCAGGCTCGGCGCTGGAACCGGGGACTGGTTGCGGCCTGTCTGCTGGGACTGGTCGGGTTCAACGTCTTGGCGGTGGGTAACACGAGCATGGCCATGGCGCGATCGGGCCTTCCCCTCACATCCGAGACCCAGCTTGCTTACCAAACGCAACTCGCACCGAACTACGCACTGGCGGAAGAAGCCGTCAAATTTGTCAATGAACCGGGACGCAAACCGGGACCGATGTATGTGATCGGCGATCCGACGTTCTATGTCTTAGCGAATCGGACTCAGGCCATCCCATTACTCGGAACAATTTCCGCCATCTTGCTTCCGAATCAATGGACGCTGATACAAGCCCAACTTAAGGCCGCTCGTCCGCCTTATCTGTACATCGTCAATAATGATGTGCCGTACATTCCCGTAGAGTTTTTTGAGTTTCTAAAGCAGATGTACTCGCCAGCACAAAAGACGATCGGAGGGACTTGGTATGAAATCAAGTAATCGATCAGAACGTATTTAAATCCCAATCAACACTAGTGGACAATCTCTCAATACCGACCCGATTTTGCAGTCCAGTAGTTTGATATGGTGACGTAGAAGAATAACGCGCAGTAGGACTTTGATGATGAATGAGCAAGATTTACTCAAAAAACAAGTGGGCTACGCGGCAGCCGATCGGGTGGAATCGGGCATGGTTATCGGACTTGGAACAGGTTCGACCACGGCATTTGCTATCCAAGCCATCGGTGAACGCCTTGCATCCGGGAGTTTGAAGGACATCAAAGGCATTCCGACCTCGTTCCAGGCCATCGCCCTAGCACGCAAATACGGCATCCCCTTAGTGACGCTGGATGAAGTCGATCGTCCCCATCGCCTGAACGATCGCCCCAATCCATGTGCTTAGTTTTGAGTG
>ENA-OFCI01000737-OFCI01000737.1-metagenomes-genome-assembly--contig:-NODE-737-length-17775-cov-3.611174_pt1 | contig 17775 bp, 7 predicted proteins | sample MGYA00153391_OFCI01 | MGnify analysis MGYA00153391
ACCGCCGGTGGCCACAACAGCCGTCAGAGGGGCCAGAGCAGCGGAACGAGCCCAATAAAGCGCGGGCGAGGGATGCGCGCACTCGCGTGGGGTCTCATCGTGAGTGCGGTGCTCGTGATCGCACTGGGGGCGACCGCTACTTTCGTGCTTATCCGTGCCAATTCGGACAGGATCCCGCTCGTGACGAACATCGTCGCCACGGAAGGCTCAGGCTCGATCAAGTTCAGTTGGGCAGATCCTGGGCTCACAGCCGATGACTCCTATCAGGTGACCACCGGGGACGGTCGATCGGCCCTGCAGACCTCGTCGGACTACTTCGCACAAGATGCCAAGGCCGGAGATCGGGTCTGCATCACCGTCGCGGTCAATCGCCAGGGCAAGACCGGACCCCCGAGCGCGGAGAAGTGCGTCGACCTCGGGGGGGTGACGACACGCAGATGAGTATGAGGCAATGGTTTTCCCGCCACCGCTCACTCGTCGCCACCGCGACGAGTGGATCAGTGATCGCGGCGCTCGTCGCCGCTGTCGCGATCGTGTCGACCGGGTATACGGCGCAGCGCCTTGATCTGAACGATGGCTCGGTCTGGGTGGCAAACGGTGCATCGCAGGTGATCGGCCGGGCCAACACGCAGGTGCTCGCCCTCAACACCGTCGTCACCTCCAGCGGAGCGGACATCCAGACGATCCAGCGCGGTGCGACCGTCCTGCTGTTCGATCGCACTGACAGCAAAGTCGACATAGTCGATCCCGCCACCTCGAAGGTACTGAACAGCGTGCCGCTGCCCCCCCAGAATCCCCAGCTTTCTCTCGCAGGTGACAATGTCGTAATCGCGGCCGGTCTCACGGGACAGGTCTGGATTGTTCCTCTCGCTCAGCTGCCGACTTTTAATGCCCAGTCGCAGGCGACCCTCAACCTCGGAGCAAACGCGGTAACGAGTGTGACTCCGGATGGCATGCTGTTCGCCTACTCCGCCGATTCTCGCCGGGTCTACCGAGTTGATGCCGCGCACTCCAACACTGTGGCCGAAACTGCCAAGGCGCTTTTCGGCGGCGCGCGACGAAATATCTCGGTGAGCTCAGTCGGCGGCCGTTGGGTACTCTTCGACTCGGTGAGTCGCACGATGCTTTCGGCGAACGGAACGGTCGACCTATCCAAGCGGATCCCTCAAGGGAGCAACCCCGTGCTGCAGGAGGCGGCTACAGAGGGCGATGCGGTGCTGATCGCTTCTGCGGCAGGTCTCCTGAGCGTGCCTCTCGGTGGTGGTCCCGAGTCGCGTCTCGTGGAGGTCAAGGGGGGCATCCCCGCGCCGCCCCGCGTTATGGGCGCGTGTATTTTTGCGGCCTGGTCAACTGGCTCGGTGTGGCGGAAGTGTGGCTCGGGAGCGGCCGTCTCGCTGTCCCTCAATTCGGTGCCGGCAGCAGCGTCTTCACTGACGTTTGTCTCGAACGCCGATCGACTCGTGCTGAGCGATCCGCGGGGTGGGGGGGTGTGGGCGGTGCAGCAGAAAGGTGAATTCATTGACAACTGGTCCGATCTGATCGCAGCCCGCAAGACCCAACACCAGGTCGAGCTCAGGTCAGAGGACACCCCGCCAGTGCCCGAAAGGACACAGTTGCCGCCGGTGGCCGTCGACGAATCGTTCGGCGCGAGACCAGGACGCACGAGCGCGCTCCCCCTGCTCCTCAACGACTATGATCCCAACGGTGATGTGCTCGTGATCAGCGAGTTGACGGCCATCGATGCGTCGGTCGGTCGGCTCGACATCATCAACGACGGCCAACAGGCGCAGATCACACTCACTGCGTCGGCGAGAGGGACGGTGTCGTTCGGCTACTCGATCAGCGATGGTCGGGGCGGCACTGCGAGCGCTAAGGTCACGGTGATCGTGCGCTTGCCGTCGGAGAATTCCCCGCCGTACCAGGTCCGCCAGACCAGGGCACTCGTTGCCTCGGGAGGCCGGGTCACGACGACGGCCCTCGGCGACTGGGTAGATCCGGACGGCGACCCGTTCTACCTCACCTCCGCGGCGACCGCTGCACCGGACACAGTGAGCTTCAAACCGGAAGGGACGGTCGTCTTCACCGACGGAGGAACGACGACAGGCGTGAGATCGGTCGCGCTCGTCGTCTCGGACGGTAAGGCGAGCGGTGCGGGAGCCCTCGCTGTGACGGTCAAGGCGCCAGGATCGGTGCCGATAATCCCTGACCCCTATTTCAAACAGGCCTACGCAGGCCAGGAGGTCACGCTCTCGCCGCTTGAGCACGTACGGGGGGGCACTGGAACCCTGCGGCTCGCGAGTGTGCCGGCCAAGAGCGGAGTGACGATCACCCCGAGCCTGGAAGCGGGCACCTTCCGATTCGTGAGCGACCAGGTGGGCACGCACTATATCGACTACGTCGTCAACGACGGCGACCAGACCGCCAACGGGATCGTGCGCATCGATGTGGCTGCACCTCCCGACCCCAACACCAAACCGATCACTATCCCGAAGAACATTTTCGTGCAGTCACTGAGCACGCAGACCATCGATGTTGCGTCGACCGACCGAGACCCGGCCGGCGGGGTGCTCCTCGTGACCGGGGTCTACAACGTGGCACCCAATTCCGGGGTGACCGCCGACGTGATCGAGCAACGGGCGATTCGTGTCACGCTCACCGCGCCGCTCGAATTCGGCACAGTGACGTTCAACTACCGCATAAGCAATGGGCTCGCCACTGCCGAGGGTGTGGTGAACGTCGTGGAGATCCCCGTGCCGACTCGTCGCCAGCCACCGATCGCCAACGACGATCACATCACCGTGCGGGTCGGTGACGCCATCGACATCCCGGTGCTCACCAACGACGTGCAACCGGATGGCGCAGCACTGACCCTCAAGCCCGTGCTCCCGAAGGCGCTCGGGGGCAATTCCGGACTCCTGTTCGCCTCGGGCAACGTGCTGCGCTACTTGGCGCCCCAAAGACCCGGCGACTTTTCCGCCGTCTACGAGATCGCTGATCCCTTCGGACAGGTCGCGCAGGCCCAGGTGAAGATCTCGGTGCGGGAAGCGGTGTTAGCGACGAATAATCCGCCGGTGCCCCAGACCGTGACAGCTCGTGTTCTCGCCGGTAAGACCGTTCGGATTACGATCCCGCTCACCGGTATCGACCCGGACGGCGACTCCGTGCAACTGCTCGGCCAGGCCACCAGCCCGACCAAAGGCTCCGTGTCCGCAGTCGGCGCCGACTCATTCGACTATCGGTCGGGTGACTATTCGGCGGGCACCGACACCTTCACCTATACCGTGATCGATGCCCTCGGTGCGCGAGCGACGGGAATTGTTCGGGTGGGAATCAGTCCGAAACTCGAGGGTGCGCGCAATCCCATTGCCGTGTCTGACGAGGTACGTATCCGCCCGGGCGGCACGGTATCGGTGCAGGTGCTCGCCAACGACTCCGATCCGGATGGCGGCACCCTCACCATCACGAAAGTCATACCTAATTCGAAAGATATCGTCGCGAAGATCGAGGGCGACATCGTGAGAGTGACCCCGCCGACGAAGCCAGGTATCTACGGGCTCAGGTACACGATCAAAAATTCGTTCGGTGGGGAGAGTTCCGCTTTCATCGCTGTCACCGTGAGCACGGATGCCCCGCATACATTCCCGGTGGTGCATGACACTGTGCTGACGCTCTCCGATGTGCTTGGGCGAGATTCACTGGACGTGAACGTCCTGAAGAACGTGTTCTTCGCCGACGGTAACGTCTCGACACTCGCGGTTTCGGTACTGTCCGGGTACTCGACTGACGCGCGGGTGACGGCGACCAAGCGCCTTCACGTGACCGTGCAGAATAAAAGGCAAATCATTCCTTTTGCCGTCGCCAATCCCGATGACTCGAGCATCGTTTCCTATGCCTTCGTCTGGGTTCCCGGGCTCAACGATGCACTCCCACAGTTGAATAGGAAGGTGTCGGCGCTCACGGTGGTGAGCGAATCGACCCTCACGATCGACCTCAATAATTACGTGCTCGCGGTCGGTGGCAAGAGGGTGCGGATCACCAGTTCGACGAGCGTCCAGGCCACTCACTCGAATGACACTGATCTCTTTTCCAACGATCACACGCTCCGCTTTACCTCTGCCGACAAGTATTTCGGTCCAGCCTCGATCTCGTTCGAGGTGACCGATGGTACTTCTGCTACCGATCCGAACGGCCGAAAAGCGACTCTCGTGCTGCCGATCACGGTGACCCCACGGCAGAACCAACCCCCGGTCTTCGTGGGGGGTGTCGTCGATTTCGAGCCGGGGATGTCGAAAGAGCTCGACCTGCTGAAACTCACCAATTACCCCCACCCGAATGACCAAGCGGGACTGGTCTATTCCGTGCGGAGTCCACTTCCCGAGGGCTTCACCTACAGCCTCACCGGGCAGAAGCTTGTTCTGCGTGCCAATGAGGGAGCGCTGAAGGGGGCGTCGACCGCGGTGGTGATCGGTGTGCAAGACAGCAACGCGGCCGGCCAGCAGGGCCAGATCGCGCTCAACGTTGTGGCATCGAGCCGCCCGCTGGCTCAGGCAGCGCCGGACTCTGTGCTCGCACCGCGCGGCCAGACCACGACAGTGGATGTGCTCGCTAACGACGAGGCCACTAACCCGTTCCCGGGCAAACCGCTCAGCGTCCTCGCCGTCCGTGGTCTTGACGGCGGTTCGGTACCGAGTGGACTCACGATCACGCCGAGCGCAGACAACCGACGTCTCACCGTTACCGCGTCGTCATCCGCCCAAGCCATCGACACCACCCTGCAATACGAGGTCGCCGATGCCACGGGCGATCCTGACCGTTACGTCTGGGGTTCGATCACCATCTCGGTGCAGGACAAGCCCGACCCGGTGACCGCTCTCAAGGTCACTGCCTTCGCAGACCGTACCCTCACGTTGCGCTGGAGCCCGGGAGTGTCGAATAACTCGCCCATCACGGGCTATAACGTGATCATGACCTCGGGGACAGGCGCAGTGTTCTCGACGACCTCGTGTCCCGTGGCAGTGTGTGATGTCACGACACCCGGTAATGGACCGGTGAACGGGGTGGGGATCACGGTCGTGGCGGTCAACGCGATCGGAACCTCGGCTTCGGCCGGACTGGGCACGACTGTCTGGTCAGACATCATCCCGCCGGCTCCGATCGGCCTTGCCGTGTCACCCCTCGACGGCGGTCTGCATGTCACCTGGAATGCCGTGACCACACCCTCCGGAGGCAGCCCCGTTAACAACTTCCGACTGACCGTCGGTGGGATAACAACGGACATCGATCCCTCGGCCTGCGGCGCAAATACGTGCGCGACTGACGTCCTCGGCCTCACCAACGGCCAAAATGTGTTGGTCTCACTCAGTGCTCGAAACTCTGCGCTTGCGATCCTCGCGATCTGGAATTCTGCGAGCACGAGCGGTATCCCGGCCGGCAAGCCGCTGTCGCTCACTGCGCCGACCGCCACCGCGACCGACAGCGTCGTCTCCCTGTCGTGGAGCGGCGCCTTCGCCGGCAATGGTCGAGATATCGTCTCTTATACCGCTGTCGCTTACACCGGTGCCGCCCCGACGTGCGCCGCACCTTCCCCGTCCGGTTCGACATCGCAGGCTGTCGGTCTTGCGACGACGGCTACCTTCTCCGGGCTCTCGAATGAATCGAGCTACTCGCTCGTCGTCCTTGCCACAAACGGCATCGGCTGCACATCGAGCCCCGCGGCGGTCGTTCGCACGACACCAGGGGTTGTCACGGCCGTGTCGACGAGCGGACCGACCAAGAGCGGTGCTACTTTCGACTACACGCTCGACGGCGCGTCGATTGGCAGCGCCCTGTCAAGCGATTACACGTTCTACTACCGGCTGCAGGGCGGGTCGGTGCCAGCCACTCAATACGGCCCCGTCCCCTTCGGCACGCTCCTCACAGCGGGTTCCTCTCACTACGGGCAACCGATCTCGGTCGAGCTGCGAGCATGTCGTAACTTCCCGGATGCCGGCCCGATCCCGGTTTGCCAGCAGAACTGGTCGGCATCCTTCCCAGTGGGTACTCCGGTCGACCCACAGATCGGACCGATCACTTTCACGCGGATAATCAACCCGGTCGATCCGAATGACACCAGCGGCACCTTCACCTGGCCGAGCTGGACGTCGGCGACATACGAGGGCATCCAATATTCCTGTGGAACGGGGTCGGGAGATACGCTTTTGCCCGCTGACACCACGCAGGGTGGCCAGTGCGTTGCGCTCGTTCCTCCCGGGCAGGACCCCGTCTTGACGATCGTCGTGACCGCCAATCACGGAGGCACCTACATGATCCAATACGACAAAAACGGCATTGTCCGATAACGTGCGGAGACCCCCGCTGAACCGAGAGGCACGCGCATGACGATGACACCCGAGCAGGCTGCCTGGTTCTCCGACATCTTCAATCGCCTCGTGGCGAATGTCGACCAGGTGCTCCTCGGTAAGACCTTCGTCATCAAGCTGTCATTCACGGCGCTTCTCAGCGAGGGCCATCTGCTACTCGAGGACTTCCCCGGAACGGGCAAGACCTCCTTGGCTCGCGCCATGGCACAGAGTGTGCGGGGCTCGGCAAGCCGCATCCAATTCACCCCGGATCTACTTCCCGGAGACATCACCGGTGTGAGCATCTACGACCAGGGGGCGGGGGAATTCGAGTTCCACCGCGGCCCCATCTTCGCCAACATCGTGCTTGCCGACGAGATTAACCGGGCGAGCCCGAAAACCCAGGCCGCTCTGCTCGAAGTGATGGAGGAGGGCCGGGTAACCGTCGACGGTATCTCTCACGATGTGGGCGCTCCTTTCATGGTGATCGCCACTCAGAACCCGATCGAGCAGGCCGGAACCTATCGGCTACCGGAAGCCCAGCTTGACCGGTTCATCATGAAGGCCTCTATCGGCTACCCCGACCATGCTTCGACCGTGCGCATTCTCGAGGGTGCCGGAGTAAAGGCACACGAGACCATACTGCCGCCGATCGCCACCGACGAGGTGATAGTGGAGCTGGGTGCTCTCGCCCGCACCGTGCACGTCGACCCCACGATCAACGACTACGTCTCACGACTCGTCGAGGCGACGCGGTCGGCGACCGAGGTACGCCTCGGTGCGAGCGTGCGAGGGGCCCTTGCCCTCATCCGCACATCCAAGACTCTCGCCGCCGCGAACGGCCGGCACTATGTCATTCCGGATGACGTGAAGGCGCTCGCCGAGCCGGTGCTTGCTCATCGGCTCGTGCTCGATCCGGAAGCGGAGTTCGACGGCGTGACTGCCTCCAGCATCGTGAGTCAGTTGCTCATCGAAACGCCGCCCCCGAGTGACAGGCAAAGCGTGTGAGCGACCGGGGGGAGCCGGCGCGGCACGCGACGAGCGGGCGGGTGGCGAGAGGGCAATCGGGTCATCCATCGCGGTCGTCAACGTCGGCGCACTTCGATTCTTCCCACAGCACAGCCACCGTCGGTCTCACCAACGCCCGCACTCGCATCGTGGGTGATCGCACCGGCTTCCTCGCCGACACGATCATTACGCTCGTGCGATTCTTCCGCGCAATTGCTGGCATCTTCGTCGCGTGGTTTCGGCGCATCTCCTCGGTCATCACACCGCTCGGCTGGTCGATGCTCCTTGTGGTGCCTGCTGCCTTCACGCTCGGTTACAGTCTCGGCTGGGTGGAGCTGGTGGCAGTTGCCTTCGCCGGCACGATGCTGATCATCATCGCCGCGATCTACCTGATTGGTCGCAACGCCTTCGCCATTACGCTCTCGATGCCGCACAGCCGGGTGGTGGTGGGGGAACGGGCGACCGGCCTTATCATCGTGGCGAATCCGACTCGTCGTCGGCTTATCGGCGTGAAGGTCGAGGTACCGGTCGGTCGTGGGCTCGCCGAGATCGCGATGCCTGGCCTCTCTCGCGGCGCCTCCTTCCAGCACGAATTCCTCGTGCCGACGGCCCATCGCGGGGTGCTTGCGATCGGACCAGTGCGCTCCGTGCGAGCTGACCCGGTGGGACTCGTTCGCCGGGAGCTGGTTTGGACCGAGTCGAAAGAGCTATTCATCCACCCCCGCACGATCGGTATCCCTTCCACGAGCACCGGCTTCGTGCGCGACCTCGAAGGAAACCCCACGAAAGACTTGTCGAATAGCGACGTGTCGTTTCATGCGCTCCGAGAGTATGTTCCGGGCGATGAGCGCCGCTATATCCATTGGAAGAGCACGGCAAAGACCGGCACCTACATGGTGCGTCAGTTCGAGGAGACTCGTCGTAGTCACCTCGTGATCGCCCTGAGCCTCGCCACAGCGAACTATGCCACCGAAGAGGAGTTCGAGATGGCGGTGAGTGTCACCGGTTCCCTGGGAGCGCGGGCGATCCGGGATGCCCGGAATGTGGCCGTCGTCGTGAGCGAGAAGACCCCTGAGTTCGCCAAGCACAAAGTTCTCGCGGTGCGGCACCTGAATACGCGCACCCGCGCGCGACTGCTGGATGACCTCGCTGTCGTCGACAGCGCGGAGTCGGTGCTCGGCATTATGGATGTCGCGCGGGTCGCTGCCGATGAGGTGACAGGTATTTCCGTTGCCTTCCTGGTCTGCGGGTCTCTCGCAACTCCCACCGAGCTGAGAGCGGCCTCGACAAAATTCCCGCCCGGCGTGGAAGTGATCGCGATCGTCTGCGACCCAGAGACGGTCCCTGGGCTGCGTCGTGTCGCTGGGCTCAGCGTGCTGACCATCGGCTATCTCGAAGACCTGCAGAAGTCCCTGGCGAGAGCAGCGGCCGCGTGAGCACCGGTTCTGACAGCATCCGCCGGATCGACAGCAAGCGCCGGACCAGGGTCGAGACACGCCGAACGGTCACGCGTCGAGTGAACGGTCGCGCGCGTCTGCCCGCTGGTTTCGCGGCCATGACCATCCTCATGCTCTGGGCGACTACTCTCGTGGCTTCGGCCGCACTCTGGCCGATCTACCAATCGATTCAACTCATCGCGCTCGTGGGTGTGTCTGTCCTCGTCGGGTCGGCGATCGCGTTCTCCGGGGCGCTCTACCGCTGGTCGACGCTCACTCTCACCCTCGTCACGATCGGGGTTTATCTGCTCCTTGGCGTGCCTATCGCTATCCCGGATCGTGCCTTCTTCGGCGTGCTTCCCACAGCATCGGGTGAGCTCGATCTCCTTCGCGCAACTGCCCTCAGTTGGAAACAGCTCCTCACCATCACTCTCCCGGTCGGCTCCTACCAGGCGCTTCTTGTGCCGGCATTCATCCTGGTGCTCGGCACTACCGTCATCGGTCTGTCGGTGGGACTCCGTGCCCGTTGGGGGGAGCTCGGCGTACTCGCCCCCATATCCCTCTTCATCACGGCGATCGCATTCGGTGCAGCCACAGCAACTTGGCCGATCGAGCTCTCGCTCGGTCTGCTCGCGACGGTGCTCGGTTGGCTGGTCTGGCGGCGCTGGTATCGGCGGCGCGCGTCTGTTCGCCTTCTCGCCGCGCAGGCTCTCGATAGGGATGGCCGACCGCTTGAGACGGTTGGCGACAACAACTTTGCAGGGTTCCGCACTGTTATCGGCGCGGGCCTCATCGTGGTGCTCGCCGCCGGGACCGCTGTCGCCGCAACAATATACCTGCCGCCAACCGCGCAGCGCCACGTGCTGCGCACCGCGATCGAGAAACCCTTCGACCCACGGGTCTACGCCAGCCCGCTGAGCGGTTTCCGGCACTACGAAGAGGCGCTCGACGCCAACGCGACAATGCTCACTGTCTCCGGCCTCCCCATCGGCGGACGTATCCGCATTGCCACTCTCGATACCTATGACGGAATCATCTACTCGGTGGGTAGTTCGCAGGTGACGAGCGAGTCGGGATCGTTCACTCGCGTTCCCGACAGTTTCGACCAGTCGGGTACCGCGGGTTCGCCGATTACCGTGCGCGTCACTGTCGGAAACTACGCTGGCATCTGGCTTCCGACCGTTGGCAAGTTCGAGAGCGTCTCCTTCTCGGGCACGGATGCCTCGGAGCTGCGGGACTCGTTCTTCTACAACAACACCAGCGGCACAGCCGCGGTGGTCAAACCACTGCGATCGGGAGACAACTACTCGCTGTCGGCTGTGGATCCTCGCCAGCCTACGGCCGATCAACTTGCACTGCTTCGGCCGGGCACCGCGGAAGTTCCGCGGCCAGCCAATCTCCCCGATCAGCTGTCCTCCACCCTCGACGAATGGACGCGTTCGCAGGCCACCGTTGGAGCCCGCCTTCTGGCAATGATCACGGCGATGAAGACGACCGGATACATCAGCCACGGAGTGGATCCGGAGCAACCGCTGAGTCGTTCGGGCCATGCTGCCGATCGCATTACCCAACTCCTGACCGACCAGCGCATGATCGGCGACCAGGAGCAGTACGCCGTGACGGCTTCGCTGATGGCTCGACAGCTGGGATTTCCGTCCCGGGTTGTCTTTGGGTTCGTGCCAGAGGTGAACACCCAGGGCCCCACCGAGGTGCTCGGCAAAGATATCTCCGCCTGGATCGAGGTCGACACCGCGCAATACGGATGGGTCACGATTGATCCGACACCCCCAGTGCGCAACATCCCTCCGGAGCTACCGAAGGACCCCGCCTCTGTTGCCCGACCGCAGTCGCCGGTGCAGCCCCCTGCCGACAACCGCGTTCAACCCGATAACCAGTTGCCACAGGACAGCCCCCAGGACGCACCACCGGCGGACAACCCACTGCTGCTCGTGCTTCTCGCCGTGCTCCAGGTTTTGGGCTGGGTCCTACTCGGTGCGGCCATCGTGCTCGCGCCATTCCTGGCGATCGTAGTAGCGAAGGTGCGACGACGAATGCTCAGGCGCCGCGCACCGACGGCCCTTCAGCGGATCAGCGGCGGCTGGCAGGAGTTCGAAGACGCAGTCGTGGACCACGGATTCGACCCTCCGATCTCACCAACGCGTACCGAAGTCGCCGCGACCATCGGTGGCGTGCCGTCGCTCGTTCTCGCCGCGGTCGCCGATCGAGCGGTGTTCTCGCCCGAGGAGCCACGGGATGATGAGGCCGATCAGGTGTGGCGTGCGGTTGCCGACCTCCGCGACTCGATGAAAGAGGGTCGGACGCGTTGGCAGCGCATCCGGTCGGCGATCTCGCTCCGATCACTCGGTGGATATAGTGTCAAGAGACTGTTCAGGCGATAGTCGAATGGCTGAACTGGGGGAGGGTCCGCGAGAAATGACGTGCACGTACTGCGGGACCGTCTTGCCACCCAGCGCACTTTTCTGCGGGGAATGCGGTCGAGCGGTCACCGGTGCGCCAGTCATTTCTCTCGGGCTGGCGTCTGCGCCTCCTCCGTCGATCGAGCAGCGACAGACGATCGGCTACGAGCACTCTCCGCTACGGCCGACGGCGGATTATCCGGTTCCGCCGCTCGTCCTCCCGAGGTCCGATGGCGCCGCGACCGTCGTCTGTGAGCAGTGCGGGTCTCCCATGTCGGAAGACGATATTTTCTGCGGAGAGTGCGGCTTCGTCTCCCGCGCTGCAAGCGAGGACTTTGGCCGTTCTCGTGACACCGCCATCATCGAGCTGGGTCCTCCGCGCGTGCCGGCAGCGCGACCGCTTCCGGCACCACTCGTCGATCGGCTGCCTGATTTCCCATCTGCGGAGCAATTGGATGCTCACGGTGTCATCGAGGTGCCGGTCCAGCCGAGTGAACTTGTGGCGCCGCCGGTGCCTCCGAGGACCGGGTTGCCGTCACAACCCCCCGCGGGTGCTGACCTACCGTTCGACGATTCCGCCGATCTGGAGGCCACACGCATTTCCCGTGCTGGCCATGCGGGCGAACGATTCGTGTTGCAATTCAGCACGGGCGAAAGCTTCACTGTTTACGGCAGTGGGCTCATCGGTCGAAATCCACGATCCGAGCCGGGAGAATACTTCGATCAGCTCGTTCGCGTGCTCGATCCGAGCCGATCGGTCTCCAAGGTGCACCTCCAATTCGGCCAGGAAGCCGGTCGATTCTGGATCATGGATCGCTTTTCCGGTAACGGCACGATTGTGCGCGAACCCGAGTCGGAACCGGTGCGATGCCAGCCCGAGAAGCGGTTTCGTCTCGCTCGCGGCACCCGCGTCGACATCGGGGAGCAGTTCTTCATTGTGAGCTGAGTCGCACCTCTCCTCGGACGCCGGGGTGCGTGACCCACTGTCCAGAGATGGTGCGGGGCGATCGATGAAGGTCGTCCGGACTGGTTTCCTTGTCCAATGCCAGAATCACCCTCCCGCGATCCGTTCCCGCCCCCATCCCCGCGCGCACCGCCCGCCGCGGTTCCGTCGGGGCGCCAGCACTCGATAGCAATTCCACGAGTACCCGAGGTCGCCCGTCAACATAGCTTTCCGGTTATCGCGGTGCTCGCACCGGTTATCGGGTCGGTGCTGATCTGGGCGCTCACCCGGTCACCATTCGCGCTCGTCTTTGCGCTTCTCGGACCGCTCGTCGCCATCGCCAGCGTGGCAGACGCCCGCATCCAGTCCCGGCGAATGTCACGACGAGAGTCCGCTCGCTTCGACCGTGAGGTCGCGGTGGCACGGGTCAGTATCGAACGATTTCATTCGGGAGAGCGCGAAAGTCTTCTTCACGCCACGCCGGGAGCTGTCGGTCTCACAGCGCGGTCGATTCACGATCCTGAGCGGTGGCGTACTTCGGCGGCGGCGGGCGTACCGGTACGGCTGGGGCTCGGTCGCACGGCGAGCACAGCGCAGTGTGACCTTCCCACTATGGCGCTGGAGGAAACAGCGGACCCCGTTCGGCGCGAGTTGGATCGGCTGCTCGATACAGCGTCGACGATCGATGGTGTACCGATAGTGACGGATGCCCGGCTCGGCCTCGGGCTCTGCGGACCGGGTGCTCTCGCGGAGGCCGTCGCCCGCGGCATCCTGATGCAGCTCGGCGGCCGATTGTCACCGCAATCGACAACTTTCCGACTAGGGGGAGAGGCAGCGCACCGCTGGGTGGAGAACCTCCCGCATCGATTCGTGGAGTCGTCGCCCGGATACGGAAGCACTTCGGTGACTTGGACGTCTGACGGCGAGACCGGAGTCGTCGCTGTTGCTACACGCCTGGAAGACCTGCCTGTCGAGTGCCGAGTGGTCGTAGAGGTGGGCGCCGGATGCACCGCACGGGTGATCCGTTGTCCCGACGATACGGGGATTGCACCGCTCCCACTGGTGATTGTGGTGGAGTTCGTCTCTGCCGAGCAGGCCAGGGAACTCGGACGGTTTCTCGCGAAATCGGCCACGATTCTCGGGCAGGAGCCCTCCGATTCGGACGAGGTCGGAGGGCAGGATTTCTCCTCTCTGCCCCTGCCGGCGACGCCGTCGACGATCCCGGGGTCGCTCGCTTGCGTTTTCGCTCGGTCGAATGACGACGGCACAGGAGTCACGGTCGATATCGTCGCGCAGGGGCCTCACGCTGTCGTCGGAGGCACGACGGGCAGCGGCAAGAGCGAGCTGCTCGTGAGCTGGGTACTCGCGATGGCGCGCGCACACCCTCCCTCGGCGGTGAATTTCCTGCTCGTGGACTTTAAGGGCGGTGCCTCGTTCGGCCCTATCCGCGCCCTGCCGCATGTGGTCGGGATCGTGACAGACCTCGACGAACGGACCGCTCACCGAGCGATGCTCAGCTTACGTGCCGAACTGCGCTTTCGTGAGCGGATTATCGCCGTGGCCGGCGCCCGGTCAATCGATGACCCCGGTGTCGACCTGCCCCGCCTCGTAATCGTCGTTGACGAGTTCGCCGCGATGGCCGCAGATTACCCCCAGCTGCACGAACTCTTCGCCGACCTTGCGGCACGCGGTCGATCGCTCGGACTCCACCTGGTGCTGTGCACGCAACGACCCGCCGGGGCGATCCGGGATGCAGTGCTCGCCAATGCGACTCTTCGGCTGTCGCTGCGGGTCAACAATCGTGCCGACAGCGTTGCGGTGCTCGGTACAGCGCAGGCGGCCGAACTCTCCGGCGACCGCCCCGGCCGAGCCTGGATCTCGATCGGTGGTGACTCGGCGCGACTGCTGCGGGTGGCGCGCGCGACCGACGACGATGTGCGTCTCGTGATCGAGCGGTACCCGCTGGCGGCGCGAGAAATACGCCGTCCCTGGTGCGATGATCTTGCGCCGGTGGTGCTGCTGTCGACTCTTGACTGCACAGGCAGCGGTATCCCATTCGCCCGTGTCGATCTGCCGGAGGAACAGCGCCAGGAGACGGCCCGTTACGAACCATCCCAGCGGGGCAGCCTGCTCGTTATCGGAGCCCAAGGGTCGGGGAAGAGTGAGTTGTTCGCCACCCTGGCCGCGGCATCCGGTGTCGACCGGCTCCCCGCGACACCCGGCGAAGCCTGGGACGCAGTCGAGATCGCGCTCGGCCGAGTGCGTGCGGGAGTCGTCGGTCCACGGTTGCTACTCGCGGACGACCTGGATGCGCTTGTCGGGCGCTTTGGCGAGGAATACCAGCCGAGCTTCATCGATCGTCTGGTGGAACTTGCTCGCGACGGCTCGGTGGTGGGGTTGCAGCTCGGACTGTCCGTTCGGCGGATTTCGCCCGCACTGCACACCCTCGTCTCACTGTGCGATGAGCGGATCATCCTGCGGCTCGGTTCGCGCCAGGACCATCTCATGGCTGGTGGCAGCGCAACGGGATTCACCACGGATGCTCCGCCCGGCGCGGGCGAATGGAGAGGGTCGCGAATCCAGGTCGCGCTGCGATCGCCTGTCCAACCGGACTCCGCAGGCTCGGCGTCGCCCGCGGTCAGCCCGTTCGATCTCGCGGCCTACGACTCCGTGATCGTCGTGACCACCCGGGTTGCCGAGTTTACGAGACGCCTCCGTGCGTTCGATGTGCCGGTCGCTGAGCTGCGCAACCTCCCTGCGCCGGGGGTATCGGCATCCCGGATGAGCGCCTCTGTGCTTGAAGTCGTGGATGCCCACAGGCCCGATGTAATTGTGGGCGACCCGGACGGGTGGCAGGCCAACTGGGCGGCACTCGGGGCCCTTCGTTCCGGTGCACTCATCGTGTTCGATCGGTGCAGCGTCGCCGAGTTCCGCGCGATCAGCGGTCGAAGGACGCTCCCTCCCCCGATCCGGGCCGGAGCGGACCAGTGCTGGGTGCTCGAGCCGGACGGCTCTGTCAGGCGGATGCTGGCACCAACCGCCTGACGCTCGACTTTCGCCACAGCGTGCTCAGGCCAGCACGCTCGCGAGCGTGCGGAAGCCGAGGCCGTGGGCAGCGGCAACCGGCTCGCTGATGATCTCACCGGCATGGGTGTTGAGGCCGAGGGCGAGCGACGGGTCAGCACGCAACGCGCCGACCCACCCGTTGTTGGCGATGGCTCGCACGTAGGGAAGGGTCGCGTTCGTGAGCGCATAGGTGGAGGTGTTCGGCACCGCGCCGGGCATGTTGGCGACGCAATAGAACAGTGAGCCGTGCACGGTGAAGGTGGGGTCCGCGTGGGTGGTCGCGTGCGAATCGGCGAAGCATCCGCCCTGGTCCACCGCGATGTCCACGAGCACGCTGCCCGGCTTCATCCGCGACACGAGTTCATTACTCACCAGCTTTGGGGCCTTGGCGCCCGGCACGAGCACGGATCCAATAACCATGTCGGCGGAGACGCAGGCTCGATCGATCTCGAACGAGTTGGACGCGATGGTCTTGACTCGGCCGGCGTACAGGGCGTCGAGCTCGCGAAGACGCTGGAGGTTGGTGTCGAGGACGGTCACCTCGGCTCCGAGGCCGACGGCGACAGACAGTGCATTGGTGCCAGCGACACCGCCACCGAGGACGACGATCTTGGCTGGGTGCGTGCCGGGAACTCCCGGAACGAGCAGGCCGGGGCCACCGTTGGGCTTGAGCATCGCATTCGCGCCGACGATAGGGGCGAGCCGACCGGCAACTTCGCTCATCGGCGCGAGAAGGGGGAGCGCGCGCGAGGGCAATTGCACGGTTTCATAGGCAATGCCGGTGACGCCGCTCGCGAGAAGTTCGTCAGTGAGACTCCGTTCCGCAGCGAGATGCAGATAGGTGAAAAGAAGGAGATCGTCACGGAAATAGCCATACTCGCTCTCCACCGGCTCCTTCACCTTGAGAAGGAGATCCGCTTCCGCCCAGGTGGATGCTGCATCCGAGCTGATTGCCGCGCCCGCATCGACGTACGCGTCGTCCGGGATGGACGACCCGAGTCCTGCACCGCTTTGCACGAGCACCTCATGCCCGTTGGCAACGAGGTCATGCACCCCCGCCGGCGTTATCGCCACCCGGAACTCGTTGTTCTTAATCTCGGACGGAACGGCGACTCTCATGACACTCCTGGGTGATCGGCGCTGCAATTTTGCCACAGCGCTGTGGCGAGCGCGCTCCTCGAATCGAGGGTTCGCGCTCCCCCAGCGTAGCGGCGTGAGACGCGTGATTCCGCAACGAAATCATCCGTCAAGGTACTGATTTCGTGAAGATTATGTTTCAAGATGGTTGATTTGCCCCTTTTTGGGTGCACTCGGGTGGTGTCCTGTGCAAGTATCAACCAACGCGGTTCGCCGATGTTCCCGTTTGCTCAAGTCGTGAAGGAGTCGTATCTCAATGACCCGCTCAATTCCCACGGATCCGATGGTCCAACGCTTGATCCGCGAGGCGCGTAGCGCCTCTCTCAGTCGCAGAAACGTGCTCACCGGCGCGGGAATCGGGGCAGCGGCGCTCTCGCTTGCGGCCTGTTCCACCGGAGGGGCGGCACCGGGGCCGAGCGCGGCAGTCGATAAGTCGAGTACTGATAAGAGCATCAAGTGGGACAACTGGGCGCTCTACCTCGACGAGGCAAAGGACGCCAAGAATCACCCGACGCTCGACGCTTTCGAAAAGCAGTCTGGGATTGCGGTCAAGTACGATGTCGCGGTCGATGACAACAACACCTATTACGGCAAGGTCAAGGATCAACTAGCGCTTGGCCAAGACATCGGGGCAGACTTGGTCTGCCTTACTGACTGGATGGTCAGCCGGCTCATCAAGCTCGGCTACGTGCAGAACTTCGATCTCTCGAAGATCCCGAACGCCAAGAACCTGACACCGTCGCTCCAGAAAGTCGATTTCGACCCGGGTCGTAAGAAGTCATTGCCCTGGCAGGGCGGTTTCGCCGGTATCTGCTGGAACAAGGACAAAGTGCCCGGCGGCCTGAAGTCGGTCAACGACCTGTGGGACAAGTCCCTCAAGGGACGCGTCGGCGTGCTGTCGGAGATGCGAGACACGATTGGCCTCATCATGGCGCAGGCAGGAGTGGACATCTCGAGCAAATGGGCAGACGCCAAATTTGATAACGCGATCGACGTATTTCGCAAGCAGGTCAGCGACGGGCAAATCCGCAATATCAAGGGCAATGCCTACACGGAGGACCTGAAGAGCGAGGACACGCTCGCCGCGATCTGCTGGTCTGGCGACATCACGGCGCTCAATACCGAAGCCGCCGGCACGAATGCCGACGCAGTCGACAAGTGGCAGTTCGCCATTCCGGAAGCCGGCGGTTCCCTGTGGAACGACAACTTCGTCATCCCGATCGGCTCTCCGAAAAAGTCTGACTCGGAAGAACTCATCAACTACTACTACCAGCCGGAAGTCGCGGCTCAGGTGGCCGCCTGGGTCAACTACATCACCCCGGTGGTCGGTGCGAAGGAGGCGATGCAGGCCATCGATCCCGGCCTCGCGGACAATCAGCTGATCTTCCCCGATGAGAAGACACTGGCGAGTGTGAAAGTCTTCCGCACTC
>ENA-OFCI01000738-OFCI01000738.1-metagenomes-genome-assembly--contig:-NODE-738-length-17759-cov-3.288409_pt1 | contig 17759 bp, 11 predicted proteins | sample MGYA00153391_OFCI01 | MGnify analysis MGYA00153391
TTTCGTAGCCTCAACACAGGTTGTAGCTCCCTCTCTCACCCCGGAAGCCTACAATTAATTAAGTTGTTTCGTAGCCTCAACACAGGTTGTAGCTCCCTCTCTCACCCCGGAAGCCTACAATTAATTAAGTTGTTTCGTAGCCTCAACACAGGTTGTAGCTCCCTCTCTCACCCCGGAAGCCTACAATTAATTAAGTTGTTTCGTAGCCTCAACACAGGTTGTAGCTCCCTCTCTCACCCCGGAAGCCTACAATAACGTATTGCATCGCCATCTTGATAAGCCGGTTGTAGCTCCCTCTCTCACCCCGGAAGCCTACAATAAAATCAGCCTTTTATGGGCATTTCAGTCCGTTGTAGCTCCCTCTCTCACCCCGGAAGCCTACAATCACAACTGTACCTTTAGGCAAGGCCATTACGTTGTAGCTCCCTCTCTCACCCCGGAAGCCTACAATCATTGTGCGTCACTTAAACGATACGGTGTCGTTGTAGCTCCCTCTCTCACCCCGGAAGCCTACAATTATTGATCTGGACAAACTCACAGCGGTATAGTTGTAGCTCCCTCTCTCACCCCGGAAGCCTACAATTCTGGGCGCAGCGCTCACCGTGCGCGGTATGTTGTAGCTCCCTCTCTCACCCCGGAAGCCTACAATGATTCCACAATGGTGAGTTGATCCGTCATCGTTGTAGCTCCCTCTCTCACCCCGGAAGCCTACAATTCTGCGCATTAACATCGTTTCACCTGTGATGTTGTAGCTCCCTCTCTCACCCCGGAAGCCTACAATGCGAAGGGCGATCTAATGAAGATCCGCGCAGTTGTAGCTCCCTCTCTCACCCCGGAAGCCTACAATATTGCGCCTGATATTACGTGACTCCTGGCAGTTGTAGCTCCCTCTCTCACCCCGGAAGCCTACAATTTCCCGTAACGGGCGACTGATAACTCGGCAGTTGTAGCTCCCTCTCTCACCCCGGAAGCCTACAATTTTTGGCTAATGTATTGAAAATCAACCGCAGTTGTAGCCCCCTCTCTCACCCCGGAAGCCTACAATGTATGCATGAATCCCTTCGTTGTACGCAAAGTTGTAGCTCCCTCTCTCACCCCGGAAGCCTACAATTTGGGCCTTGTCGGTGCCTTTGGTAAATTCGTTGTAGCTCCCTCTCTCACCCCGGAAGCCTACAATATAGGCTTGTTGGACAGTTGCCGTTATTTGGTTGTAGCTCCCTCTCTCACCCCGGAAGCCTACAATGATGCAGCCACGTTTACAGCAACCTGTCTCGTTGTAGCTCCCTCTCTCACCCCGGAAGCCTACAATTGTGATCAAGTTGGGGAAGTGGCCGATGACGTTGTAGCTCCCTCTCTCACCCCGGAAGCCTACAATAGACTGACTGGAAACCCGCATGGCTCTTGGGCCTTGCGGGTTTTCTTTTTCTAAAAATGGGCAATTTAGAAAAGCAGCATTTGTGCGGCATTGACTTTTTTCTCCTGAAAAAGTGGCATGCCGACGAGTATTTTCATTGAGGCAAATTGCTTTTCAGTCACGCTCAGCACACGGATTGAGCCTGCTTCGGGCAGGTTATCGACTAATCGTTGCATGTGTTTTTTCTCCGCGTCGGTGCCATTAAGGATGCGGCCATAGACCGAGAATTGCAGCATGTCATAGCCGTCGTTCAGGAGGAATCGGCGAAACAAGGTGTAAGCACGCCGATCGGTTTTGCTGACCACAGGTAAATCGAAGAACACGAGCAATCGCATGAATCGCCTCGTCTCCGAGCTCATCGACTTACATCTCGCGCCGATGCGGGGTTAGGCCGATAAGTTCCGGCCATTCAAGCGTTGATGCGCTATCGACTTCGGCATCGCCACTGTCACCATTGGTTGCATTACTCAGCACATCATCAGTTGCGGTGCGCCTGCCTAAAGGGATCGCTCTTCGAGCACGTGCATGCGGACGCTGCGGCGCATGTGCAGGCTCGTATAAGCGGGCCAGTGCCTCCACACTATGCTCAATCGCTGAAAGTGCCGCCATGACGCCTCGTGGGGTGCGCACGTCGATATTGAGGAGTGCGATTAAATCCGCCTTGTTTGAAGGAGAAAGCTGTGCAGCGTCATCCGCAGGCCGGATTTTGGCGACGTGTAAATCAACGATGGGGCGAAATGGCTCAATCACATCATCGGCAAGATTAAATGCGTTCTGCTCACTGCGATGAAATAGCCCAATGCTGGGCATGAAACCGTGCGCCACCAGGCCGCGCGCAATTGCACCACGAAAAATGGAGTCCACATGCCCTGCGAACGATCAAATTTGACGCCGAACACCGCACGAAAATAAATCGCGCTTGCCTGTGCTTCAAGGTTATCCGGGTCACCTGAGCGGACGCGCCGCGCCAGCGACTCAAGATCATCGACACGCGCAGAATGCGTGAGCTTAAGGCAACGCGCTTGATTAGAAATTTTGGCACGAACAATCTCCGCCCAAGCCCGCTTGGCGAGCGGGCGATCAATCGCCAACTGCAAGCGCATCATGCGCGTGGCGCGGCTGTGCGCAAGGTAGGGTAAAAATATGCCATTCGGCTGATGGTTGTCGCCCGTCGAAAAAAGCCCGATGCCGTAGTCGGCGCAGGCAGATAAAACCGGATGCGTAATAATGATTTCGCGATGATGCAAAACAATCACCGCAATATCTTCAAACGGCACCCGCGCAGATGATTCCTGCTCGATCACCAGCGCGAAATGCTCGCGCTTGAGCTTTGCGGGTTGGTTAATGACGACACTACGCCAGACCACGGCGAGGTTCCGGTTGGGCGGGGAAGATATTGCCTAAAACATCGACGTGGAATTTTTCGACTGTTAAGGCAGTTTTCACTCCGATTGATTCTATTAAGCCGTTGTTACCAATTAATTTATTTCGATCTTGCGCCCAAAGGTCAATAGAGCCATTACGACGATTGCAGCCTGAAAAGTACCCCGATATAGCGGCTTTACCTTTTTGCGCAACTCGTAGAAGATCATTCGGATAAAGCGAAAAATACCATGCAAAACTTTCATCGATCAACGTCCACTCATCCTCATCTTTGCCTGAAACAATGGCATGATTTGGCAGTCCCTTCGCACGGTGATGCACGTATATAGGAACGAGATGAAATTTCCCCCCCTTTGTAAACACATCTACACGCAGCATCGTGGCGTTTGCCGCAACGCCTCCGCGCACGGTGATGCCAGTTGTCTTCCCTACGTTTAGTTTGACGGTTTTCATTTCAGGCCCCGTAAATGGGCCGTGTTCCGGGTCGCTTTTGAGTGGTTTCCGTGGGTAGCCGCGTAACTCAAAAATTTGTGCCTCTTCCTCTGCGGTTAAAGACCGCTTCTCCTTTCCACGACCTGTATTCGCTTCGATGAGTTTGGCCTCCGCTTCGCGTCTGTCGCGACCTTCAAGCCATTGGCGCAGCGAATAAATCTGCTTCTCGTTTCGTACGGGATCTACGATCAAATCCAAGTTGTTTAGCGTAATCTTAAACTTGCCTTTCTGGTCTTTCTCCTCCAGCCCGATGCGCTCAATGACGAGGTTCGATAGTTCCTTTCCTGAAGCGGGGCGGCTTGATTTGCTGCCTTTCTCGGTGACCCACAACGCGTGTGCCTGGCGAGCTCTAGCGTAGATTGTTTCTTTATGGGCCGCGCCGCCACTTCGTCGCTGCGGCGCTCGCGACACAAACACGCCATTTATTTGATTGATGACTTCAGGTGCATAGCTGCCAAACCGCGCCAGTTCTTCACGCAGCAATTTGGTGTCATCGATTTTCAACCTCACCTGCACCTCGTCGCGAAAATGCGGCCACGGATCGGGGAAATGTTCCTTTAGCTTGTCGTACATGACAGGGTTCGGAATTTCGCCCGTGGTGACATCCACAAAGCCCTCTGAAACTTGACGCAACTCACGCCGGCGTGAATAATCCGACATCCGCTTGACCATGCTGTGTGAGCATGCGGCGATCACCACTGCGTCCAGCGCATGATGCCGATCACTTTCGTCGCGCACTTTTATTAAGCTCCAGCGAGCGCGCAGAAACGAAGTGAGTTGCCCCGAAAGCACCACACAGCGTTTTTGCTCGCTTTTGTCATGCAGCTTTAAAAACTGCTCAACTTGATTCTTAAAAAACTTGCAGATGTAGCGGGTGTCGTTCAGGTTTCTTTCGCGGAATTCTTTTGACTCTTCGAGCCCAAAATCCTTGCGTAATAATCGCGAACGTTTGGCGATTCGGTAGGCTTTATTGGACTCCACAAAGCCCACAAATTGACGCCAGCGCTCGCTATTGCTCGACCCGTCAAGATATTCGTAAGGTGTTTTATTCCCTTTGTTGCGGTTCTCACGCGTGAGCGCAAGCACCTTGTTATTTTTGCTGTCATCAAAGCTGCGTGAATAGGGCAGGGCGTGGTCGATTTCAACGTAACCTTCTTCAAGTAGGCGATTGATATCAATAGTGGCTAACGAGTATGCGCACTTGCCCCTTTGCTCCCGATAAAGCTTCCACTTTTCAAAATCACCTCCTCGCGGTGAGCCGACGATGTTGTATTCACTGGCAAATGTGGATTTATCTTTTTGATTGAGAGCGCGGTATTCATCCTGATCTTTTTTAATATCTCGACGTTCATCAAACGGCTTCGACAATTCACGCGCCATCTCGATATGCACCGCAGTCGGCGAGCCATACGTATGCACGAGCGCATTGAGCACCTTTCGCGCTTGATTGAGCGCGCGCAGCACAACGGGGTTGCGCGGAATATCGCCAATTTCTTCGTTAAAGATCATGCGTTTTTTTTTGTCGCGACCTTTGTAGAGGGACGGCAGATATTTTTGGTTTCCTTCTCCCAACTTAAAAAGCTGGCTGTGGTGGTAATTCGCCTTGATGCATGCCTCGTCGTATCGTAGCCCACGTTCCATATGCGGCAAGATATTACGCAGGGCTTTGAGTGACAATGAATGAAATTTATCGAAGCGAATATCCAATAAAACATCAATCATCTTTTCTGCGTTTGGCAAATTGAGCTTGCTAAGCTCGCGCACAACTTCATCGTCTTCCTTGTAAACACTCAAAATCCATGCAATTTCGTCCAGTGTTTTGGGGTCGCCTTCAATTGCCGCAGTCGAAATTTGCTGCCATTCGCTTTCAAGTTCTGCCTTCTTGAATGCGGCTTTCAATTCATGCCACGCGGGCAACTTGACCAGCGTTTCGATTTCAGGATCTTTTGCTTTGCCTTCATCTCGTTGCCGTGCGCTCGGGTAGGCGAGGCCGGCGAATCGAAATGATTCAGACGCCCCAAGTTTTACCAGCACTTTGCGCAAATGTTTGTAAGTAAATTTCTCAGGCGATTCGTAGGGCAGCGTCAATGCCGTGCGCCACTCAATTTCGTTCAAGCTCCGTGTACGCCCATCATCGATAAGCCGCACATTGGTGAGGCGGGTAAGCCACACATGGCGCTCTGCCGTAAAGCTGGCTTTAGGCGCGCGGTATTCGTTTTTTTCAAACGTACATTTGCCTAGCATCGCGAGAAGCTTTTCGCCCGATAGGGCGGGCTTTTGCAGCCAAAATAAGCCGCTTCTGTGCTCTGCTGTTCCAATAAGTTCTTTTTCCAAACCAGCCGTTGCGTACGCGTTTCCCAATTCACGCTGTCGATTAAACAGTAAGCGAAATTCGTCACCAAGCAGCACTCTGGACAACGCCTTGTTGTAATCGCCACGCTTGTTGCGCTGCGCATCCGGAAACTCGTTAAGAACCATCTCACCTGCGCTGCGATAGTCCTTGTCAGCGAGAAGCGCCCTGGTTCGTGCAAGCCCTTGTTTAACTTTGCCCCCTTCACCTTTGGCATCACCTTCAGCTTTCTTCTCTTCGGCGCGGCTTTGCCAAAAAAAACCGCGATGTTTGCACAGGTGATAAATGACGCGCGCCCATTCGTCAACAGTGAGCTTGCGATCCAATCCGTTGACACGCAGCACCCACGGATTATCGAGGTCAGGGCGAGGTGCGTATAGCGTTTCTTTACCCTCGATGAGTCCCGCTTTCTTCAAAACTCTAACCAGTTTGGTCAGTCGCCACGCACGTTGACGCAGACGATTGCGAGTGAGGCGTGCCATTCGGCGAGCGAGGTTTAGCGATTCACCTTCTTTTGCGGTTTCCGCTTTATCAAAGCAGCGCACCCCGAGATCAACAATCTGCGTGGCATTCAATACCGCCCACCCCACGGATGCCATCCCAATATCAAACCCAAACGTGAGCGGCCCAAAATCATGCTTGATTCTCATCGTGATCTCCCTTATTCTTGTGGCTGTAGTCTTCCGGGGTGAGAGCCGTTGCTACAATAAATTAAATCAAAGTATCGATTTGATGTACCCGCCCGATGGATTAAAACCCCATCGGGCTTTTAATTTTTGCGCTATGCAAAGTCTAGCACTGGCGGGGGGTTTGGAGTAAAAAAGGCTGTAAAGCCGCTACTTTGCTTGTGCTTAAAAATAAGATTAGGCCGAATCCAGTGCTACATTGATGGCACTGAATATGCCCGTTGGTCGGGTTCGGGTATTGGCGAGAACGCTACCCGACGCTGCACGTAAGACTTAGGTACTGCCTAAATTTTAGGCAAGCATGGCGCAATTGTGCCAATGGCAACACTCCTTTCTTGTATCCAACATTCAGGCTGCTTTGCCTCCATGAACCCTTCCGTATCTGCCCAAAACGACCAAACGCTTCGCATTCGGGATATCGATATGGATTCCCATTGCGAGATCGACTTGATTGCCAAGCGTATGCGGGACACACTAATTGAAGTTGAAGGCGAGGCGGTTGCTGACAAGTTGCACTCGCAAGAATGGATACGACAGCGGCTTCTCTGGCATGTGACTGGGGCGGAAGTTTTGGCAAAGGTAATGGTGGCCACCCTGAATACAGATGAGGTCATTGGTCATACTATATTGAGGCGTGAAGTCGACGAAGGTGGCAACCAATTTGGCCTGATCGCCACAACTTATGTCGCACCCGCTTATCGGAAAAGAGGCGTAGCAAACCAATTGTTGCTGGCTGGCGAGCAATGGTTCCACACGATCGATCTCAATATATTTTCCACTTGGACGTCAGCCAGGAACCATAAACTGATTGGGCTTTACGCGAAAAATGGCTACAAGATCAGCGAATCCGGACTTAACGAAATTACCGGAACTGAAATGGTGAAACTCACCAAGTTTTTCCGGCAAGCGTCGCATGCGGCCTCAATTTAAGTCAGGTAGCTGCGCAACCTGACAAAGCGTTCAAACGTGAAGTCCTTTTTCTATATGGAAAAGATTGGCGCGAGAGCGCCTTATCTAGTCCAGCCAGCCCTTGTACTTGAAATACGCGAACGGCACGATCACCGAGACCACCATCAGGCCCAGCGCGTAGGGGTAGCCGTAGGCCCATTCCAGTTCAGGGAACCAGCCCTTGAAATTCATGCCGTAGATGCTGGCGATGAGGGTCGGTGGCAGCAGCGCCACCGAGGCGACGGAAAAAAGTTTGATGATTTTATTTTGATTGATGTTGATGAAGCCGACGGTGGCATCCATCAGAAAATTGATTTTATCGAACAGGAAAGCGGTGTGGCTATCGAGTGAATCGATATCACGCAGAATCTGACGCGCTTCTTCCGCCTGGTCGCCCTGCAATAGTTTTTTGCGCATCAAAAACGAGACGGCGCGGCGCGTATCCATCACGTTGCGGCGAATGCGCCCGTTTAAATCTTCTTCAGCAGCGACGCGGGCGAGCACGCTTGCGGCTTCCTGATCGGTGATCTTGGTAGTGAGTACGCTTTGGCTGATTTTCTCAAGCTCGGCGTAGACGCCTTCGAGTGCATCAGCCGAATATTCAGCGTCTGTTGCGTAAAGATCGAGCAGCACTTCTTTAGCGTCTTCTATATAGCCGGGCCGGGTGCGGGCCCGCATGCGCACCAGCCGAAACACGGGGAGGTCTTCCAGATGCAGGCTCAGCAAAGTATTGTTTTTGAGAATAAACGCAACGGGAACGTTGCGCGATTCTTCATCGACTTCGAGCAAGAAATCGGAGTGTAAGTGAAGCTCGCCATTTTCACCCTCAAAAAATCGCGCGCTGGCTTCTATGTCCTGCATGTCTTCGACCGAAGGCAGGGCAAAGTCGTAGAGGGATTTGATCCAGCCGGTTTCAGTTTCGGTAGGCGAAACCAGATCAATCCAGATAGGTTCTGAATTTTTCAGATCTTCGAGTGTATCAACCTGGAGCTGGTTGAGACGACGGTTATTGAGGACGAATACGTTAAGCACAAAACACCTTTCAAAACGCGCTACAGAGATGACCGATTCTAGATCATCTTTCCGCCGTCAGGGGCAGTGAGAGAGGGGAGGGTCATGAAAAACTTGTTGTATGTGCAACGCATTTGAAGCCCATCTGCAACCCGTGTGCAGCGCATCAGGAACGCAGAAGGCAACGCGGCGCTTGGATACCAGGCGGCCTGCCATCAATGCCCTATTATTTGGCATAGCAGGCCGCCGTCGCTAACGACTGCTGGCTGGGCTAATTTTCCAGCCTTGATGCCAGTCGTATTCTGGGCGGTTGATGGATGGCGGCGCTAATCAAGCCGCGTTCATGAAATGCCTGAGATATTTTTTGGGCATGCGGGAAAGTGATAGCAGCACAAAAAAATCTGCCGTGTTGAAGTCGGGATCCCATGCAGGGTCTCCGCCAATCCACGCGCCTAGCCGGGTGTAGCCTTTGATCAATGGCGGGATCTGTGGATCAAGCGAGGCCTGACCTCTAAGCGGGAATGCGTGGCGTGGGAACACCCGATATTCAGGCGGTGATAGCCAGTTGTTGCTGGCTTTGGCATGAATGGATAATGCATTGGCACCGCCATCGGCCAGGCTCACGCTCGCGCAGCCAATCAAATGTTCGTAACTATTTTCAAGCATGAATTTGGCGATGCCTGACCACAGCAGCATGATTACGCTGCCGGTTCGGTAATCGGGATGAATACAGGCGCGGCCTACTTCAACCATACTGCCGCGCAGGTGATGGAGCCGTGACAGATCAAATTCGCTGTCGGCATAATAGCTGCGGCGTTTGGCCGCAATGTCCGGTCGCATGATGCGGTAGCAGCCGACAACTTGCTGCGTTGCGTGCTCACGCACAATCAGGTGCTCGCAGTCGGCATCGTATTCGTCAGCATCCAATAGTGATCGTTTTGACTTTGCACGTGCGCCCAACTCTTCGAAAAAAACCTGATAACGTAATCGTTGCGCTTCTTCAATTTCATCATCGCTCGTAGCTATGCGCATTTCAAACGCAGAGGCGGGCAATTCTGCGCGGGCGTCATGTTGCTTTGGGCTTGGCTTTGCGGTGTGGGCAGATTTTGTGGCGCCGCACAGGGGAAAAGAAGCAAGCATGAATAGTTTTCCTTGAGAATATGGGGTTTTATTTTTCGAGGTTTCTCGTAAGTTACGCGATGAATGTGTCGGCAACGCTGCAAAGCGTTGACGTTTTCATGACAACTTTATTCAGGGTTTTTTTTTGCGCGAAAAAAAACGGCGAACTTGGAGAAGTTCGCCGCTTACAAATCCGCTTATGAGTCATAACCTGCTTGCACACAGATTAAGCCGGGCGGAGGAGGAGGCTACTACCAAAAACTATGCTGAGAATAATGGCCGCAGATGACAGCCCCCTTAACGTTTTATGACCATTCCATGACCTTCAAATGGTTTTCGATAATGGCCGAAAAATATCAGGGCTGACCGAGAAAGAAATAGAAGATACCGCTATGCTCTCGCGAACGGCCATAGCCTAAATATAGCGGCCCAAAAAAGGTATCAACGCCGACAAACAAACCGAGTGAATACTTGATTTTATTATTCGACAGGGTTTGGAAATTTTGTGCAACCCGACCTAATTCAGTCGAAAACCCGACGTATAGATTGCGGCCCAGCATATTTGATGAATTGCCCACTCGTCGATAGTAGGAGGCGCGCGCCATGGCAACAGATTCGCCAATCAGCTCTCCGGGCAAATAGCCCGATAACTGCAAAAATCCTCCTAATGAAAACTGATCAAAAATCGGGATCGACTGCTTCGCCCCAATGATCGTACCGTAGCGGCCGGCCAGCGACAAAGTGTGATCGCCGAATGAATAGTGGTCGGTGAAATTGAATTCCAGCTTGCGGTAATCGCGCGTTGCGGCCAACGATTTTATACTGGCGTAATAATCAAAACTGGCGGTGCTACCTGCGCGCGGAAAATTTGCATCATCCAGGCTGTCGTAGAGCACGCGCAGTTTTATGCCGCCCTGTTTCAGCTTTACATTGGGAAACGCAAACGAGCCGATGTTCACGTCGGCGCTGTCGTTGCCGCGTACCAGTCCCAGGCGGGCGATAGTGCTGCGGCCAATGTCGAGCCCTAAATCAACGCTAACGGTGCTGGTCGAAACATCATATTGCGAAATACGACGACCGGCAGAAAATATATCGATGGGGCGCCGCGTTAGCTCTGCCCCAGCGGAGATATTGGCAAAGCTGCCGATACTGAAAGGCTGAAAAAAATTGGAGGCGATACGCCGGTCCCGGCCAATCTGTAAGTCGTTGCGCCATTCAGCACCAGCCCTGTTGAACTGGGTTTGTTGATAGCGCAGTAACAAATTAAAACGGCCTTCGCCGGCTGTATCGGCGGCCATGGAAAGCGCAAAGCGCAGATAATTGGGGCCCCATTGTTTTTCACGCGCAGTCACGGTCAGAATCTGTCGCGCGTCAGCACCATCACCTTCGCTGATCAGGCCATAATTAACGCGTTCAAAATAGCCGGTGCCAAATACCCGGCTAATGCCGTCGTTGATGCGTTTGAAATCAATTGAATCACCCGGCTTGATACCCAGTGTGCGCTTGAGCTCATCGGCATTAGCGCGATCCAGCCCGGCCACCCGTACCTCTGCAATTTTGGTACTCAACGCAACCGGCACTTGAATTTGCTGTAATTGAGCCAGGCGAAAGGCCGGATAGTAATCGGGCGCGCTTAAACGCTGCAGTGTGTCGGCAATTTCGCGCGTTGCGGCGGCACCGATAGTCATGGCATCCACGGCAAAATTGAAATCGGTGGAGCCAATCGTATCCAGCGGCGGTGAAATAAGGATGTCGTCTTTTTTCAGCGTCTCGATTGAATTACGCACATTTTGATCAGTCAGAATATTGATCATCTGTAGCGATACGCCAAAAATGGATTGCAGTTCATTGCGCTTCAGTAAGGGGCCTGCAATATTCACGGCAATGACAATATCGGCACCCATTTCACGCACGATATCAATGGGCAGGTTTCGGGTTAGGCCGCCATCCAGATAAATTTTGTCGCCGATGGTGAAGGGCGCAATCGCGCCCGGAACTGACATAGAGGCGCGCATCACGTCCGCCAGACGGCCACGCTTGAAAATCACCATGCGACCGGTTTCCGCATCAGTCGCGACCGCGCGAAACGGAATGGGCAATTTATCAAACTCAGTATAGCCAGCAGAGTTGCGGGTGATGATTGAAAAGAGCGTGTCCAGCTTTTGCCCGGAAATCGCGCCAGGCGGCAGGCTGAGCACGCCTTCTTTTACGCCGAGCTCCAGTTTTAACAAGCGTGCCTGGTCTTCCTCTTTGCGCAAAAAACTGCGATCAGCGCGTGGGCTGATGTCTGTAAACAGATCATTCCAGTCTACAGTGGCCAAGCGCCGTTCCAGCTCTTTGATCGGGGTGCCTGATGCATACGCCGCCCCAACCAGCGCGCCCATGCTGGTGCCTGCAATGTAGTCAATCGGAATTTTAAGCTCTTCGAGAATCTTGATAACGCCGACATGCGCCGCACCACGAGCGCCGCCGCCAGACAGTGCAAGCCCGATCTTGAGACGGGGCTTGGGGACGGCGGGAAGCGATGGCAGTTGTGTGGGTGGCAACGCCGGCGGCAACACTTGGGCAGCATTAACAGGCGTGACTGGCAGCGGCAGCTGTGCGTCCGCTGCCGTACCGCTTGATGCCCAAGCGGACACACCCATTACGAACGCAATTATTAGCCGCATAAAAATAAATAACTAAAAAAAGTTAGAAAAATAATCAATAAAAAAATAGGCGAATGTATTTAACATTTGCCTATTGTAGCGTGCCTGATTCAGCCTGCCCGGTGAAAAATGTTCAGCCAAGTGCGGCAGATTGGGCGTGGCTCGGGTTAATTTCTTTACCCGGTGTGGCAGGTTGAATCCGAAACCAGGCCGCATAAAGCGCAGGCAGGAACAGCAGCGTCAGCAACGTTGCGACGAATAAGCCACCCATAATCGCGACCGCCATAGGGCCAAAAAAATCAGACCTGATTAACGGAATCATGGCAAAAATAGCCGCCAACGCAGTTAACGCAATTGGTCGGAAGCGGCGCACCGTTGCATCAATAATCGCATCAAAAGGTTTATGACCTGCTCCAATATCCTGCTCGATTTGATCAATTAAAATAACCGAGTTACGCATAATCAATCCGAACAGCGCAATGATGCCTAATTGAGCTACAAAGCCCATCGGCTTGTTAAATATCAGCAGGAAAGCGACCACCCCGATCAAGCCCAGCGGCGCGGTGAGCACCACCAAAATCACCCGTTGAAAACTTTTTAGCTGGATCATCAGGACGGTCAGCACGACAAAGATAAAAAGTGGAATGCCAGCCGCAATTGAGGCGCCAGCTTTCCTGCTCTCTTCCACCGCGCCGCCAATATCGATACGATTTCCCGGGCTTAGATTGGCGCGCAGTTTGTTCAATTCAGGCGTTACGTCTGCAACCACGGTCGCAGCCTGCACATTGGCTGCGCTAATATCGGCCTTTACTGTGATGGTGGGTAAACGGTCACGGCGCCAGATAATGCCTTCCTCAAATTCATAACGAATCGTGGCGATTTGCGATAGCGGCACTGCCCGACCAGAGCGCGTCGGTACGGAAAGGCTTTCAAGCAGCGAAATACGGGCTCGTTCGTTATCGGGGCCGCGAATCAATATTTCAATCTGCTTATCGCGCTCGCGGAAAGTGGTGGCCTGCACCCCGTTCAACGCGGTGTTTACAAAGATCGATAGCTCTTGGGTTGAAATACCCAGCAGACGCGCTTTGTCCTGATCAATCTCAAGCTTGATGACCTTGGCGCGCTCGTCCCAATCAAACTGCACATTGCTGGTGCTGGGGTTAGCACGCAATACCTCGGCTACCAGCCGCGCATTGGCGCGGATAGTCGGAATATCTTCGCCCGATACACGGAGCTGAATCGGAAAGCCGACGGGTGGGCCGTTTTCAAGACGTGACACACGCGTGCGGATCGCCGGAAATTCGGTATCCAGCTTGCTCAGCAGATGCAGCCGTAATTCTTCACGCGCTTTAACGCTGTTGGCCGTAACGACAAATTGCGCCAGACTGGCTGCAGGTAGCTGCTGATCGAGCGGAAAGTAGAAGCGTGTAGCCCCGGTGCCGACATAGCTCGCGTAGTTTTCATAAAGGTTTTTTTCTTTATCGAGCAACGCTTCCATTTTTTTTACTTCACGCTCAGTGGCGGTAAATGACGAGCCTTCCGGTAATTTAAGATCAATCACCAATTCCACCCGGGTCGATGAGGGAAAAAATTGTTGCTGAACAAATTTGAACGAATAGAGACTGACCGCGAATAGCAGCACAGTAATCAAAATAACGGTTTTGCGATATTGGACACACCAGGCCACCAATGTACGGAAGCGTTTGTAAAACGGCTTGTCGTAAACATCGTGATCAACATGTGCCTGATTATGCATGGCGCTGTGATCAGTTGCGCCGCTGGGCGCAATACTGGTTGCCAGACGTTTGCCGATCAACGGAAGGCGTGCCAGCTTATCGGCAATACGTCGCATGCGCGGGGTCACCACCGGTAAACCATCACGATAATCCGGCAATAGTTTGTAGCCTAAGTACGGAATAAAAATGACCGCGGCAAACCAGGAAATAATCAGCGCAAGCGTCGTCACCTGAAAGATCGAACGGGTATATTCACCGGTGCCGGATTTGGCCAGGCCAATGGGCAAGAAGCCAGCGGCGGTGACCAGCGTACCCGTTAGCATCGGAAAGGCGGTTGAGGTGTACGCAAAACTGGCGGCTCTGGTGCGATCCCAACCTTGCTCCATTTTGATGGCCATCATTTCGACCGCGATAATGGCATCGTCAACCAGCAAGCCGAGCGATAAAATCAGCGCGCCCAGCGAGATTTTATGCAGGCCGACATCGAATAAATACATGAACAAAAAGGTGGCGGCGAGTACCAGCGGAATTGAAAGTGCGACCACAAAGCCGGTGCGAATGCCAAGGCTGAAAAATGTAACGGCCAAAACAATAATCACGGCTTCAGTGAGGGAGCGTGCAAATTCATTAATGCTGCTGGCAACCGCTTTGGGTTGATCATTGACCCGGTGCAATTCAAGACCTATCGGCAATGTGCCTTCAAGCGTGTGCAGCGCCTTGTCCACGTTTTTGCCGAGCGAAATAATATCGCCACCTTGGCGCATGGACACGCCCAGCCCCATCGCTTCATGGCCCATATAACGCATCTTGGAAAATGGTGGATCAATGTAGCCGCGTTTGACAGTAGCGATGTCGCCGATTTTAAACACGCGACCATTGGCGCGCAGCGTGAAATTGCGAATCGCTTCAACGCTGTTCAATGCGCCAGTCGTGCGCACAAATATTTTATCGGTGGCGGTTTCGAAGGTGCCGCCAGGCGTTACAGCGTTCTGCGCCTGCATAGCGGTGATGATTGTGGCACCGTCAATACCGAGGGTGGCAAGTTTGACGTTGGATAATTCGATGTAAATTTTTTCTTCCTGCTCGCCAATGATGTCCACTTTTGAAACATCCGGTACACGCAGTAATTCGCGACGCAGCCGGTCAATATATATTTTCTTGTCGGCATATGAAAAACCTTCGCCTGTCAGCGCAAAAATATTGCCGAAGGTATCGCCGAACTCATCATTGAACAGAGGGCCAACCACACCTTGCGGCAAGGTCTGACGAATATCGCCGATGCGTTTACGCACCTGGTACTGCGTCTCGGGCACTGCCGATGCAGGCGCGGCGTCGCTGATGGCGAAAAAAATCAATGATTCACCCGGCCGTGAATAGCTGCGCAGGAAATTGATATTCGGTACTTCCTGTAATTTTTTTTCCAGCCGCTCAGTGACTTGTTGATCCATATCCACGACCGAAGCGCCCGGCCAGACGGTGCGAATAGTCATAAATTTGAACGTGAAGGGCGGATCTTCAGATTGCCCCAGACGTCCATAAGAAGCTGCGCCAACCACACCCAGGATAATAATCAGATATAAAATCAACGGCTGATGACGCAATGCCCATTCGGAAAGATTAAAATTTTTCATATTATTGTTGGCGCGAATTTTGGAGATGGAATCTGAATGGATTCGTTGGTTGGTTAGCGTTTCAGCGCGATGGTGGTTACATCAGTCGCTGTATCTGGAGATAGATAAGAAACCTTGCCATCGCCTTTAATCAGCGCATCGATGACTGGTTTGACGATTTCACCTTCGCGCAATTTATGGACACCAGCAGCCACAATAAGATCACCTGCTTTGATCCCGCTACCCGTTCCTTGCAGGGGCTCAATAAATGCCGTGGTCTCCCGATACTGCAGCACCGTGACAGGTTTAAACGATACCTTGCCATCGGCCGCAATCAGCCACACACCCACCACATCGCCTTTGGGATCGCCTTTTACGTAAATGGAGGAGAGCGGTACGCTCAGGGTGTCGGATTCATTAGCGGCGCCAAAAACCGCATAGGCGGTCATGCCTAATTGGATCGCCTCATCCGGATTTTGCAGACTCAAGCGAATCGCATAGGTGCGGGTAATTGGGTCTGCCGCGCCGCCGATTTCGCGAATGCGTGCGGGATAATATTTACCGGGCTGCGACCATAAGGCCACGCGTAAATTGACGCCTGCGTTTTTTGCTGCATCTTTAACAGCGTTTTTTGCATTAGACTGCGCGAAGATCTTGCGGAAGTCAGCAACCTTCGATTCTGAGGCGCTGATGGCAAGTTCTTTTTCGTTAGGGTTAGCGATGCGCATCACGGCTTGGCCTTGCGCGACCACTTGTCCTGCCTCGGCCATTACTTGCGTTACGACCCCATCCATTTCTGCCACCAAGGTGGCATAACCCGCTTGATTCAGCGATACAGCCGCTTGCGAACGTACCGCCTCCAGCCGCGCTTTGGCGGCATTAGTGACGCTTATCTTTTGATCAAGGGCGGATTGGCTGACAAAGCCTTTTGTGAATAAATCGCGATAGCGTTTAAGTTCATTCTCGGCGAAATCGGCTTCCGTTTTTTGCGCTGCTACCTGGGATGCTGCTGCGTTCGCTGCGAGCTTTATATCCTGGGGATCAATCCGCGCCAGTGCCTGGCCTTTTTTGACCGTTGCACCTGCATCAACCATGCGCTGGATGATCTTGCCGCCCATCCGGAAGGCGTGATCGACCTCAACCCGGGCGCGAATATCGCCTGCATACAATTCGGTTTCGCTGCCAGCGTCGGATTTTATTTGATAAGCCAGTGCTGGGCGCGGGGCAGGGGCGTTTGCTTCCTGATGGCTACATCCGCTAACACCGACCAAGCTGATTAGCAGGCTGGTTAGCATAATTGATGATAGCGGGAAGAGCGATGACCACGCCGCAGGCGATGAGAATGATATGGGAAAAGCATGAGCGCTGATGATATTGCTTGCGTCCGTGGCGCTAACGGCGCTGCACGGTTCGCTAGCGTCGGAGTTTTTGTGTGTGTGGCGGCTAGTGTTGGGTGTCATGGCGGCATCCATTGAATATATAAATATAAATGACTCGCTGGTAAGTTAACTGGTTTCGACAGGACTGTCAATCTCGCAATGGCGCTGCCCAGCAAGCAATGTGCGGCATGAATGCGCTCTTTATGCGAGCTTCATGCGCGCTTACGGCGAACTCATGCAGATTTAAAAAATAGGATTTCATTTGCATAAAATGCCGATTCGCTCGTGGATAGCCAGAGAAGAGAATCACTGGTGCGCCTGACGCGTTGTGCCGCAGCACTAATGGTGGCTCTGACGCGTGGTTGCGCGGCGGCTTTTTCGTCATCAGATATCAGCCAGAAAGACGCAGGCGCAGGGGTAAAAGCAGCAGTGCAGAAAGTCGCCAAAGTGGCCGTTGAACTGCTCGGCAAACAAAACGGTTTTTGAGGCCAACGATAAAGCGCGAATTTCATTGCCGCATAGGATCGATAAAGCGCAATCGCATTGCTGTTAATCGCGAAGGGCACCACAATAATTCGGAAATCGTCTGAAACAGGCTGGAAAGCCGCGCCAGTGCTGGTTCTTCAGGCGTAGATGTAGATTATGGCAGCTTGCAAAACGATGCTAACGATTGCTCATGGAGGCTGATACCGATACCACTATTGCCATAATCAGGATCGTCAATAACGCCACTACGACGGGTGTAATCGTGTCCGTGGCAACATCCATGCAGGCATCAATCAGTAAATTGCCGCCGGACAAAAATGTCGTGGCAAACAACGCAGCGACGCAGGTCTGATTGTGGCGTCTGTTTACCCAGAAAAAATTCAGGCGGTATGGGCTGGCCTTTTTCGGCCAGTTGAATCGCGGTTTCGTGCATGCATCGGGTTTTGCGCAATTGGTACCATAGAATCAACCCTGCTAAAACAATGGGCATGCCAGTG
>ENA-OFCI01000739-OFCI01000739.1-metagenomes-genome-assembly--contig:-NODE-739-length-17753-cov-8.444174_pt1 | contig 17753 bp, 11 predicted proteins | sample MGYA00153391_OFCI01 | MGnify analysis MGYA00153391
ATTTTCAGGTGAGAGTGAGCGAAAGCGAAACCTCACCGAATGGGGGGAGTGTCAACGTAAATATTTTTGGCAGAGATAGGGGTTGTTCTTAGCATCATTATAGTGGTGCAGAATAAACTCGTCAAAATTATTCATTGTTGCTTCCAACGTTAAATGCTCGTACTCGATCGTGCATTTCTTGATTGTCCGATCGTAGAAGCAATACATCACCACAAACTCACGCATGAAAAAATGTAATGATACCTGTCGGGCTTGAGTAAAGATAGCAATTGTTTTATCACCATCGATCGGATCTGTCAACCACTCATAGTTAATATTTTTTATTAATAAATCTTCTAACAAAATCTGAGTGTGCGTTAGCGATCGGTTGGGATAGATCGATCGCCCATGTCCCCGATTAAAATCACCATTGTCGTCGGGGTTGGGGAACGCAGAGAAGAATATTGAAAAAAGATTGTTCATCAGAAAATTGGGTGGTAGATACAGTGTGTTGGACAGAAACCAATTGTGAGGAAACTGTGAGGATCGATCTCAGGACACACTATAGCACTACTACTGATACCATTTTACAGTGGTTTTAAAAAATAATTTATGGTAAAATTACAACCTTTTAATGATTCTATTCAGCACAAGAACTACAACCATTTTCATCGTCGATCGTGCAGACTGCGATCGACTTAGCTAAGTGACGACGTTGATTGTAATTATTGTGTTCTGCATAGTAGAGAGTGCGACTCGGACTATCTACCCAATCCATGAAGCTAGCCACAGTCATCGGCGCGTAGGTATCCTGACTGATTGCGTGAGCGCGTCCTGTGGAGTTCATCAAGACTTGCCAACCATTGCATAACCGTATTTGCAGATCCGCTCCAATCTCAGATGCAGTCTCAACCTTGCCGTGATTGTAGACACGATTTATTTCACTGTCGGACGTTCGGTTGGTTAAACGACCAAATGGTGCAAAAATGCCGCGACAAGTGGTGTAGCCAGCACTGTCCAAGGTTTCGTAGCTGTGGGATTGTGCTGGCTCGACCGTAAACATCCGCTCTAAGGGTGGATAACCACGATCTAGCATCATTTTATCGGCTGTCTCGATCGCCGATTCATAACCCTTTGCGATCGCATCAAGCAAGTTATAAACTTTACTTTCACGATGCCAATCGTAATTCTTTGGATACAACTCCAAACCTTCAACAAATTCGAGATAAGTAATTCCTTGAATTGATAAGTAATTAGCAAGACCCATCACATCTAATCCAACTTGACAATCGTCTTCAAGGTTGGCATAAATGCCAGGATTAGATTTACTATCACGCCATGTTAAATGGAGTTTTACTAGTTCGTGTGTTGCTTCGATAAAGCCTTGAACAATCTCCTGGGCAGTGCGGCATAAACCTAAGTTAACCCGCCAGATTAAACACGTTCCTCTGTGTCCAATTTCTAGCCCGACACAATTATGAGCAATAATACCATTTGCATCAAAGCAATGAACATCGTCGATCGTACAGTCATAAACTTCAGCTTCGCCATTAGGAGTAACACTCAACACCGTAGTCAAGTATTGTTCGGTTGATGCCGCACGTTTTCTCGATCCGATTAATTTAGCCAGTGATTCAATTTTGTCTGGTTTGGAAAATCCAATTAAAGATTGGTATTTTTCAATATTCCCTCCAGTGATGTCAAGCCGAAAACTTTCTTTGCGGATTGATGGAACTGAACAACCACGCAATATTATATCTGGTTGTTGGTATTTGGTGGTGTTGTAGATAGTTGATTTTATTCCCAACCGAGCCAACATTCTTTGAACAACGGCAATTGTTGAGGCATCTGACTGACTAAGCTGAATAGATTTACCCGACCCATTAAATTTGCCAACAGAAACATAGGAATCAGCATCAAAGAATCCTTGAAGGAAGCCGCAATAGAAATCAGAACTTGCGTGTTCAATTTCTGTGGTTGCAATTTTAGATTCTTTTGTCATGCCATAATTATTGGCAAGATCTCCAACCAACTTAGAAGTAACCGAACGAACATGATAATCTCGCCCATCATCAGTCCGGTGTCGGCTTTTCTCACCAGTACCAATTGAATAAACACGACCATTGGTTGAAGATATAGCAAGCCCTAGTTCTGACTTGATTAAATCTACAGCTTTATTAAACAGCTCGTCACGGCAATCACCAAAGAAAGATAACCTGGCATAATTTTTGTTATCCATATTGACCATAGAACCATTGCCTAATAACTGCCCTAGTAACCAACCTTTACCATGAGTACCCATACCTTCCCAATAAGGTCGATTGGAGTTATTATTTAGCTGAATCTTATCGCCAGTTTTTAACGAACCAATTTCAACCCATTCAAATTGGTAGGAAGAATAATAGCCTTTGCGAGTTGCCTTGATGATTTTGTGATTAGAAGTAGCATCCAGCGAATAACCTTCTTTGGTTATTAATTTAATAATCGGTTTAACACCATTACTCCAAAAGCCTTGTGGTGTTGAAGGATAGTTCTGTCCGTTGACAGCAGCGTCAAATTGTACACCAACTAGTTCGGAAACCTGTTTTGCACCTAAAGATGTTTGTATCCAAGTATCGCCAGCAACACAAACGTTATACCAAGTATTTCTTGTGGGAGTAACTTTTTCTAAAAACAGCGATTGTTCGTTGCGTTTATCGACAATTTTAAATACTAATTCGCGAGGTAGCATCACTTCGGGATCGATAATTAATCCCAATTTGTGACTGCCAAGTAGTCCAGTAATATCAACGTCCAGGTACTCACTAACAAGGGGACAGTCATACTCCATCGCTGAAGTGACAATCCCCTTTTTATACCCACCCCTTCTCATGGTGTGATTGACATGACCCAAGCAGATTAATAAAGAACCGATCGATGGGTTCTGACAAAATTCATGAAATGATTTAAAGATGTCCCAGAATGAGGACGGCCCACTCGACTGCATTCCCCATTTGTTGATTGTGGCTGCTGGGCGGAGGTTGGATAGGTCTACTAGTATTCGTGAGCCAGCATAAAAATAGATTTCATCGATCGCACTGAGAATGCCATTGATGCCGCTAATAGTGTCGAGAGGAGTAACGTCGAACACTTGACTAGCGTAGTCGGAGTCATCATATTCAACTTTGAAATTATTGTCAGCGTCAATTTTGGCGGCATCGGGATGAGTGGGATCGATCGTATAGCGAATTTCAGCAGGTTCGATTTCTCCTAGATCGAAATTGGTTGACGCTGGAAAAATTATCTTGACACCCGCACCACCCTTGAGTGCGATCGTCACAAACTTAACTAGCTCAACCGGATCGTTGTTGTAGCAGAATAAAGCGCAGCTATGAGGAGTTGTATTGTATTCGGGATGTTCGCGAAATGTGCGAACACGACCAGGAGCTGAAGACACACCACTGAGTAAATTAAATTTTTGCATGGCTAATATTTAGTAATCAAAAGCTTCGTCAATTTCTTCTTCTTGTTTCAACACGAATGTCAAAAAGAATTTATCAGTGTCAAAATATCTTTCAATCATGGGGATCATTGTGTAATCCCCAGTCGGATCGAGAATTTCGATTTTGGGGTAATGATCTTTAAGGACAGTCAAAACCTCAATCAAAAATTCAACCTGCATACTTCATAAACTCCGATAGCTGTTTGCTGGGCGGGTGACCCGCCACGCTGGCTTGTTCGCGTTCTAATTGATAGCGATACTGTTGCCAACCAGCAAAGTTGCCATACGTGGTGTGGGGAGATTCTACGGCGATCGCAACATGCTCGTAGGGGGAAAAATGAATAGGTGTTGACGATTTAAGTTTTTTACCTCGCTCGATGTCAGCCTTAATATCAAAAGGTTTGTCCAAACCATAGCTGACTCTAGCACATCGGGCTGCACTGATATCCTTGATTGCCTCAAAGATGCTTTGGTGAGAATTGAACCTCCGCAGAAAAGTGTAATCTTCAGCTTTAATATAGGGCAAGTGGTAGTCGCCCACTGCGAGTTGCTTAGGCCGAGAGTCGCACATCTCATCGAACATTGCATACGCCAACGCTTGAATTTCTGGTTGAGCGTCGGGGTGCATTCTCTGTCGGAAGAAGTTTTCCCAATCTGTCCCACTAATTACTCCATCGCACCAGACATAAGGCTCGATCGTTCTGTTCGCGTGTTGCTTATGTACTCCCAACATTTCTAAAGCTTTGTGGTGGAATGATGCAAACATTCTAGAACTTGCCCACACTGCCTGGGCTGCTCCTTGTTTAAAAGGCGATAATTCTTCCTCTGACACCATCCCAGGCTGATTCTTACCAAACGTCGTTGGAGCAAACGTAGCAGCAGCTCTCATCTTCTTGGCTGGGATTGCCCTCGAACTATTATAATTTTTCGAGAGCATTCTATGGGTGTTGATCTCAGCTAACAGAAACTTAGGAACGTGAATCTGTAACGTAGTTAGACGTTTACCGTGTGGTGCAACTGAGTCGCATATCACTTTTGCTGAAATTTCTTCTGACATTTGTAACTGAAAGTGTCGTGTAAGTTTGAAGCAATTTTACTCTAACATTCACACCCACAGATCGGTCTAGGCTGAATTGCCTAATCTTTATTGGGGCATTAGTTGTAATGCGTTTGTAGGTAAAACGCCAAAATAGACTTCAACACTACTTGCAGTATAGTATCTGCAAGTAGTGTGTACTAGTGTTTGTACTAGTCTTTAGACAAAAAAAACCCAACGCCAGTTCCATTAATCGTTTGACTAATATGATGGTGTCGGGTATGATCGGAATGCTTTACAAGAGCAGTCCGATCTATTCATATACCTCTCTTATAGTACCATGATTACCAATTTACAAAAAGCCACTAAGTATAACGTTTGTCCGATTTGTGCCAAAGCCGATTGGTGCTACACTTTTGTCGGTAATGATAAATTAGCAGTTTGTAAAAGGTCTGAGAGCGCACCCCCAGGCTGGGTTGAGACGACTAAGAAGGATAGTAATGGCGGTCGATATTTTGCGATCGAGGCTCAAGCAGAGTGGAATGCCGAGCGACAAGAATTAAGAAATGCTGAGAAACGCCAGCGCGAGGCGAACTTATTAGCAGAAAGACAGGAATTTGTTGAGAAGACACTGACAGCCGAGCAGCGCGATCCTTTGCTGCGTGAACTATTTGCTAAATTTGGGCTAGACGGGGCACACCGTGAGTCGTTGCTGGTTCGTGGATTAACCCCAGAACAGATTAAGGAACATCTATATTTCTCGGTGGGTGGCTTTGGCAACGATTCCGAGAACAAAATCATCAACGCTTTACCCCTTGGTTTTCCTGGGCTGATGTTGTCCAAGGACGGGCAGAAAGTATTGCATTATGGTCGGGGCTTCTGTATTCCCACCCGCGATGAGAACGGACTGTACACAGGCTGGCAGTACCGACCAATGCCGAGTCCCAAAGATGGGGCAAAATATTTGTGGGGCAAGGATCTCAAGTTGCCTGTGGGCGATGACATGGGCGAGTTACCTATCCAGGTAATCAAGAAAAGCGAAAAGCCTACTAAAGCCGTCTGGCTGGTCGAAGGAACGCTCAAGCCCCAGGTTGCTGCGTGTTTACACAAGATTGATGTTATCGGAGCTTCTAGCGGCAATTTTGCGGCATCTCCCACGCTAACCAAGAACGCCATTTTAAATGCGGGTTACGATCGAGTCATCGTGGCTATCGATGCGGGAGATGCAATCAATCCCGATCGCATCTCCCATTGGATTAGACAAGCAGATTATCTCAACGAAACCCTTACACCGCTTGGGATTAAGGTCTTATGGGCTTGGTGGGGACAAGAAACTAAAGCGCAAAACGATTTGGATGAAATGTTGGGCGAAGAGGCCAAACAGTTTCGGAAGGTTAAATTTTATTACACAGACAAGTTTTTGGAGCTTTTGAATAAGCTTGCAACTAAAGCGATCGACTTCGAGAACTATGCCAAGCTTGCCACCCTCATCACCAAACCAAACTTAACCTACAACGAGGAGTGGGTAAGAGATATCAAGCATAAACCATCCACTATTACTGTGATTAGTGGGAGCGTGGGATGTGGTAAGACCGAGATGTTGGCGCGATTTAAGAAAAATCATCAACAGCAGTATCCCCAAGCTAAATTCTGGGCACCCTCGCATCGTAACCATCTAGCCAAGAGTAGTGGTGCGAGGCTAGGAATCAATCACGTAGCGGATCTCAAGACGGGCTTTGAGAATTATGCTGCGATCAACAACAGCGATGCCATCACTTATTGTGCTGACTCTTATCACAACATTGAAATTCGGGATGTACCGTCGCACTCGATCGTCTTCCATGACGAGTGCGAAGCATATTTTAAGCATTTACTAGGTGTTACTCTGGGCGAACGAACAGCCGAAACCCAAGCTAAGTGGGTAGAACACGCTCAGAACGTCCTTGCCAACGGTGGGCAGCTATTATTTCTAGAAGATAATGTCACCCAATTAACAGTTGACACTCTCAAACTGCTGTTCCCCTCGACTCAGGTTGACATTATTGTCAACACACACCAAAAGTTTGACTACCCAGGTAGAGTTGGCGGTCACACTGACTCCCGCGATTTTATGGGTGCGATTATCGATCGCGTCCTCGATGGTAAGAAACTTTTAATTCCAACCGCATCTCAAGCCTGGGGTCATCAACTCCATATAATGCTGATTGCTTTGGTGCCAACCGTTAGAGTGTTGCGGATCGACTCCCGAACCAATACCGAGCATGACGATTTTCTCAAAGACCCAGGCGGATGGCTAGCAACTCATGATTACGATGTCGTAATTTATACCCCAACGATCGAGAGTGGAGTATCGATCGTCGATCCCAATCCCACCAAACCTTTGTTTGACGAGGTTTGGGCATACTTGCCATGTAACAATATTCGGTCTGCAATCCAGCTACTGCATCGTTACCGGAGCAATTGCCCCAGGTATATTTTTAGTCCCTCACGCGCTCCCAATAATAATTCCAAAGATCCTCGCGTTATTTATAAACTCGAACGCCAGCTTACGATCGAGGAATTTTTAAAGAGCGGTCACACTGTTAACAATACTAATTTGGGTGAGATTTTCTCTAGCCTAAGTTCCAAATTTAAAGCGCGGGAAGCGATCGGAGCTTGCTACAACCGTGAGTTACTAGTATCAGAACTAACCAAACGGAATGCCAGCCAAGACATTAAGGTAGTAGATTGGGTAGATGTCAGACCGGAACTCCAAAGCGGTTTGAATAATTACCTCCCCAAAGAAAAAGTTGGAGAACTTAGGAAGGCTGCAAAAGAAGAAATTCTGGATACAGATGCAACATCAATCATCACAGCCAATACCGATGGGCTGACACTGAGCCGCGCCCAGGAGATCCTTAACGACGCGCAGACTCCATTCAATAATAAGTTTCCAGCCAAGAAGGTAGTCTTTGCCGATCGCTTACCACTGGCTCCCTTAGACGATCGCGAGTTTGTCAAGCTAGTCCTCCAACCAAACCTGACTCGCAAACTCGACACCAGAGCATACTTCCTAAACCCAGCATTAGCTAAGGTTGTGGCTGAGATTAAGATCGAGAAAGCTGCTTCCCATAAGCACATCCTTTACTACCGGACTCCTACAGACCGCGCTATCTCTGAGTTACTGCAACCCATCAAAGATCTCATCATCGACCTTGTGCAGTGTGATGATGGTTATACCAACGACACTCCAGCAGCGATCGCGATCGCTCAGTATGCAGTCAGAAATTCATATGAATTTTACAAGCTGAGAAGGCTAACTTTTAGAGCTAGTACTGTTGATGTTAATGGGGTTACTCGTCACTCGAACGTAACCAGCGTCAATAAAATACTTAGCATTCTGGGATGGGAGACTGGGGTTGATTCCCAGCTTACATCAGGTGATAGGTGTTATAAAATCACAAACGCTGAAGATGCGATCGCAGCAACTTATATCGAATGCTGTAACCGCAAAGTCAAAGACTACCAGGATACTTACCAAAACCTTGTGATTCGTCGGGCTAAAGTTCAAGCAACGATTTCACTGAATAATCCATCAATCGAAATAACCGAAACGCCGCACGATCGGTATATTCGAGAGTTTGTGGAGTGGGAAATTAAAGAAGAAGCTAGAATCCAAAGGATGGTAATTGGCGTGAATCGAAACAGCGCGATTTTGAATTTGGAAGCAAAACAAAACGATTTTGTTAATTATGTGACTACTTCTGGCCGCTACAGCGATATCGCTAGCTAATCAAGAACCAGTCGAACCAAATCCTTTATTTTCTCGATCGCCCACACCCAATTCGCCTACTTCGAGAAAAATTGCTTGTAATGAATAGGCAATCACACCTTGAGCTAACCGATCGCCTTTGCGAATCGTTAATTGTCTGCGAGTTTGATTGAGAATTATCAATTTAATCTCGCCACGATACCCGCTATCGATCGTGCCAGGAGAATTATTAACAATTACTCCCCTACCACTGAGTCCGCTCCGCGATCTGATTTGAATCTCATACCCTTCCGGTATTTCTACTTTCAAACCAGTACCTATAATATTTAAACTATTAGGATGAATTACGGTATCTTCGTTAGACTCAAAATCGAAACCAGCGTCCGTACTATGTAAATACCTTGGGATTCTAATTTCTCTAGATTCCCGCCAAATTTTAATAGGTATTTTATTCATTAATTCGTTAAGATTGCAAATTTTTGTCCAGTCGTTTGTCCAAAAATATTAACAGATAGTTGTACAGATAGTTGAATTTATTTCTAATTGTTGAACCATTTTATTTTTAAGTTTTCGTTAAATAAGCAGCGATCGCTGCTTGAGCATCGATCGCACCAAAACAAACAATAGCCTGATATCCTTGTTCGAGTAGTAATGCCAACCACTTCTTTTGAATAAGGCTTGTGTTACTATTTTTTACACGCTTCATTTCCAAATAAAGCCCATGATATTCCTCATTAGGAATGGGAAGAAACAAGTCGGGGATACCTGCTTTAGCTCCACTGGCTTTAAGTTTATTAGCCACACCTCTAGCCACCCTTGCACCATTTGTGTGGCTATAAATTAAACGCAATCTCTTATCTTGATGAGCATGACACCATTTAATTAAGTTGCATTGTTCTTCAAATTCGAGTGGGAATGGGTTATGAATTTTAGTCATTAAGAAGTTACTTTAAATTTAGACATTTTTGGCAAGCTCCATTAATTGTAAAGCTAGATTCTCGTCAAGGTTAGCAATTCTGGTTTGCTCAGACACGTTGAATTGTTCTGGCAACCAGGGATTGGCGACACCATTTTTGCCCATGCCAGGAATAGTACCACTACCACCAGCCGATCGACCTGCAAAGTATTTTTGATGAACTGGATCTCCTTTAAAATTAGTCAGTAATGAAGCAATATCAACATCAATCACATCGGTGGCTCGTCGCCCTTTAACGACACCCGTTTCATCATCAACAGAGAAAATTACCCCACGCGCTTCGAGGACGGCTTTATAGTCATCGATGAACTCGTCAGCAACACCCACAGTCTTGGCAGCAACGCGATAACTATCACTAATTTTGGAACGGGTTACTGTCTGGCGTAACTGTTGCGATTGAGCTTGTGCTTGCTCAACTTGATTTTTATACTCATCAATTTGTCGCTTGCTCAGAGTCCGTTCGTTCTCAAGTTGAGATTGAAACTTCTTGATTTGGTCGTCGTTGTTTGGGTTGGGATTAAAACTATCAAGATCCTCGATCGTCAAACCTTTAGATACCAATTTGGTTTCGACTTCGCTGTACCGACCTTTAATCGATCGCACTTCACCAATCAATTCTTTATTTTTGAGCGTAAGTTTTGGTACTGCTTGATGCAACGCTTGACCTTCAACAAGCAATGCTCTTAGCTCCTCATTATTAAATTCGGTACTAAGAAACTCGTCAATATTTAGTTCGCCAAGATTAGCCATGATGAAAAATGTGGTGTGTAGAAAAAGGGGTTAGTGAAATTTAAACTAGAGCATTCAAAACTCTCTCAATGCTCCAGCCTTGTCTATTAATACGATAATACAAAGTATTAATAGGTATGTCTAAATGTTTTGCCCATTCAGAAATAGTCAATTCTTTACCATTAAAAGCTATCTTTTTTGCTCCTTGAGGTGTTGTTAATGTTTTTTCTATGCTCCATCCAAGTTTATTTAAACGCTCGTAAATCGATCGAGCTGGTATACATGTAGCTTTTGACCATTGAGTAATAGTCATTTCTTCCCCATCAAAACTAATAGTATCATTTATTCTTCGCGGTTGTAACTTACTTTTGCTCATAGCATCTTCTAAAATCCAACCTCTTTCTATTCTTGATGTAAACGTTCTAATGCTACATTCCAAGAATGGTTCGAGTTCAATGATATTTAAAAGTTTGCCTTGATACTCATAATACTTAGTGTTGGATCTATTACAAGCATTTTCTCTTGGTGTAACCCATCGGAGATTACCTCTCTCATATCCACGATTGTTATCGATACGATCTAAAGTATGTTTTGTTGTTGGAGCTTCGCCAACGTGTTCAAGAAATACCTTAAAATTTTTAAATTCCTCCGATACCGTAATACCACGCCGTGTATAACTGTTATCTTTGTTTTTAGAATATTTACCAGAACAACGAGTTATCATATTCTGCCAAGTACTATGTTCCTTGACGTTATTTATTCTAACCATCTTAATTAATCGAAGTGTATAAATAATAGTATACCATTATCTACACACTTCGATTAATAAAATTACCAACCATCAATTGGTGAGATGTCAATTTTAGATGCAGTAATAGACCCATAAACTCCATCGATCGCTAAGATATCGTGGGGGTTATGTTCGCTCCATAGCATTTGGAAAGCAGAAATTTGAAGGGAAGCAATATCTTTTCTGCAATCCCAGAAGTCAAAATGAGGGGGATCTCCGAGTCCTAGTCGTCGCCAACCAAAAATCTCTAAATGTAATTGCCAATCGTCGGGGTTGACAATATCGATCGCAGCACCACGTTCGTGATTCGATCGACCAGGGAGAGCTGCGGCAGTAATTCCACATAAACCTTTCTCAAATTGGCGACGAATAATATGCTGTTGAACCGTGGTTCTCAAGCAACTATTAATAGTCAACTTCTCGCCGCGCTTAATTACTGCTCTGGTTAGAGCTTCTGCTGCTGCTGGCTGAAGATATGGATTAACCGAAGGTGAACTAGTATCGATAAGTGGATGCTCAACTTTAACTAGCACTGGCGATGATACCATGCGGTTGAGCTTGGCAATAAGCTGGATGCTCAAACCATGAGCCAAACCTGTATCGCAAGAATCAATAATGTCTTTAACTTGAGTCATAATTTTGGGGAGTAAACAAGGTACTGCTTTAGATGCAGCACCTTTAAGTGCATTAAATCAGAACGGAATTAGGATCGAGATTAGCGATCGGGTTAACTGGGGGGATAGTTGGAGTCACACCATCAGGAAGGACTGTTGGCGCAACAGTAGCGGGAGTAACTTCTGCTACAGGGGTAACTGTAGGAGTTACAACTGGTTGTCCTTCTGGTGGAACATCTACGATCGTGGGAGTAACAGGGGGAGCTACTACTGGTGCATCTACTGGCAGAGGTAGAACGGGAGTTTGTAATGGCACATCTAATGGTGCGGGAGTCACTGGTGCCTCTACTGGTGCAGGTACAACAGGTGCATCTAACGGCGCAGGGATTGGGGGAGAGGCGATTGGTACTCCTCCAGGTTGAACGATCGCGGGTGGAGCAACAGGTAAAGGTGGAATTACAACCGAACCAATTTCAGTAGACACAGCAGCGTCGGCTTTAATCATGTCGGCAACTTGCTGTTGCAGCCCAGTAACTTCAGCGTCGGCTTTATCTGCGGCGATTTTAATTTCATCAGCTTGCTTTTGAGCAGCGTCAGCAGCGTCTTGAGCAACTTTAATGGAATCTTTATCAGCAGCATCTTGACCTAGTGCTGCGGCTAGTTTCTGCTGCAAATCTGCAATCTGGGTTGCAGCATCGGCTTGAGCAGTAATAAGAGTGTTATTTTGACTCAACAATTGTTGAGTGTACCCAACCAGGATGGTCGATTGTTCTAATAAAGTCATAATTATTTTTAGCGGCTCGAAAGCCAAGAAATCGGGGTATTGCGACATACCTTAAAATATATCACAAGCGCAATCGACCAAACGATTGATTCGGGCTAGAATAGGGTCAAGTACTCATCCTTACCATCGTGGCTTTACTCGGCACCCTCCAGCTCGAATTATCCGCACCAACCGATCGCTTATCAGCAGATCTCGATCGGGCGCAACAGATCATCGATGGTCAGAATGTGACGATGAAGCGCAAGATGGGCGAAGTGAGTAAACCTCTAGTGATGAGTGTTGACGATAAAGCGTTAACCGCGCTCAACAAACACTTAACTCTTAAACAAGAGCATTACAAAACAGTTCAGGAAGAATTTGCCAAACCGATTAAAATTGGCACTACAAGAGTAGACACAAGAGAACTTGACAATTTAGATCGTCGGGTCGAAAAATACAAAAAAGAAGATTATTTTAAATTTAGAATAAGTGGTGGTACGACACCATCATCTTTTGAAGGAATCAGAAATCAGGTTTCTCGATTAGTTTTATCACCGATCACAGTACCAATTAAAGTATTACAATCTGGTATTAACTCTTTTGCTAGAGGTATTTTTGAAGGATTAACACGAGATATCAGTCGCAGTTTTACCCAAAGTTTTGCCAACACAACCAATAAATTCATCGAACGCAAAACTGGAAAGTCGATGATTCAAATGGGAAAAGAGGCGGGTAGTTATACTTCTAAAAATGCCTATCTATGGGCAGAATATGTTTCACGCGCACAAGGCTACGAAGGGGGATTAAAAGGAGTTGGTACTCAAGTTAAAGAAATAGGTAATTCAATTGATAGCGTTGCTAACCCACGTAGGTTTCGTAAAGGATTGCGAAACGCTGAAGATCGTTATGTCTCGTATCAAGAAGCTGTAGATCGCGGAGATGACGAAGAAGCAGGAAATATTAGAAATCAGGCACTTGTAGATATTGCTACTCCCTTCTTTAACGCTACCAAACGAGCTGCTGGTGTTGGATTAAGAATTGGTGCCCAACCATTTAGATTACGAAAAAAAGCTAGGCTTGCAACATCGCTGCGTGAAGCAACAGCGATGTCCCAAAAATTAGAAATACCCAACTACGATCGCGAAGCAGCAGAAAAAGCCGAATCAATTAACGTCGTTATGGGGGGGATTGATTTTAACGGCACCCGTAATACGGCATTTGCTTCTAATCTAATGGAACAGATATTACCCAAGGGATATACTGTTCCTTTGACGACACCCTTTAGTAATGCTCCGATCGACCCAAGTCAGAGCGAAAATGGGTTCGATCGGTTTATGCACGAAGTTTTAGTTAATATCGCCAAACCTGGAGGTTATACCAGAGAAGATCTTGCCAAGCTAGGCAAGATGCCGATCGTAAAACTACTCGAAATTGCTGTCGCTAAAGGCTACAACCCAGACGCAATTAGAGGGTATGCTCATGTTAAAAAGATTCGTGAAATGCACCCAGACAAGCAAATCAATGTCATGGGTACGTCTGGTGGTAGTGCTGGTGCGGAAGAAATTATCTCGCTTGCCGAAAAAGATGGTGATAAAAACGTCCGAGGCTTGGGAATAGGTTTACCATTTTTTGGTTTAACTGGTACTGCTGGTTCTCAATTCAAAGGTACTCTGGGAGATCAAGATCCCCTAGCTCTGATCCCTTTTGGTTCGCAATACTCCAAACGTAAACTTAGTAAAGAGGAAGCAGCCCTTTTAAAAGAGTCAGTTTCGATTCCTTTTGATTTAGGTGGTATATTCGCTCCTAATCGATCGCAAGGTGCCATTATTCCCAACGCTGGCGAAGGTCATAATATTGGAAAATTTGCGGTTAATGCTGATTTCCAAAAAGTAGCTACAGCTCAATTTAAAGGAGCTTTCACTAATCCGGATCTTGTTGGTCGTCAAGGAATAGTCAATCTTAATCCCTATGTTGAATATGGTAAAGAAGATTTAACTATTCCTCGATCGATTAAAGCAATGTTTGGCGATGCTGGTGCCAAAAAAGAGATTGAACAAGAGGGGGAATATAGTTTCTTTCATACTGGTCAACCGACTTGGCGTAGAGATGCTGATTTTGCTGCCATGAAAGATGGAGTAAGAAAGAAAAATAAAAGTGCCAAAGGTTTACCCAGAGAACACGCTGATGAGTACATGGGTTTCCTTGATACCATGCACGAAGAACTGACGGCATTCTATGAAAGTGAAGGAGCAATATTACCATACAAAACTCTTAATGAAGCAGCAAAATACTATCCTGACATGAAAGAGTTTGCCACTCAACAAGGCACACCAATTCCTAAAGAACGAAAATTTGCATATCGCGAGTCTGCGGCAGCTCCAAAAAAATCAAAAACTCCCAGTCCTACTCCTACACCCATTCCAGTAGAACCTCCAGTTTCGGTTCAAGTAGAACCACCATATGTACCTTTTGTACTACCTCTTGTCAAACATAAAACATCAGCTCCACCCCAAGTTGATGTTGATGTTACACGCAATATAGTCGTCGATCCTTGGTTAACAAGTGGCAACACACAACACTTAGCATCTGAGCTACCTTTAACACCCCTTCAAGCTGTCAAAAACTTTATTCCACCCAACGCAACACAACAACCTATCAGCGACTATCTTGCTACACCTTCAAGCCTTGATAGCACTAAAGAAACAGTCAATTATATTTATAGTTCGCTCGAACGCCAGAAGAAAGCGATCGAGCAAGCAATTATCAAAGGTCAAGTATCAATTGCTCGTAACCTCAGTAATAAATTAGATGCCGAAGTTAAAGATGCTCAATCATTTATTCAGCGATTTTCTGAAGCTGATACGACTGATGCTGAAAGCGCACAACATTTAAAATCTACCGTCAAAGGTAATATTACCCAAAAAGCTAACTTTGTTACTAAAGCTAATAGAGCGATCGACTTAGTTGAGAATGATGCAAATCCAACTGAAGTTCGTGACGCACCAAATATTCCTGGTGGGCTGAAAGGATTTATCACTAGAGGAATCCTTGCTCGTCGAGCAGAGAACGCACGTAATCCAAATCCAGATGGAAATCTTGAAGGTGGTTACTTTAGTCCGTTTGCGCGAGTTCCAATGTTGGACTTCATGGACACGCCGATCGAAAGCTTTAAGAGTACAGTTCAAAAAGCTAAGAATTCCTTATTTAATCGTCAAACAGCAACTCCTGTTCCACCAACACCACCAACACCCCCAACTAATCCTAACCAAGATCTACAACCAGACGATGATAAAGGTGGATTATTTGGTATGCCTAAGCTAGGCACAGTTCAAAAATATCTTCAATCGTTTTCCGAAGCTTTTAAACATTTTGGTAATACCGTTAAAACTGGTGTTTCGACGCTTGCTGGCTTATTCGTCTTAGGAAAAATCGGTGAACTAATGTTCAACGTTGGTAAAGTTACGGTTGCCGCAGCTACTAATTTTGAAAATTTAAGCATCCGAATTACTGCTGCTTCATCCTCGGTACAAGCAGGTAGAAATCTCTTTGCGTCTACAACTGCGTTCGCCGATAAACTTGGAGTTTCCCGTTCGAGTGCCCTAGAAACAGCAGCTAGTGTTAGCGGCACCACATTTGGTACTGAACTCGAAGGTAAGCCTTCGGAAAGAATTACTCAACAAATTACTCAAATTGGTCAACTTCGCGGGTTGAACGATGTTCAAAAAGATGCTCTTACCAAAGCAATCACTGAAATGTTGGGTAGCGATCGGGTTGACGCTCGACGGATCAATGAGCTGCAACAATCTGCTGGTATTACCGACGTTCGAGCGATCGGTGCTAGATCGATGGGTTATAGTCCCGAACAATTTAGTAACGTGCAAGAGTCAGGTACGGGTCTAAATTCTAAAATATTCCTAACATCTTTTTTGAGACAAGCAATTAATGATGCCCAATTAAGTGAGGGTGTCATGAAAGATTCAAACGAATATAAACAGAGCAAGTTAGCTGCAAAGATGCAAGAGGGGTTAAGCAATGTTGGTACTCCACTCAACGCTATTTATAAGGCTGGTATTGACATATTGACTGAGGCAATCACTTTCCTCAACAATAATGCAACAAAACTTGCAAGTGTTTTTAATGGAGCATTGTTGACAGGTATAGCTTACGTTACCGTTGACATGGTTAAATTTTTCCGTAATATCGATTTAGAAGGAAAGATATTCGATGCTTTAAGTAGCATCACTCTAAAAGGTATTGGGAACTTTGCTAAAGCTACCCTTGAAATGGGTGTAATGACTGGTCTGTTCTATATGATTGGTGATGGTGTTGAATATTTATCTAAGAAGTTTGGTAATGCTTATCAAGATATTCACGACCAAAGCGCAGCTCTAGATATAACGATTGCCAAAATAAAAAATAAAGGAGTTGTTGACGATAGCGAACTACCAGATAAAAATAGCGAAATCGAACCAACAGCAAAAGCTGGATTCATGGAACGAGTAGGTATTGGTTTACAACGGAATGTTACCGTACCAATCGCTAATGGTACGCAAGAATTTTTCGGATCACCCTACAATAACCCAATTTACAATAATCCTGTAGCAAGGAGCCTTCGTAAATTTGTTGGTGTAGAAGACCATTTACCCACAGATCTTAATAAGAAATTGATAGGCGGAAAATTTGGCGACGACTACGAAAAGAAATCATTTCAACGCAACGAAGAATTTAGTAATATAACCGAGAAAATTGCTGAGAGTAGTAAAATTGTATCTGAAAAAGCTGATGAAGTTAAGGGTAAATTCGCCGAAAAAGATGTTGAAATAGCTGGGTTATCAACAGAAAAAAGTGGTTTATTTGCCAATGGTAATCCCGATCCAACTGCGGCAAGCGATTTAACTAAGCGATTTAATAAAGCTTACACAGAGCGAGACGCTTTGCGAGGAAATTTAGATCAAGCGAGTCTTGGTGCCCAACAAGGATTAGATGCTGCTCGTAACAAACAGAAAAAACTTGAAGAAGACTTTAAAGATAAAACAATCACTAAGGACGATTATAAAAAGTTATCAGTACAAAGTGAAATAGATATTAAATTGGCTGAAGCTGCTCAACTCAAACTCAACGAAGCAGTTAAAACTGGTCTATCCGATCTACTACCTTGGACAAGAGAGTTAAGCAAAGTTAAGGTAAAATTTGAGGATATCAATGTTCAAGCTCAACTAGCAGCTCAAAAAGTAAAGATCGATCGCAACAACGAAGAAGCTAGTGGTAAGAGAACGCAAGGTCAAACTGATTATATCAACACAGTGGATCGAGCAAAATTTATCGAAATTAAAAACAAAGCGATCGACACAACAATTTCTGAGATGAATTTTACTCTCACTAGCCGCGATCCCAACGCGATAAAGAATGTTAAGAAAGCTTATGGTGTAACTGATGATACTTCATCAGCACAGTTGCGAGTTTTAGCCGAAACCGCTACCAATACTCAAGATAAAGAAGTATTAGCGGGAATGGGTGTTATTCGAGATAAGAAGAATGAGAAACTATCTAATCTTACCGAATTTAGTAATATCCACCACGAAGCGTTTCGCAAAATGTATGAAGAAAATAAATCAGCGATGCTCTACTATGTGT
>ENA-OFCI01000740-OFCI01000740.1-metagenomes-genome-assembly--contig:-NODE-740-length-17751-cov-25.143366_pt1 | contig 17751 bp, 15 predicted proteins | sample MGYA00153391_OFCI01 | MGnify analysis MGYA00153391
GCAACGCAGATGGGGCAAGTTAGTAATTCGATTGTACCAGTTTCTGAAAGTAGAAATGTTTTGTTGTCTAGGTGGGTGGGATGGTTTGCGACCGACCTTGGGGCATTGAGTTTCTCCCTGATGAATCGGAAAATCAAGTTCAGTTGATTGCGAGCGGTGAGACTGGGGCTGAAGGTGGCATTACCCTGAAGTTTAAGCGCACGTCGAAAGGGAAGTAAGTAGTGGCCATGGCAAATAACTGGGCGATCGTTGTTGGCATTAATCAATATAAGTTTCTACCGCAGGCTCCGTTGAAGTTTGCAGCAGCGGATGCTTTGGCGATGCGATCGTTTCTCTGTGAAGAGGCTGGGTTTAAGCCTAATCAGGTGTTGCTGTGTGGTGATGGTGGTGAGGAATTTAGTCGGGATGCAACCCGATCGACGTTGCGGGATATTTTGTTGCATGATGTCCAGAAGGCACAGAAGGCTGATAATCTGTAGTTTTTCTTTAGTAGTCATGGCATTGATGATCATTTGATGCCGATCGATGGCAATTCGCGGGATGTTAAGGATACGGCGATATCAATTCATTTTGTGACGGACTGTTTGCGTAAATGCAAGACGAAAAATATTGTGATGATTTTGGATATGTGTCTTAATGAGAGTCGAGATGTTGGGCGAAAAAATGTGGCGTCAATCGAAACTGAGATTCGGGATTTGGTAAAGCAACGGGATGGACAGCAGAGCATTATTACGCTGTTTTCTTGTAGTCATGGTGAGAGTTCTTACGAAATTGCAGATTTGAAACAAGGTGCGTTTACCTATGCGTTGTTGGAGGGTTTGCGATCGCATTCAATTTTGAAAGATTTGGCACGGCATTTAGAAAAACGTGTTCCTGAATTACATCAATTGTCAAGAAAAAATCACAAGCAAGTGCCATTGCTTATTCCAGAACCAGACTGGAAATTAAATGATCCGATTTTGAGTCATTATGCGACGGCTGTGGATGTTGTGCAGTTGAAAGAAATGGCGCTCGATGCGGAGTGTGATGGTGATTTCGATCGGGCGTTGCAGTTGTGGGAACAGGTAAATTTATTAGCAACGAAACCGGACGATCGGCGCAGAGCTTTAAATAAAGTTCGAGATTTAATAGGTCGTGTAAAACCGATCGATCATAAAACCGTAGATTACAGCAAACTTCAGCAACTACTAAAGGATAAGCAGTGGCGTAAAGCTAATGGGGAAACTCACAATCTAATGAACAATATTATTGGTACAGCAAGTCTTGTTAGAAAATTAAAGACCTATCCACAAGACACGATTGAGAAAATCGATCGACTGTGGGCGGATGCAAGTGATGAGAAATTTGGCTTTTTTGCACAAGCACGTATCTGGCAACAAGTTAATCGAGACAAGTCTGAATTTGAGATTAAAGTCGGATGGAGACTACCTAACGCGGCCAAAGCAATTAACCAATCGAAATTGAAATTAAATCTAGAAGAAGCTGAGGTAGGACATTTTCCAGCATTTTTCAAATCCTGGGGTGGCGGGGGTTGGTCTTTCACAGAGCATTTACTCGATCGGGTTTCTGAGTTTTTAGATTCGATTGATGTTATTTTCTGCACCTCTAAACATTTCGTCGAATATCAAGATCTCTCTAATCTACTCAAAAAAAAGCAGTGGAAGAGTGCTGATATTTCAACATTCGAAATCATGCTGAAAGTAACTAATCGGGAAGGAAAACGTTGGTTGGACATTGATAGCCTTAGACATTTCCCTATCAGTGATCTTCAGATAATCGATAAACTTTGGCTCACAGCAAGTAATGGAAAATTTGGATTCAGTATTCAGGCGAAAATATGGGAAGAGTATGGAAGCTCTACCGAACATGATCTAAATTGGAAAAGATTTGGTCAACATGTTGGATGGTGCAATGAAAGCAAATGGAATGAATACGGGGAGACAGATTTTCATGATGAGAAATTGCCAAAGGGACATTTACCTGGGTTGGGAATGTGCTTGTGGGGTATTGAGGGGAAATTAGTGAGCAATGAGAATAGCATCCAAATGAGTCCTCTATTCATGCGGGTGAGGGAATATGAATTCGAACAATAGCCCACCTTTGTGGGTTTCATTTTTGTAGATGCGATTTCATTCGCTGGGTCTGTTGGAATTGAAAATCTTGCATCGAGAAAAACCGATCGTATCTAGAATCTGTCGCACAATTTTTGGATGCAATATCTTTCCGCCATGAATCGGAATGACGACCCGAACATGCCCTCTCTCCCGCGCAGGACCATTGGCGACCCGGCGAATTAGAACAACATGATGACAATAAATAAACGGGTTCATATTTTCTGAAGCCCAGTTATAGGATTACTTGTAATTTCGTGGATAAGTCTATTGGGACTCTAACGCTTTAAATCGATCGAGCAAACTTGCTTCGTTATAAAGATCAATATCTTTGTTGAATTGCTCAGACTCATAGTAAACTCTAGACCTAAATCTTGCTTCTTGTTCATATCGATCGGCTTTTTTATATCGACGAATAGAATCTGCTAGGACATTGGGGAAATAGACCTTACGAGAAAATACTTCGGTTGAATTCTCTAAACTAATCTGAGCGTATTGCTCGAATGTTTGAGCTGCAAATGCGACACAGTTATTAAGGAATAAGTTGTATCTAAACTGCTTGCGATCGAGATATAGCTTCGGATACTGAGTCTCAGTTCCGACAAACAGTTCATCAATGAGTTCACTTTTTACAATCTTAGTGATGAATTCATCTCCTCCAAAGCTCGGTTCTTTCTTGAAATACATTCGATCGACCCGTCTAATATCCCGCTGGTCGTCGCGAAGCTGTCCTTCTGGATAAAAAGAACAGCTATAGAGTTCAGGAATCAGTTGGCCGTAGGAATTCCTTTTGGTGAGAAGACAGTTTTCTTTATCACTAGCCGTTTTACATAACTTTAGCTTTGAGATGTCGAACTTCATTCCAGCGAGATAAGCATGACCGACCGAGTTTTCGCCATCGGTCGATTCAACGCCCAACATCAGAAGAGCCATAGTCTGATTTGAATTCATTCTCTAAACCTCCAGTAGCATCCTTGCATGATGGACTAAGTGATCGCGAATAAAACTTGCAATGAAGTAATAACTGTGATCGTAGTGCTCATGACGTCGTAACTCTAGGGCTTTCCCCACCGATCGACAGGCCGTTTCAAATCGCTCTGGCTGAAGCTGAATCTGAAGAAAAGGGTCGTCCAACCCTTGATCAATTAAAATAACATCCTTAAAAGTCGATCGCCCCGCCAATTCACAGGCATCATACTCCGCCCAAGCAACCGAGTCCTCCCCCAAATATAATCCTAACGCCGCTTGTCCCCAGGGCACCTTTGTCGGCGCAACGATCGGGGAAAAGGCGGACACGCTAAGATATTTTTCCGGGTTTCGCAGGGCACAGACCAGCGCGCCATGACCGCCCATACTGTGACCGAAGATGCTCTGCTTGACGCGTCCATCGTTGCCAACCGCCACCGGAAAATGTTCCTGAATCATCGCAGGTAATTCTTCTGTAACGTAGGTATACATTTGGTAGTGCGATCGCCAGGGTTCTTGAGTCGCATTAACATAAAACCCGGCACCCTGTCCTAAATCAGAGCGATCGCTCAGGTCCGCCACCTGCGCACCACGCGGACTCGTATCCGGTGCCACCAGCATGATTCCTAACTCAGATGCAACTGCGATCGCCCCAGATTTTGCCATAAAATTTTCGTCACTGCACGTCAACCCCGACAAGAAATATAGAACAGGCACTTTTTTCCTAGGCTGCTCCATCGCTTGTGGCGGGACATACACCGAAAAATTCATCGCACTCTGGCAACACGCAGATTCATGACGATAAAATCCGATCGTCCCCCCAAAACAGGAATGCGTCGATCGCACGGTTAATTCACGCATCTTCCCCTCCTAAAACTCCTACAATTCTAAAACGTTACCACCGTCCGAATCCCTTCTCCTCGGTGCATTTTGTCAAACGCTTCGTTAATGCGATCGATCGGCATGACTTCTGTAATCAAATCATCAATATTAATCTTTCCATCCATATACCAATCCACAATTTTTGGCACATCCCGCCGACTTTTCGCCCCACCAAACGCCGTTCCTTTCCACGTTCTTCCAGTCACGAGCTGAAACGGTTTTGTGCTAATCTCCGCGCCTGCTGCCGCAACGCCGATAATCACACTAACCCCCCAACCCTTATGACAACATTCCAACGCTTGACGCATCAGATTGATGTTGCCTGTACATTCAAAGGTATAGTCCGCTCCGCCTTTGGTTAGCTCGACCAAATACCCCACCAACTCCCCATCAATCTCGCGGGGATTCACAAAATGGGTCATGCCAAGCTGAGTCGCGATCGATCGTTTAGACGGATTGATATCGACCCCAACTATTTGAGTTGCGCCCACCATTTTTGCGCCCTGAATCACATTTAAGCCAATCCCACCCAATCCAAACACCACAACGGTCGATCCCGGCTCCACCTTTGCCGTATTAATCACTGCCCCAATGCCCGTCGTCACCCCACAGCCGATGTAGCAGACTTTTTCAAACGGGGCATCCTTCCGAATCTTCGCCAAGGCAATCTCCGGGACCACCGTGTAATTAGCAAATGTCGAGGTGCCCATGTAATGATGCAGCGGCTTACCATTCAGAGAAAATCGACTCGTCCCATCGGGCATCATTCCCTGCCCTTGCGTCACCCGGATGGACTGGCAGAGATTAGTCTTGGGATTGAGGCAGTACTCACAGTTTCGACATTCTGGAATGTACAGCGGAATCACATGGTCGCCCGGTTGTAGCGATGTTACGCCTGGGCCGACTTCCACTACAATTCCTGCCCCTTCATGGCCGAGAATGGCCGGAAACAAACCTTCAGGATCGTTGCCCGACAGCGTGTAGGCATCCGTGTGACAAATTCCCGTCGCCTTGATTTCGACCAAGACTTCCCCCAATCGAGGCCCCTCTAGCTGAACAGTCTCCAAGGAAAGAGGTTTTCCCGCTTCAATAGCAACCGCTGCACGTACATCCATCGTTATTACCTTGCTATCAACAATCAAAAGAGGATTAAGAATTAAAAAACGCTCACTCTAATTCTATAATGCATGATCCAAAACTCCATAGCGTCTCCAATTCGACTCATCATAGTGCCACCACTCTGAATCAATGGTGGTCAATCCCTGAGCTTCTAATGCGGTGGTTAAGATCTGAACATGTTTCCGAGCGGTGTCCGTCATGGTTGGAGAATTTCGGTGGGCACGATCGCTAAAGTCATCAAACTCTGACGGCATTTCTAGATCACGGCCCTGGCCGTCCACTAGAGTTACGTCCACCGCTGCACCTCGATTATGGCGCGATCCGGTTGCAGGGTTGGCGACATAACGACCATCTGGAAAAATCTTCCACATGGCTTTTTGGACGGACAATGGACGATAGCAATCGTAGAGCTTAAGACCATAGCCTTGTGTTTTCAACTTCTCCTGTGCCCGCTGAATCGATCGGGCGACGGGATCGCGCAACAAACATCGGGCCTTGGAATACACTGCTTGTTTCAAAAAGTTATTTGGGGTCGCATATCGCATGTCCGTTAGAATATCTGGCGCGATCGATCGGATGTCAATAAGCCGATAAGCCTCTGCACGTGGAATCCGATGAGGGAGTGTAAGTGAGGGTGTAAATAGCGGTGTAGAGGCGATCGCATTGGGAGAAGACAGCGGAAAAGGCCCCAAAAAAGACCTAGGCCACCCGATCAGCATGGCGATCATCATTACGATCGTGCTCAAAGTCCAAAAATAACGGCGTCTCATAGGATAATTAAGCTGGAGATGGGTAGAAAATGGTCTGAAGCCCCCAGAATACCCAAAAATTTAGGGATATGAGCCACACTAGTTAAGCTATCGCTTATGTAATGCAATTTCCATTATTTAGGTTATCTCTCCTGCATGAAAAATGTTCAACTCCCTGAACCTTCTCTTATTCTAGTTCCATCATCGAATGTCGCTCCGATCGAAGCTCATTCAACGGCAAAGCTGCCTACCCGATCGCCGTCCCAACCCTCAGACCCGACCGACCTTCGATCGCTGCGGATTGAAGAATTTTTGGCCGCGCGATCGTTGTCGCTGAACAGCCAGAAAGCTTACCATGCTGACCTTGTGCGGTTTACTACTTGGAGTAACCAAAGCTGGCAAGCTGCGACCCCACGACTAATGACCCAGTTCAAAACCCATCTGATGCGGGTTGATCCCCAGACTGAATGTCGGGTCCTTGCAGATAGCTCGGTCCGACGCATTTTGCATAGCCTGAAGAGTTTTTATAGCTGGATGCAAAACACGGGATACATCACGAGTAATCCCATGAAAGCGATCGTTGCCCCGAAAGTCAAACAACCGCAAGCAGATCACTTAACGGACGAGCAAGTCACCGCAATTTTTACAGCCGCCCGGAATCTCCATCCCGCCGAACGCAACCTAGCCCTGCTGTCCGTCCTGCGTCATGGATTGCGGGCGGGGGAACTGTGCGGGCTAAATCTAGGCGACTATGACGGCGAACGAGTCACGATTCGCGAAGCTAAGGCAGACAGTACGGGCGTTGTGCCGATCGATGCTGATGGCCAAGGTTGGATCAATCACTATTTGCGATTTCGGAGCGATCGAGGCGAAGACCTCACTGACCCTACGCGTCCTCTCTTCGTCTCCTACTCCCACCAAAACGATGGCCAACGGCTCGGCTATCACGGCGTCCAAAAGCTCATGGGTGCGATCGGGCGGGTCGTCGGCTTTAAGTTTCATGCCCACCAGTTCCGCCACACCTATGCCACTAATCTGGTCCTTAAAGGCATGAATCCTTACCACGTCATGACGCTGACCCGTCACAAGTCGCTTCATACCTTTCGCCGCTACACCCAAGCCGCCGACCAACTCGCCGCCGAAACGGCCTTTCGATCGATTGTCGAGGACCATTCATGACGCCTTTTTTTAAGGTTATTGTGTTTTAGAACGAAACTTGCGAATGTCATTCTGAATGAATGCTAGATCCACAAAGTCATCGGCCACCGTGATCATCGACTCGTGCATCATCGATCGAACCCCCACGACTTCTAAGCGCATTCCCCGATGCACAATTTTTTCTAATGCATAGACCAAATCCACATCGTGACTTACCAATACCAACAGGTTCACTTGATTAGAATAATCAGCAAACTGTAACATGTCTATTGCAATTTCAACGCCCATATCGGCATACCGCGATCCGTCTGAACTTACCGTGAGTTCCTTCTGCATGACGCGATAGCCGTTGTTCTGCATCCAACGCAAAAAAGAAGCCTGCTTAGTATTTCCAGGGCTAAATCCTGTGTAAAAGTGCGCCCGTAACAAGGCTCTGCCTCTCAACAAACAGGGCAGCAACTTCTCATAATCAACCTCTAAATTCAAATGGTTTGCAGCTCGAAACAAGCTGCCGCCATCTATAAAAATTGCTGCACGATCGCCCAAATCAAGCGGAATCTTCTCGCCCTCGCTCAAGTTCCAACCCATTCTGTACCTACTTCCTATCAATCTGATGCAGCGCTCAAGCTATATTAAGCCTTGCCATTAACAATGGTTAATCAATAAGACGGGCGACTTTAGCGTTAACTTCAACGTTAAGTCGATCGTTTTATAAAGCAGATTGTGAAAGACAAATGGACTCGTATAAATGTCCAGGGAACGTCAAAGTCTGTGCTAAAGCAAATAGCTTACTCAACAGCTCTGAAGAATTAAAAAGTATACCTATATTCTACCTAGAAACTCTTCTTGAATGAGCGCTACAATTGTAAAGATATAATGTAAAGATATAATTTAAACACATAATTCCTAATGCGATTGCTCAAAGAGGAAACAATGCAGGATGCTTTAGTGCTGGGAGCCAGCCAAGGGATTGGATTTGGGTTCGTTCAATATCTCCTAAACCAAGATACGGTTAACCAGGTTTATGCCACCTACCGATCGATCGAATCTGCCGCCCCGCTCTTGGCCCTAGCCCAGAAGTCTGGCGATCGGCTGACCTGCATTTTGTTAGAGATTACCGACGAGGACCAAGTGATTCACTGTCTCCAGCAGGTAGCCGCTGGGTTAAAAGAATCCGATCGGCAGCTCGGCTGGGTGATTAATTGCATTGGAATGCTTCATCAGGGCGACCTTCAACCTGAAAAAAGCTTGCGTCAAATCAACACAGAGCAGCTATTGACCTATTTTCAAGTCAACAGCATTGGGTCTATTTTACTCGCCAAGCATCTCGCCCCACTGATCAAAAACACCGATCGCGTCATCTTCGCCACTCTTTCGGCCAAAGTCGGCAGCATCACGGACAATCGACTGGGTGGATGGTATGGTTACCGCGCCTCCAAAGCGGCTCTCAACATGTTCATGCGATCGATCGCCATTGAGTATCGCCGGACCTGCAAAGGCGCGATTGTCGTCGTCCTTCATCCCGGCACAACCGAAACAGGCTTATCTGAACCCTTCCGCCGAGGAGTGGCTCCGGAGAAGCTATTTTCCATCGATCGCTCGGTCAGCCAGCTTATGCAAGTGATGAATGCGCTGACCCCTGAGAACAGTGGCGAATTCTTCTCCTGGGATGGAACACCGTTGCCTTGGTAGTTGTCTGGGTCGTTCGATCGCAGAATCTATCTCAAGTTCATGCAGCCATGGCGATCGCCTGAGCTATGATAGGGAGCCAACTGGATGACATTCGTTAACCATTCAGTTAGCCATCCATAACTTCGCCCATCGCTGCACACCTGCTATGCCTACTTCCCTATCAATCACGCCTAAGCAACGCGAAAAAGCGCGGGAACGATATGCGGCGTTGGATGCCACCTCTCGGGCCGTGGTTCAAATGGCGTCTATTATTTATGAACCGGTTCCCCGCGCAACGCTGCTTTCTTGCCTCGACACGATCGGCGTCAAAAATACTGAGCCAATGGCCACCACGACCACCGCAAAAAGCAGAAGCAGAACCGATAATGCCCGATCGTTTACTGCATCAACCTTTAACGATATTTTGACGCCGCTGTTCAAAAATACGCTGCTCGAAACCAGCATGATGGGCGTCACTTGCGGTGATGCAATAGTGGAAATTGCGACACGCGATGCGATTAAGTGCGGTCAATTCAAAGAAATGGTGGAGGTCGTTCACCACTACATGCCTGTCAAACAGCGCTTCTCCTATGGCGGGCCGCGTTACTTCAGCAGCGAACGTCAGTTCATTCGGGAAATTCGCGTTTCAATTTACAGTCAAGAAGGGGTTGAAGCGATCGAAAGCCTGTTCCAAGAGTACTACGCCTACGGAACTCGGAGCGTTATGCTTTCCGTTCAGGGTTGCATTAATCAAATTGCTGATAATCCGTTCGATCGTGAATGGCTGGAAAGTCTAGAAGACTCCTATCTTCAGAAGATTATCTTGTCCAGCGTATTGTCCAGTTCCATCATGGAACTCAACAACGTAGAAGACGCGATCGGATTGCTCCACGACCACTGCGAGGAAGAAGATGCGGACATGGGCACTCTCCTTTCCTACGCCGACATGATGCTCATTCGAGGAGATCTCGATTCGGCTCAGTCGGTGATTGCAAAGATGCCCCAAGCCGCTGAAGAAGTTGGCTATCCGTTGAATGCGGCGATCGCTTTTCTTAAAGGTGATAATGCGCGCGCACTAGTGCTATTCCGCGAAACGCTGGCGCACTATCGCAAAACGGTAGGGAAACGAAAAATATTTTTTAGAATGCCAGTTGGGTTCTTATTTGTATTGGCACTGATCAAAGAAGGGACATCCGATAGTCTCAAAGAAGCCATGGACTACGTTACGATCGCCCGCAAGGAAAAGCTACCGCTCGGTTCAACCTACAATACGCTTGACACCTTCCTCCAAATCCAGCAGGGAACCTTCAGCAAAAAATCGACGCTCCTTGACGATGTGCCAGGACTCCTCGGCGACAGTTGGACCATTCTAATCAGCGCACTCTGTATTTACTGGAGCGATCGAGACGAAGCTGCAAAACGTCTGCAACCCGGCGTTAAAGGACTCTTCGATCGCGCACGCGAGAATGGATTCCTATGGTTCGCCATGGAGAGCGCCGAACTGCTAGCCCGCATTACTGAATTTAGCGATGACCCCGACGAAAGCGAAAAGTGGCAAACCATTGCAGACACGCTTCGAGACAGATCGAGCTACGAATCAGTTGTAGACCTAATCGCGCCCCAAGAAGCCTGGGAACAAAGCCTCGCCGCGCTAACAAATTTAACCGGAATCGTTCCGGCCAGCAGTGGTAGCAAAGCCTCCAGCCGGATCATTTGGACCCTCACGCCCATGGGAAAAAGCTACAGCCTCCAGCCTAAAGAACAAAGCCTCAGCGCCAAAGGCACTTGGAATAAAGGCCGCCCGATCGCTCTCAAACGCCTGCGCGGAACTCCCGACGAGATTTCCGCCCTCACCGCCCAAGATTTGCGAATCGCTACAACTTACATCAAAGCCGAGACCTACGGCTACTACAACAAGCCCGAATACCTCTGGGCCGACGACGCCATTCTAGGATTGGTTGGCCATCCCCTCGTTTTTTTTGAAGCCAATCCCAGCATCGCTATTGAAGTCGTCAAAGGCTTCCCCGAAATCTTAGTCAGCAAAATTAAAGGTGGCAAACTGGCGCTGTCCTTCTCGCCCAAGCTTCCGGCCTACGAAAATACGATCGTCACAAAAGAAACGCCCACCCGTATCAAAATCATTGAGATCACGCCCGATCATCGCCGCATCAATGAAATCTTAGGCTCCAAAAACAAACTCGAAGTCCCTGAAACCGCCAAAGATAAAGTCCTCGAAGCGATCGGCAGTATTTCCAGCCTTGTCACCGTCCAATCCGACATCGGCGGCGGCATGAGCAACGCCGAAGAAGTGCCGACCATCAGCACGCCCCACGTCCATCTGCTGCCGTCTGGCGAAGGACTACGACTTTCTATGCTAATTTCGCCCTTTGGCAACGGCGGCACCTACTATCGTCCTGGGGTCGGCGGTGAAACGGTCATTGCCGAAGTCGAAGGGAAGCGTCTCCAAACCACCCGCGACCTCAAAGCCGAAAAGCAGATGGCCCAGCTTGCCATAGCGGCCTGTCCAACGTTAGCGGAATGGGAAGAAATCCAGGGCGAATGGGTAATTGAAACCGCAGAAGCATCACTAGAACTGTTGCTCCAACTTCGTGAACTGGGCGATCGAGCGATCGTCGAGTGGCCCCAAGGCGAAAAAATGCGCGTGTCCAACAGCGCCGGATTTGACAATCTTCACATGAAGCTCAAGAGTCAGAATGAATGGTTCACGGCCAGCGGAGAACTGCGCCTACCCGACGGTTCAGTCATCGAGATGCAGAACCTGCTGCGATTGCTCAATCAATCCACCGGGCGTTTCATTTCTTTAGGTGACGGTGAATTTATTGCCCTCACCAATGAGTTCCGCCGCCGCCTTGAAGAACTGCGCGACTACTCCGAAAGCACCCGCGACGGTCTGCGGTTTAACAAGCTCACGGCACCGACTATTGAAGACTGGATTGACGACGTCGGGAGTTTAGAAGCCGACAAAGCCTGGAAAGAACAAATCGCCCGAATCCAAGAGCTGCGTGACTACCAACCCGAACTCCCCACCACGCTCCAAGCCGAATTGCGCGACTACCAAGTCGAAGGGTTCACCTGGCTTGCTCGCCTTGCAAAATGGGGCGTTGGGGCTTGTCTTGCTGATGACATGGGCCTTGGCAAAACCCTGCAAACTCTTGCACTGATGCTCGTTCGTGCGCCTCAAGGACCGACCTTAGCTATTGCCCCTACCTCTGTCTGTATGAACTGGCTCAGTGAAGCCCAAAAGTTTGCGCCCACTCTGAATCCTATTCAGTTCGGTTCCGGCAACCGCCAAAAGGTCTTGGATGAACTCAAACCGTTTGATCTGGTAGTCTGTAGTTACGGATTGCTCCAGCAGGAAGAAGTCGCCGAAATGCTGGCCAAAATTCAATGGCAAACCATTGTTCTAGACGAAGCCCAATCCATCAAGAACTTCGCCACCAAACGATCGCAAGCCGCCATGAATCTGCAAGGCGAATTCAAACTATTAACAACCGGAACTCCCATTGAGAATCACTTAGGTGAACTGTGGAATCTGTTTAGATTTATTAATCCTGGATTGCTAGGATCGCTCGATCAGTTCAATCAACGCTACGCTAACGCGATCGAAAAGGGACTGGATAAAAAAGTACGCGATCGGCTGCGAAAACTAATCCAACCCTTCATCCTCCGTCGCACCAAAACCCAAGTTTTGCAAGAGTTGCCGTCTCGTACCGAAATCGTACTCAACGCTGAACTAAGCAAAGAAGAGATGGTTTTCTACGAAGCCTTGCGCCGAGAAGTCATTGCCAAACTCGAAGAAAGCGAAGCCCCCGCCGGACAAAAACACCTGCAAGTTCTTGCCGAAATCATGCGTCTGCGCCGTGCCTGCTGCAACACCCAGCTAGTCAAACCCGAAATCGCTATTCCCAGCAGCAAACTTGAAGTCTTCGCCAACATCGTCACCGAACTCCTCGAAAACCACCATAAAGCCCTCGTCTTTAGCCAATTTGTCGATCACCTCTCGCTCATCCGTGCCTACCTCGACGAACAGGGCATCCGCTACCAATATCTTGACGGCAGCACCCCAATGAAAGACCGCAAAAAGCGCGTCGATGCCTTTCAATCCGGAGAAGGCGACATCTTCCTCATCAGCCTCAAAGCAGGCGGAACCGGACTCAACCTCACCGCCGCAGATTATGTTATTCACATGGATCCCTGGTGGAACCCTGCCGTAGAAGATCAAGCCTCCGATCGCGCCCACCGCATGGGCCAAAAACGCCCCGTCACCATCTACCGAATTGTGGCAAAAGACACGATCGAAGAAAAAATTGTCCAACTTCACCAACAAAAACGTGCTCTGGCCGATAGTCTGCTCGAAGGCACCGAAATGAGCGGCAAAATGAACACTAACGACCTGATCAAAATGATTCAAGAACGATAGTCAATCTGTTTCTTCACAAAACCATCGCTTCCGAAGGATAAAATTATAAATGTGATCCGGAATCCGCCTTTGATCCGCAGAATCATAGAGTGTGTGGATCAAAGGCGAGTCCTTAGAAATGTCCCCCATTATTAGTTAGGAGTCATCGCGATGGGTTATGCATTCGGTCCCACATATCCGCCCACTTCACCCTATTTTCGGACTGTGTCAACGAACATGGCAGAACCCTCAGTCACCCGCTTGACGCCCCCGCCTGATGAGATCCCCTTCAGCACCCAACTACGCACCGCCCTAGCCGATCTCAAACAAACCCTCCACTATTTAGAGACCTCCTCCTCCCCTTCTCACAAACGCCTTCATCTCAACACCCTCACCGTCCAGCTCGACACTCTCGATGAACGACTCAATACTGCGATCGCCCTTTTACAGCCCACGGACCGCCGCTATCTCCCGTCGGTCCTTCTTCCAGACACCAGTCTCGAAGACATTCGATCGCTATTTATCGAAATCACGCAAACGCTGCAACAGGTTGAAGTCCATCAGTCGATCGGTAAAGCGATCGGTAAAGATCAGTAACAATTGGTCAGAAAGCGAGTGCCATAAAATAACTCAAGTACAATTTAGCCATTAGTTGCTATTACAACACTCAACCGCTAACAGAACTTATGGTGAGACCAAAAGAAACGATCGATCGGGGATTGGCATGGGCAATTTTTGTTGTGCGATTGCTACCCCGAGTCGGCGGACCCGGCGCATGGCTAACCGCTATAAAACGGTTGATTAATCTACTGCTTTCTCGTCGCGAGGACGTTCATCAAGCCGCAGCAACAGCCGATGGAGCCGCAAAGTTTGAACCGGGCCTTCAAGCGTTTTATGAAAGCCAAGACTTTCCTTTTTTAGCCCCACTTGAGGCACAGTGGGACGTTATTCATCAAGAACTTCTAGCCTTGCGCGGCGCTTACTTCATTGATTGGAGTGAACGCTATCTTTACAAAGAAGGCTGGACCACCTTTGGTCTGTATGCCTACGGGATTGCGATCGGAAAAAACTGTGCCCTGTGCCCCGAGACGACCAGACTCATTGAAGCCATCCCCAATCTCATGACCGCCGGGTTTTCCTCCCTTGCTCCCGGTACCCACATCACGCCGCACACGGGATACCCCGAGGGGGTTCTGCGCTGCCATTTAGGCTTAGTTGTCCCGGATGAAGACCCCGTGGTTTTGGCCCTGAGGTGTGGCGGGGAAGTGCGGACTTGGCAACCGGGAAAGTGTCTTGTTTTTGACGATACGCTCGAACATGAAGCTTGGAACCGAAGCGATCGAACCCGCGTGGTAATGATCCTCGACTTTACGCCCCCGCCTGGGTTAGTTACCGGCAGCGTCTAAGTCTTTAGCCATATCTAGATTCCACTCGCACGCTTGAAAAACATGGTTCAATCGTCCTAGCAACAGATTTAGATCCCCAATAGATTACGCAGGCGTTTCATAAACAGATCCTTCTGGGATAAGCTTGTAAAACTTCCAACCCTCGCCATTGGTCACGATTCCCATTGCGTCAATAGAATGATTAGCCTGCTGGTTTTTCCACTGACAGGCTTGCATTTCCACCAGACATTGAGCTAGACCTTGCTCAAAATCATCTTTCTCAGCCTCAATGATGCACAAAATTGGCGTATCTAAATAACGCTTCCGCTCTGCGATCAAATAATCGACATAGCCTGCTGCAACATCTCCTTCCAGTTGAGCACCCTTCCAGATTTTGAGGCGATCGCAGCGATTGATCGCCTCGTCACACAGTGCATCAATTAATAGCTTCCTCGATTCTTCATAGCCGTCTAAATCAAAATGACGTCTCAGTCAATACAGATGTTCGTGGAAGAAATCGCTGGGATGTAAAACCTCAGCTTGAAGATTCCAAGGCAGAAGATCGTTCAGTCCCAATTGTTGAAAAGCTTCCTGGAGTTTGTATCCAGAAAACTTCTTCTTCTTCACTTTTTTGAACTATGACACTCTTCACCTCCATCACTACATTAGCCCTTCAAACGTGGCTGCGACCACTCGATGATCTTCGTCCTTTCGCAATAATAGCAGCGCTTCGCGTGCCCTACTATCGTCAAACATCCGCAGTCCCAGCACCACATTGGACCGCACCGACCACACCGGATCATTTACATGATTAAGCAACACCACAAGCGCGTCCTCTGCGTAAGGCGTCTCTAGCAACATCGGTAACTGCTCAATAGCCGTCGATCGCACTGCCGCTTCAGTTGAATTGGCCGCAATGGTCGCCACTTCTAGAAATTCCTGTGGACAGCACAAATCGGGCAGCGCCAGCACCACCGTCATCCGCGACAACCAGTGTTGGTCTTGATGAAAATGCTTCACTAGGTAAGGAACTGCCATAGGTCCAAACTTCGCCAATGCCCCCGCTGCCTCAGCCCGAATGTTTGAATCTGCATCGTCTTCCATGACTTCCACCAGCTTCGCAAATCCCGCATCCGATCGCTTATATCCCAACCCCATCATCACAAACGATCGAACAATCATTTCTGGATCCCCCGCCTGAGCCAACAAAATAGGAGCCGCGACTTCAGGCTCAACTTGCCGCAGCGCGGTCAAACCCCGCATCCGGAGCTGAGGGTCTTCACTGCTGAGGTTAAATCGGATTTCTTCGAGGGTCATGGCAGATGTTACGATTTGTTAAATTTCCTTCTCATACTAGCGCACCCCAGACTGAACTCGCCAAAGTCCGGCATAAACTCCGTTTTTATCCAGTAATTTTTCGTGAGTTCCTGCTTCAATCAAGGCTCCATGCTCCATCACGTAAATGCAATGGGCTTCACGAATGGTCGAAAGTCGATGGGCAATGGCGATGGTCGTTCGGTTTGCCGTAATGTGCAGGAGCGATCGTTGGATGGCGGCTTCGGTTTCGTTATCCACGGCTGATGTTGCTTCATCGAGGATCAGAATTGCGGGGTCTTTCAGAATCGCACGGGCTATTGCTAGTCGTTGCCTTTGACCGCCCGACAGCTTTTGGCCTCGTTCGCCGACCACGGTGTCGTAGCCTTGCGGTAAGCGTTTGATAAATTCATGAGATTCCGAGAGCTTAGCCGCTTGAATAATCTCATCTCGCGTCGCATCGAAGCTTCCGTAAGCAATGTTTTCGGCAACGCTACCATGGAACAAAAAGACATCCTGACTCACCCATCCGATACCACAACGCAGCGATCGCAAATCCAACGATCGAATATCCACACCGTCAAGCCGAATCTCACCCTGCTGCACCTCATAAAATCGCAGCAATAATTTCACGAGCGTACTCTTCCCAGAACCCGTCGAACCCACAATGCCAATGGTCTTTCCAGCCGGAACGGACAATGACAAATTCGTCAACACATTTTCGCGGCCCGGATAGGCAAATGTTACAGCATCAAACTGGACGTCACCTCTGACTGAGGCGCGATCGAGCACCCGTGTTCCCGTTGAAATAGCAACGGGTGTATCGAGCAATCCCATGACTCTTGACACTGACGCCATGGCCTTCTGGTACAAATCCATCGTCTGACCTAGGCGCGTAAACGGCCACAGCAAGCGCTGAATAATAAAGACCATAAACCCATAGGTGCCCACTTCAATCTGCCCGCTCGCCGCCGCTAGTCCACCTAAAAACAACGTCGCTGTGAATCCAATGAGAATCACAAACCGAATCAGAGGGACAAACGCTGCACTTAATGCGATCGCGCTGCCATTACTGGTCCGATAGGCATCGCTATCAACACGCACTCGATCGCGTTCATAGTCCTCAGCGGTGAAGCTTTTGATCGTTGCAATGCCTGATAAATTATTTGCAAGTCTTGCATTAACGTCACTCGCTTTCGATCGGACCTCCGCATACTTTGGCGCTAGTTTTTTTTGAAAGATAGTAGACCCGATCAAAATAAATGGAATGGGCAACATCGCCCAGTAGGACACTCCCGGAGCCAGCAAAATAAACGTCCCACCGACAAAGGTCACGGTCGTAATGAACTGCAAAATTTCATTTGCGCCTGAATCAAGAAACCGCTCCAACTGATTCACATCATCATTCAAAATAGACAATAGCCCGCCCGTACTCTGCTCCTCAAAGAAGCCCAGATCCAGCTCTTGTAAATGGCTGTAGGCATCCAGCCTCAGTTCATGCTGCACCGTCTGTGCCAAGTCCCGCCACAACCGCTCAAACGCATACTCAAAAAGCGATTCCGCCCCCCAAATCACCAGCGTCAACACCGACAAAATCGCCAACTGCCCTCTCACCTCTGTCACGCCTAATCTCGCAATAAGCGATGTCTCAGGTTTCACGACGATATTTACTGCCATCCCGATCAAGTACGGCGGCGCGAGATCAAAAATCTTGTTCAAAACCGAACAAAGACTTGCCGCCCACACCTGTTTTCGATGGCGACGACCATAGCGCAATAAGCGATCGAGCGGATGATATTTTACAGCAGGTTTTCCAACGACGACAACCATGAATCCAAGACCTAGTGACGGTAAGTGGGTTTGAACTTACCACAAAACTCTCCCTATCCTAAGAGGGGTTTTAAGAAGTTGAAAGGAGGGATCAATTTTTGATACAACGCTTTAGAGCATGGCCTGAACGACTGTGATAGAAAGTA
>ENA-OFCI01000742-OFCI01000742.1-metagenomes-genome-assembly--contig:-NODE-742-length-17748-cov-3.668287_pt1 | contig 17748 bp, 16 predicted proteins | sample MGYA00153391_OFCI01 | MGnify analysis MGYA00153391
CCTAAAGCCTAATTTGTTAGTGCTGGTGCGTTACGCTTCGCGGTAACACACCCTACATCTAGAACTAAAGCCTAAAGCCTAAAACCTAAAACCTAAAGCCTAATTTTGGAGATTGCTAGTTTAGCCAGAATCCTGACTGGTTCGAGTTCATCGGTGAGGAGAGCTTGGAGATGTGGGATCGCCGATCGATCGCCCAATTTGCCCAGGGATACTGCTGCTGTCCGCCGAACTTCACCATCAGAATCGCCCAATGCAGCGATTAGATGGGGTAATGCTGGTAAATATGCCATTTTGCCGAGCGCGGATGCTGTTTCCGATCGCACATTTGGATCGGTATCGCTGAGAGTTTGGATCAGAAGTTGTGCGGCTCCCTCATCCCCTCGCTCTTGAACTAAATGAGCGATCGCATTTACCACCGCACAACGAACATCGATCGAATCAGATTTAATCGCAGCTTCCAAAAAGGGCGCGGCTTCAGCCCCGATGAAACCCAACGCCCAAGCCGCGTGACCCTTGGTACTCTCCGATCGGCTAGGATCGGCTAAGATGTCGAGCAACGCTGGTACTGAAGCTGCACCCATCTTTGCCATCGCCCCAACAGCAGAGCCTTTGACTACCGTATCTTCATCATTGAGCAGAGCGTGAAGTAAGCTTGGGACAGTCGTAGAGTCCATAATCAAAGCCAGCGTTTTGCCAGCAGCACGGCGAACGACTGGATTGGGATGGTGTAAGAGGGCATCTACCAATAATGGAGTAGCAGTTGTGCCGATATCGCCCAATGTTTGGGCAAACCGCAGCCGGACTAAACCGCGTGAGTCTCCCAGACACTCAACCATTTGCTTGAGTAAGCCAACATCATCCGCATCGAAGGTATCGAGATCGATGCGTTCAGTTACCGAGCGCATCAAGGCATCGCTGTGAGCAGGATCGATCGTCATTACTGGAATATCTTCAGATTTCATAACTAACATCGGGAGCTTACTCCCTTCCCACTCAAGAAATAAACATCACCATCCACCATTCACCATCCACCATCCACCATCCACTAATTTAGTTACTAGCCAGTAGTGCCGCATGGCGATCGTGCAGCTCTTGGATCATCGCATCAATTCTGGCTATTTCGGGTTCCATTTGGGCGATGGCTTTGGCTTTGGGTAGTCTGGCTTTGTGGATTGCTTCGGTGGTGTCCTGCACCAATCGATCGCGATATTTCTGAAGTTCGGTGACGATCTCTTCGAGTTCGATAGCCGTAACTTGTTGTGGATCGGTCGTTAGATCGGATTCAGTCATTTTTTAAATTAGGAAGTAGCGGATCGGGTTTTAGATGCCTATTATAATAACCCCCCCAAAATTAATTTGACGATTTTGGCTACTAAACTAAATCTTCGCAGATCGTGTCACCAAGTTGTGCGGCTTTTGATTAGAGTGAAGAAAGTTCTCTAGAGTGTTGTGATGGAATTAACTGAAATTGAAGTTGCGTTAAGTAATCCTGATTTTCAATATCGCCTCAAAGCGATCTCGGCTCTCAAAGCCTACGATCCGGAAACTGCTGTCCCGATCCTGATTGCGACTCTCAAAGATCCAGAATTTTTAGTGCGATCGTTTGTCGCCAGAGGCTTGGGCACACAACGAATAGCGACATCTTTTGCGGCACTGCTGGAAATGACTAAGTTTGATGATACCCCCAATGTCCGCGCTGAGGCGGCTAATTCGCTCTCTCTATTTGGCAAGGTGTCAATTTCTCACCTAGTTTTAGTGTTTTGTCAAGATGAGCATTGGTTGGTGCGTCGCAGTATCCTGGCGGCTCTGGAAGAGTTGGATTGTCCCGAACAATTAATTGAAGTCTGCACCGCAGCTCTAGACGGTGAAGATCTGACTGTCCGAGAAGCGGCGATCGATTCTTTGGGTTCGCTAGTTGGATCGAGCCACCATACCGCCGTCCTAAATCGATTACTTGCTTTGACAACAGCCCCATCATCCCAGTTGCGGGCGAGAGTCGCTGATGCTCTCCAAAAATTTGACGAACCCCAAGCACAGTCAGCTCTAGTTGAACTCCGCCAAGATTGGGATCGTCAAGTGGTAGCAGCTACTTTAGAAAATTTATTTCAACAGTGACACTGTTCGACTCTAGCATGGGTGAGACTTATAGGTCAGACGATCTCAGGCAACTGCGCTGACATAGATACCAATTGTTTTGTTTTGTCAGACACTTATGCTATGATGAAGAACGTTGTCTGCGGATATGGCGGAATTGGTAGACGCGCCAGATTTAGGTTCTGGTTTCGCAAGAAGTGAAGGTTCAAGTCCTTTTATCCGCATCTGAACAATTAAAATTTGCTTTGGCCCGATTCAAGTCGAATATAGATTGGATTCGAGCCAAACTGTCAGCAGCGAGAGATTCACTATTCCTCGCTGCTATTTTTATAGATGGTGTAGAACAGTTGGAAGCAGAGATCGCCGACTGAAATCTAAACTAGGATCGGGCGATCGAAAGTAATAAATATTATGTCAAATCAATCGATCTGTCTGAGCGATCGTCTCTATCAATATCTCATCGCCAATTCTGTCCGAGAAGCAGATATATTAACCAAACTTAGGGAAGAAACGGCACAACATCCCCTGGTAAATATGCAGGTTTCGCCAGAGCAAGGTCAATTGATGGGATTATTGGTACAGTCGATCGGTGCTAAAAAGTGTCTAGAAGTAGGCGTATTTACCGGATATAGTTCCTTAGTAGTAGCTTTGAATCTACCCGATGATGGTCGATTGATTGCTTGTGATATTAGTGATGAATTTACATCGATTGCGCGGAGATATTGGCAAGAAGCAGGGGTATCTGAAAAGATTAGCCTACACATTGCGCCAGCATTAGAAACACTCGATCGATTGTTAGCAAATGGCGAGTCGGATACCTTTGACTTTGCTTTTATAGATGCCGATAAAAATAATTATGCTGCTTATTACGATCGCTGTTTTAAATTAGTACGTCAGGGTGGATTGATTCTAGTTGATAATGTACTTTGGTATGGCAGAGTTGCCGATCCAGCTATGAATACAGATACCCGTACTCAGGCAATCAAACAAATCAATCAGCAGATTTATCATGACGATCGAGTTCAGATTAGTTTAATCCCCATCGGCGATGGACTGACGATCGCCAGAAAGAAATAAACGCTCCAACATCGCCCCAACTGCTTGGAGAATTCGGGCGAATGTGGTTAAATTAATTGATAATTGGTAATTGTTAATTAGTCGAACGTTGAAGATTGCGTGGGTCGAGTGCATCTCGCAAACCGTCACCGAGCAGATTGAATGATAGTACTGTGAGAATGATTAATAGTGCTGGCGGCCAAATTAACCAAGGTTGAAAAATTAGAATCGACGTATTAGTCGCGACTGAAAGTAGATTGCCCCAAGATGGATCTGGCGGTTGAATTCCCAATCCGATCAAACTTAATACTGACTCAGAAACGATAAAACTGGGAATAGCTAGAGTTGCTGAAATAATCAAATAAGTAGCAGTCTGTGGAATCACGTGACGGATGATAATGTAAAACGGTTTAGCACCCATTGCTCGTGCTGCTTGGACGAATTCCCGTTCCTTAATCGATAATACTTGACCGCGAATCACTCGCGCTAGTCCCGCCCAACTAATAAATGATGTAATTACAATAATCAGTAAAAAGCGTTGAGAACTACTAACCCTGTCGGGTAATACTGAAGCTAGAGCGACTAACAGATAGAGACTGGGCAAAGTCATCAATACTTCAGCTACCCGCATAATAGCTGCATCGATCCAGCCCCCAAAATAGCCCGAAATACCGCCTAAAATCATCCCAATGGGAAAAGATATCAAAACTCCAATTAGACCGATGAACAGGCTAATTCTACCCCCATAGATCAGCCGACTGAATTGGTCTCTACCTTGCTCGTCGGTGCCCAGGAGATTGAGTTTGCCCGTACCTGTTGTCCCAAATAAATGCCAATCACAAGGAATTCCCGCGAAAATTGCGATCTCCTGAGCGTCAGATTTAGTCACAACTGGGGCTTTGCCCTTACTTCTCTTACTCGTAGCCGGATCGAATTTTGGGAGCATGGGAATACTCACCGCCAAGAGTCGATAACTAGAACCACGGACGAAGAGGTTAATTGAAGATGGCTGAGTTTTGTCGATCTTGAGGAGGCGATCGCCTGTGTTAATATCTGTTTGACCCTGTGTAGTTGGGTAAACATGCGGCCCAATCCAGCTACCCTGAGGATTTGTCCAATAAATAGCTGTCGGTGGCAACAGGGAGCCATCATCTTGAGCTACATAGGGATCGTACGGAGCCATAAACTCGGCTGCGATGACTGTTAGATACATCAAGATCAGCACGATCGCGCCCACTCTTGCCAATCCATTCCGTTGTAGTTGTTGCCACCAATTCATCAGGGGTAAGGGGGTAAGGGATAAGATTAGACGACAGCAGATCCTGTCTACACCTTACATTAATATAGATTCACCCGTTGGCATAGCCGCTGCTGTGCGAAACCAGCGCGATCTTTACCTAGAAGATGAACAAACATCATGCTCAAACTGTACGACTACGCATCTTCGGGTAACTGCTACAAAATTCGGTTGCTGCTAAATCAATTAGATCTAGTTTATCAACGCATCCCGATCGACATTCTCCAAGGCGAGAGTCATACCCCTGAATTTTTGGCAATGAATCCAGTGGGCAAAACTCCGGTATTAGAAATTAAACCAGGACAATACTTGACTGAATCTAATGCAATTATTTACTATCTTGCCGATGGTACTGACTTTTTACCCAGTGACAGATGGGAACGTGCGGAGGTGATGCAATGGTTATTTTTTGAGCAATCTAATCACGAGCCAAATATTGCGACTGTGCGCTTTTGGCTCTCAATTTCCAAGCAAGCCGAGCAAAAACGTGAGGCAATCGTCCAAAAACAAGCACTGGGTTATGCGGCTCTGAATGTGATGGAGCGGCATTTAGCCAAACACGACTATTTCGTCACCAATCGCTATTCGATCGCAGATATCGCGCTCTATGCCTATACTCATGTTGCTGAGGAAGGTAACTTCGACCTCAGTCAATTTCCAGCGATTTTAGCTTGGTTCGAGCGGATCGTGACTCAGCCCAATCATCTCACGATCGAGCGATAATGCCCAGAGATTGCATCCCCGATATCTCGAATGATTCGGGGAGATGCGATCGATCGTAATAGCGATTACGGCAACTGCTAGAGCGTTAGAGAGTGAGTGTCTGTTTCCAGTAACAGAGCCAAATCCTTGAGGAAATTAGCAGCATCAGCACCGTAAATAACGCGGTGATCTGCGGTCATATTTACCTGCATCTGGCGACGAATGGCAAATGTACCCTCTTCAGTAGCGACTACTTGGGACTGGGATGCACCGACAGCTAAAATCGCACCCGTACCAGGGGGGAGGATGGCATCAAACCGATCGACACCGAGCATTCCGAGGTTGGAGATGGTAAAGGTGCCAGAGCTGTACTCCTGGGGCTGCAACTGCTTGATCCGCGCTCGCTCGACGAGATCTTTCCACATCCGCGAGAGGGAGTAGAGATCGAGGTTGTCAGCATTTTGAAGGACGGGGGTGATTAGTCCGCCATCGGGCATTGATACTGCCACAGCGATGTTGATTCCACCTGGGTGATTTACGCCCGCATCCGAGTAGTAGGTATTGACATTGGGGTGTTTGGCGAGGGTGAGAGCGACTGCTTTGGCTAGCAGTGCTGTCATGGTGACACCTTTGGATTTGACTTGCTTGTAGAGTTTATCGAGATTATTAGTTTCGATCGTGTAGCCAACTCGGAAGGTAGGGATTGATAAGCTTGCCACCATATTCCGGTTGACAGCGGCTTGGAGCGTATTGAAGGGGACGACTTGAGCTGAGGTACTAGTAGAAAGCGGAATATTTGTGACGGCTGGGGGAGCAACTACGGGAGCAACTACGGTTGCGGCTACTGGAGCAGGCTGGCTAGTCGCGACAGGTATAGGTGCTTTACCTGCGGCGGTGCCGACATCATCAGCAGTAATTCTACCATTGGGGCCAGTACCATTGAGAGTCTCAACGGCAACGCCATATTCTTTAGCTAATTTCCGCGCCCTGGGGGAAACCACTGGTCGATCGCTTCTCAGGCTAGTCGCAGCTAATGTGGGTGTTGTTGCCGCGATCGAAACTTCAGGTGTTGCAGTTGTCGCTGGAGTTACCGCAGGTTGAGATTTACCTTGGGCTTGTTGGATCGCAGCCTCAATTTCGGCTTCAGTCTCCGCGACTAATGCAATCGCCGATCCTACTGGCGCGGACTCTCCTGCTTGAACGATAATCGTGGCGATAAATCCACCGTAAAAGGTTTCAACATCCATATCTGCCTTGTCGGATTCGACTACGACAACGATTTCACCTTTTTCGACTTTTTCCCCTGGCGATTTTTGCCAGGAGACGATCTTGCCTTCAGTCATGGTGGAACTTAGAGCAGGCATGAAAACTTCGCGTATTGCCATGATGGATATTCTTCGATCGAACAGTTAGGTTGAGCTTGCAGGTTCTCATTTTAGCCCAGAGTCAGGGGCAGAGGGTAGCGATTCGCACACGCCTTTGTTCCCCCGACGGTTGTGTGTGCCAAAAGGTGTTCTACTTGGAGAAACCCTAAGTAGGACACCTTTTTAAAATAGCGATTCTCTGATTTGGAAACCCTAAACCCTAAACCCTAAACCCTAAAGCCTAAACCCTAAAGCCCTAAACCCTAAACCCTAAACCCTAAAGCCTAAACCCTAAAGCCTAAAGCCTAATTTTAGATATTCCCGCGAATGTCCATTACTACCCCATCATGAAGGAGAACTTCAACGTTCATTTTGGAAATCAAGTTATCGCCAAGCTTGACTGCAAAGTAGCCTTCAACTTGACCTTGACTAACTTCCTGTTTTAATTCGAGTAATTGGACTTGTTGAAGTTGTTGGAGAGCTTGATTTTTTTGTTCGAGTAGCTCACTTTTTTGCTGATTGACTTGCATTTGGATACTTTCAATCTGCTGCATTACTTGAGGTCCAGGCGGTTGTAAGCTTTGCTTTTGAATTTCAGCAACTGCTCTTTGTCCCTGCATCTCTAGCTGTTGAAGTTGCCCATCGAGTTCGCTAATTTGGGTTTGTAATAGTTGCTGAGTTTCGTCCTTCCAGCGTTGGGTGACAACTGCTTTGATCGCGACGACTCGCTTGAGCATTAATTGAGAGTCTGGTAGATCCATGATTTAGGTAATTTTGGTGACTAGTGGCTATTGGTTTAGTGGCTAGCGGCGTTACCCCATACCCTATTCCCTCAGCGTGCGAACATCTCGTTAATCATACCGTGATACCGCTCCATCACGACTGGACGACGAATTTTCAGAGTCTGGGTGAGGAGTCCATTTTCGATCGAGAATGGCTCCCAGATTAGTTTGATGACAGCAATCCTGTCATCTACACGATATCCAGGACGGTTTTTGACTTCTCGATTCAGTTCGTCCCGAAACAGGTCGATAATTTGAGTGTTTTCGAGAATTTTAGCGTCTGTAGTTGGAGTGGAAAAGTCTAACGGGAGGTTTTGACTGGTTGCCCATTGTTGCAAGGCTTCAGAGTTGGGGATGACGATCGCACCCAGAGATTTTTGGTCTTGACCGACGAGGACGATTTGACTGATATACTGGCTCCGCAGACAGGCATCTTCGATCGGGGTGGGTTCGATATTTTCACCATTACTCAGGACGATCGTATCTTTGGCGCGTCCGGTAATCGTCAGATCGTTGCTGGGTGTGAGCATCCCCAAGTCACCACTATTAAACCAGCCCTGAGGATCGATCGCTTTGGCGGTAGCCTCAGGATCGCGGTAGTAACCCTGCATCACTTGCGGCCCACGAATTAATACTAATCCCTTATTCCCGATCGCGACTGGTTGACGAGTTTCGACATCGACGATCTTAATTTCGGTACCTGGTAATGGTTGTCCTGACGAGAGTCGCAAATTCTGCCACGGACGGCGGACATTGGTAATCGGTGCAGTTTCGGTCAAACCGTAGCCGAGCAGCACATCCACGCCCACAATCTCAAAGAATAAATCGAGATGTTTGGCAAGCGAACCGCCACCGATAATCATATTTTTAATCTTGCCGCCAGTAGCCTCGCGAATCTTGGCATAGACGAGCTTATCGGCGATCGCGTGAACCGGAGCTAAAATCGACATCTGGAGCCGCGCATTCAACTTTTGACTCAAACCAGGTTGTAGGTATTCTAAACTCAAACCTTGGACGATTCGCCGTGCTTCAATATATTTTGTACTCGCAGCCAACAGCGTATCAACCAGTTTTTGCTTGTTGGCTGGTTGCTCGCGAAATTGCTTCTGAATCCCCTCATAAACCGACTCCAATAGGCGCGGAACTGCCACTAGGTACTCTGGCTGAAAATCTTTCAAATCCTGCTTGAAATAGCGAATACTGGTGTAAGTCTGAGTACAACCCTGGGAGAGCAAATAATATTCACACGATCGCTCGTAGCAATGCCAAGAAGGTAAAATACTTAATACTCGCGCTCCTGCTGGCATGGGGATAACGGTACCGCAGGTATTGACTTGGTGGAGGAGATTGCCGTGAGTGAGCATCACCCCTTTGGGATTGCCGGAAGTACCAGAAGTATAGATCAGGGTAGCTAAATCTGTTTTTTTGAGGGCAACAGGTGTAAAGTTTGCACTCCGACCCAGTGCGATCGTCTGGCTAAAATTGAGGAGTTTAATCGGCAAATCTAAATCTGGTTGCTCGTCAGAAAGTAAAATAATTAAATCGATCGATCGTTCGACTAATTTATCACTCAATTTTTTGAGTGTTTTGAGGTCTTCAACTACTAATGTTTTAGCTTGACTATTATCTAAAATTGCTAGTAATTCTAAAGAATCGGCTTGAGAACTCCGAACGGCATTAAATGCCCCCATCAACATAGTTCCTTGATCGGCAATCAGCCATCTAGGACTATTATCAGCAAAGAGGGCTACCGCAGTATGTGGCCCAATTCCCAGGCTTTGTAAGCCTGTGGCAAATAGTCTAATTTGAGTAGCTACCTCAGTGTAAGTTAGACCGAGTGCTGGGTTACTATGAGGTGCATTTAAGGCAACAATTTCCCCACATTTAGCAGCAACTATCGCCCAAATTTGGGGAATAGAGTCGATCTGACTATAATCGATCGTCTGGCTGATGTTTTGCTGCTCTCGATCGGTCATTGAATAAGGATAATTCGCTAATCTAGAAGTTGTCATAATTATTTTAGATCCAATCTTTTTACTGTTAACCCGAGCTAGGTTGGAGCGGTTCATCGCTATGTTCCTAGATTAGCTGGAGATCGGGGCGATCGATCGTCTACTGTGACAGAAAGTTAGGTGGCTGAGATTTGTATTTCGATCTACATACAATAGAGTGTAAGTCTAGTTTGAACATCGCCTCATGCAACAAGTCAAAGCCTGTGGGTTTATTCTGTTTAGAGGACGCACCGATCCTCATAAATCTTTTTTATTGATGAAACATCGCGATCGCTACGATCTGCCCAAGGGACATGTCGAATCTGGTGAGTCGGATCTAGAATGCGCGCTCAGAGAGATGACTGAAGAAACTGGGATTCCCGCTGATGCAGTTCAAATCGACCCAGATTTTCAATATCGATCGATCTATTATCCCCAGTCTGCCAGATTGAATAATGCGATCGTCGAAAAGACCTTAATTATTTTCTTGGGGTGGGTAGATTCGCACACCTCAATTACTACCACCGAACATCTCGGCTATGAATGGTTTGATTGGCACCCACCACATCACATTCAGGATCGCACGATCGATCCACTCCTTGCTGAAGTTAGGACTTATTTTGGGAATTAATTTATCTCTGGCAAAATACATGGTATTATTATTTTTACAACCTAGGGTAATCATAAGGGCTAAATATAGGTAATTTACGTTTAACAAGTACTTGTGGACTATTATTATCAAATTTTAATCGATGAGCGATCGTCAGCAATGCCAACGTTGAAAGATGAGGAGAATCATGTATGGTAATTGCCGCACCAGAACTCAAAGCTGAGTCACGGCGACTGGGGGAACAGCGAGTCGTGCTGCGAGGTTTGTCTTGGGATGCGTATCTACAGATTCTCAATGCCCTACCGCAATCTCGCGCTGCTCGGTTGACCTATGATGATGGAATTTTGGAGATTACGGTGCCGTTAGAATTGCATGAATTTTCAGGTCGTTTAATCGAACGTTTTATTTGGACGCTGGTTAAAATGATGGGACTGAAAATCAAGACGATCGGTGCAAGCTGTCAACTGTCAACTGTTTAACACTGCTGCAATCGAGCTAATAGAACCATAATTTCATCGACAACTTTAACCATTTGTGATGTCGGTCGATCGTGTTGATTGAGAATGATACTAAATACTAGCGGGGAGTACTGCGGTGGATTGATATAACCAGCTAAACTGACAACTCCACTCATACTTCCAGTTTTTGCGCGAACGATACCTTGAGCTAAAGTCCCTTTCATCCGATTTCGCAGACTACCACTAACTCCAGCAATTGGTAGAGAGTCACGATATAGTTGTCCCGCTGGTGTTAAGCTCATTGCTGATAATAGTTTCACAAAAGTAGTCGGTGTGACTAAATTATGTCGAGATAGCCCAGAGCCATCATGGAGACTATAAGCTTGGGGATCTATGCCCATTTCAGTCAGACTTTTCTTGACTAAAGCAATCCCGAGACTAATAGTATCTTGACTACTAGTATAGTGTTCGGGATGAGTCCGCCCGAGCGATCTGAGCAAAATTTCAGCATAAACATTATTACTACGTTGATTAGTTTCATTAATTAATTCTCCAATGGTGGGCGAATTAATAGCGGCAATTTCTGGGAGATTAGTAGTGTTTTGCCCTAATACTAAGCGCGTACTCCCGAATGCAATTCCAGAGCGATTCAAACTTTGTCGAAAGGCACTAATAAAAGATTCGGCTGGATTTACTAATGGTAGATCGATTTGGGTAGGAGCAGTATTTAGAGCTAGCGTACCCGTCAATCGGAGTGTCGATTTACCAAAAACTGCGATTGCCTCAACATTATTATCTTGACTAGCTGCAACTGTCAAACTTTGATTATCAATTTGCCAACTATTTAAACTCGGATCTTTCCAGGTATATTTAAGTGGCATTCCGATTTGCTGCGAACTCACTATTAATGGATTAGAGTTTTGGTTGAGCATCAACCCATTAATCGCTGGCGCGTAATCAGTCGATAAATCTCCCCATTCCCAATTACTGTTAATCTGTTCCCCGCGAAAATATCCATCATCGAAACTAATTTGTCCGATCTGTTTTATCCCGCGCTGCTGGAGCTGTTGCGCGATCGATTGTAGCCCCGTTACTGTCAAACTCGGATCGCCCCTACCTACCACCAAGAGATTAGAAGTATTCCCAGTATTTGGGAGTTGATATACCGATGTCCGCAACCGTGTCATGGCTCCTAGCTGGCGCAGAGCAACTGCTGTCGTAATTAATTTAACATTAGAAGCAGGAATAAATAATCGATCGCCATCACGATTATAAAGTTGACTTGTCCCGCCCAATGCCTGAATTACAATCCCCCACCGATAGCGGCGCAATTCGGGTCGATCGATTATCCGATCGATTGCTGTCGGCAGTTGGCTCGAACAAATTGCTGGTGATACTTGCGGCGGTGCGATAACTTTTGGCTGCTGCGCCTGAGTTGGAATCGCAAATAACACCAACAGCCACCCGCACGTTGTCGCGATGCTCCAGAGGCGAGGTGCCAATGTCTGTTGGGAAGAAGGTAATTGCATCATAGACTGACACCCGATTTTTTCGATCCTCAGTCTACTCGATCGCGGAGCGTACCGAAGGTAATCGAAACCCAGTTTTTAAAAATTTTCGCCCTCAACGCTATAAGTATCGCTATCTGATTCGATAAACGAACAATTTTGTCCTGGCAAACTACCCAAGTTCTGAAGTAGGGGTATTTTTGAGATTGACGATCGCACTAGTAATCAGGTGCGACAATAATCCAATCGGGCCAAAGAATAGACACAAAATCAGCGAGTGAATCGTAATTATTCCCTTAGTTTGTCCTTCTAAATAGATGTACCGTCCAACAAATAAATCCATCACCAGAAAATGCACCCACCCCAGCGCGGCGGCTCCCTCATTGGCAAAGAAGCGGGCAATATCAGGTAGTTTGGGATTGGCGAGTGCGGCGGCTGAGTCAGGATCGATCGCAACGATGAGCAGGTAGATATACAATCCAGCCAGGGCAATAAATGGTAGTGGGGATGAAATTATCTTGCGAGTAATCTCCCATTTGGGTAATACAATCATCAAAGCCCAGAAGGGTAGAACGAATAAGTTGGCAATATCGAATATTTGACTTAGCATTTTTGTGATTTACAAATGATTAAAATTACAAGCTTTATCTATTATGATCTAAAAATTAAGATAGAGGCATGTACTCTCTTATCACAATAACTCTTCTTCTCCAAGAGTCTTTTTAAGAATATTGTTTGTCCACACTGTTCCAAGATTGTAGCTTCCCAAGTCCTTCTGGCAAATCATTCGGAATCATCTCTGGTGGTAGCGATGGATCTTCGAGTAAGTTGCGGTGAAAATATTGATAAACTGGTGCGAGACACAATCTTACCCATAAACTCCCAATTTGCTTGACACCTTACTCGGCACACCAAAAGGGATTGATGATGCTGGGACGATCGATTTAACTGGTACTAGTTGCACCGCACACGCCTTGAGTTCTGGTTGTAAAGAATCGGGACAAGCGGCATCGTGAGTAAATAGATTTGCTTCGGCATCTTTTGCCCACAATTCACCCCAGTGCATCGGCACGAATACCGTACCACGATCGATCGCCGCTGTGACTAGTGCGGGGAATCTACCCGTACCGCGACGCGATCGAATTTCGACCATTTCGCCAGTTTCGATCTGCAATCTCGCGGCATCTTTGGGATGAATTTCGATGAAGGGTTCAGGGTGCATCTGTTGAAGTTTCGGGATGCGTCCGGTGCGGCTCATCGTGTGCCAGTGACCGTATAAACGCCCTGTGGTCAATACAAATGGATAATCTGGGTTTGGTGGTTCGGCGAGTCCTTTGGAGTGGCAAGCGGCAAATTTGGCGCGTTTGTCGGGGTGATGGAACGAGAGATCGGTATAGAGGCGTTTGCCGTACTGGGTTTTACAACCTGTGGGGTGCGGCCATTGGGTAGGGCCATTGTCTTTGAGATATTGATGGCTCAATCCGGTGATATCGCAGGGACGACCCGCACTGAGTTTAGCAAATTCAGCGTAGACATCTGCACTGTTTTTGAACCAAAATTCATCTTTAAAGCCCAGTCGCCGCCCGACTTCGGCAAATACTTCCCAATCGGCTTTAGCTTCACCAGGAGGCGTTCTAAATGCAGGACAGAGGGTAACTGTCCGCTCGGAATTGGTCATCACGCCTGTCTTTTCGCTCCATTGGGCAGCGGGGAGAAGAACGTGAGCGTATTTGGCGGTTTCGGTGGGATAGTAGGCATCCTGATGGATCGTAAAAGGCGATCGCAATAAGGCGGCTTTGGTACGGTTGATGTCGGGCATACTCACCGCCGGATTGGTAGCTACAACCCACAGTAATCCTACCGATTCGGTTTCTAGTCCGGTTATCATCTCCCAGGCAGTTTTACCCGGATTGGGAGAGATGCTACCTGCTGGTAAATTCCAGAGATGCTCGATTTCTGCGCGTTGAGCGGGGTTTTTGACCATGCGGTAGCCAGGGAGGATGTGCGCTAGTCCGCCAGCTTCGCGTCCGCCCATTGCATTGGGTTGTCCAGTGAGGGAAAATGGCCCAGCACCAGGTCTACCAATTTGCCCTGTCATCAGATGGAGGTTGATAATATGCCGGACTTTGGCAGTACCTTCACTCGATTGATTGACTCCCATCGACCACAAGGAGAGGACGTTATTAGATGCTCCCCACCATTTGGCGGTTTGTTCGAGATCTGCTTGAGCGATGCCACATTTAGCCGCGACGATGTGGGGAGGATACTGTTGAATTACCTCTACGAAGGCGGCAAAGTTACTGGTACAGGATTCGACAAATTGTTGGTCTACTTTGCCCGCACGTAGGAGTAAATAAGCAATCCCATTCAATAAATCGATATCTGTTCCAGGCGTAATCGCCAGATGGATGTCTGCGGCTTCAGCGGTAGCGGTGCGACGTGGATCGACTACGACCAACTTGACGCGATCGTGTTGTTTATGATATTTTCTCAGTCGATTAAATAGGATCGGGTGACACTCGGCGGTGTTCGTCCCAATTAAAAAGGCAAAATCAGTTTTTTCGATGTCATCATAACAACAGGGTGGCCCATCGGCTCCGAAACTCTGAATGTAGCCAGATACCGCTGAAGACATACACAGCCTAGAATTGGCATCAAAATTATTCGTGCCTAAACAGCCTTTGAGCAGTTTTTGAGCGGTGTAGTAATCCTCAGTCTGAAATTGTCCCGAACCATACATACAAATGCCATCGGCACCTTGAGTATGGAGGACATGCTGCATTCGATCGACAATTCGTGTGTAAGCTTCTTCCCAACTTACCCGCTTGAATGGTTGGTCGAGACTATCTCGTACCATTGGGTATTGCAAGCGATCCTTGTACAGCGACTCACTAATCGTCGCCCCCTTCACACACACCATCCCCTGACTGGAAGGATGCGACCTGTCGCCCATCACTTTCCAAATCGGGATACCACTACTATCCCGATGTACTGATTTCCCTGGCACAGCGGGGGGCGAAGCTTCTAAACCACAGCCGACACCACAGTAGGGGCAAAGTGTTTTAGTTGTGTCAGTCATAGGATGGAGGGTAGGGAGTAGGGAGTAGGGAGTAGCGATTCGCGCCCGCCTTTATTCCCCGACGGTTTGCGGATGCAACCACTCGGAGGGTCCCTCCTTGCTAGGCGGGTTCCCCACTGGTCGGGAGAAATAACCAGTTGCCCAGCAATGTGTTGCACCAAGCAAGCGAATCAAGACAGGGAGTAGGCAATAAGGGATTAGGATGATGCTGAAAATAGCTATATATCTGCAAAATACCGATTCTAGTTCAGATATTCTGTGTTGGCGAATACTAAAAATATGATGAGGTTGGATAGTCTGGCTACCCAACCTCGGAATGTGGCTGTTTACTGAAATACCCACGATTTGGGTGAATTAACCGAACTCTTCGGTGACACCAGTGCCAATTCCAACAACTTGAGCTTTGTCTAGCCCAAAAGAGTTTTGGGGTTCTTTGAGGAAGAAGGCACAGAGGAACGCACAGAGCAGTGCGCCCATACCCATCGAACCAAATAGAGTCGGTGCATCAGTCAAGCTAAAAATGGTCAGATAAACAACACCACCAAAGTTACCATAGGCACCGACATTACCCGCAACTTGTCCAGTAATTTCCTTCTTAATTAATGGCACAATTGCAAAGGTACCGCCACAACCTGCTTGAGCAAATAAGGCTGAAAACATCGTCACAGCAACTGCTACAGGTAAAGCCCAAGTTTTATCGATTTGATGCGCTACTAAATAAGCGACCCCGATTAATCCAGTTACTACAGTCATCGTCCATTTCCGACTCCCAAATTTGTCGGAGATAAAACCACCACTGGGGCGCGAAAATAGATTCAGGAATGGATAAGTAGCGGCAATCATCGCTGCTACGGCGTGTTGGAGTCCAAATGTTTTCTCAAAGAAGACGGGTAACATCGAGACAGCCGCGAGTTCGGAACCAAAGTTGGTGATATAGGTAAATTGCAACAGCGCAACTTGACTAAATTCGTACCGCTCGGCTGGTGCAAATTGTTTGCGACCGAGTACAACATCCCGATTGACTAACCAAGCTTGATAACTCTGGTAAGCGTACAAGCCAGCTAGGAGGAACCAGATAAAATACATCTGTCCGGCATTCAAAAAGTGTAATTTCTTCTGAGCTAACCGCCATGCCAATAAACCGAGGGCAAAAATCAGCCCGAAGTTCATAATTAGCAAACCATAGAAATCTCTGGCACTGGTAACTTCCATCGCGCCATATTTTCTGGGACGCTTGTATTCTTTCCCTGGTGGGGTATCGGTGACACTGTTGAAGTAAATCACACCGTAGATAGCTGCAATTACGCCAGTCATGACGATTGTCAATCTCCAGTTGCTGGCACCACCAGCGAGAAAGGCAGTTCCGCCAGCAATTAAAGGGAGTGCAAATTCCGCACCGAAAGCTCCGAAGTTACCCCAACCACCATAGATACCTTGAGCGATACCAATGTCTTTGGGCGGGAACCATTCTGATACCATCCGAATTCCCAATACAAAGCCAGAACCGACAATCCCCATCAGTAGACGGGCAACTACCATTTGGGTAAAATCTTGAGCTAAAGCCGTCGCAATACAGGGAACGATCGCAAAAATCAGTAGGATAGAGTAGGTAATCCGTGGCCCATATTTATCTAGTAAAGCACCGATAATAATCCGAGCCGGAATCGTAATTGCTAGGTTGCAAATCAATAGTGTCTTAATCTGCGACTCATCAAAATTCAACTCTTTGCCAATGACAGTCGCAAAGGGGGCAAAATTGAACCAGCAAACGAAGGTTAGAAAAAAAGCAAACCAAGTCAGGTGCAAGGTTCGGTATGGATTTTTGAACGAAAGTAATCCCTTTAGCATCAGGCCATAGCCACAACAAGACAACAACTGAGGAGATCCATTAGACAGTTGTGCCAACTGTTAATTGATGTCAGTACATCTAAATTACGGGAATGTTGGATGTAAATTAGTAGTTTTTGTTACCGTTTATTAGTTATCTTTCGATAAATACATGCTGAAAATCCGGTTTTTGCATCTAGTCAAGCTATAAAGTTAGCGAGAATACAGCATAAATACGCTGCTAATCGAGACATAATTGTAAAATTGTAAAATTGTGACTTCATGGCAACTTCTCTAATTCAGGGTTTGCGCCGTGCTTATCAGATTGCTAGATTTGCCCAGCGCAGGAGCCTTTCGTCAGCAACAGCTCTGGAAATATGGGAGCTGCGGATTAGTCGTCGCCGCTTGCTTCAAGGCTCCCTCGCGGCGGCGGGTGTTCTTTCCGCTCTGGCATTGGAGCGAAAAGTTGATGCGACAACAGCACCAGTACTAATTGTAGGGGCGGGGATTGCAGGATTGACGGCGGCTTACTATCTGAATCGATCGGGTGTACCAGTCCGCATCATCGAAGCCAGTAATCGGGTTGGTGGGAGGATTATCAGCCAAGCCAAGGCACTCGGCACGGAAAGCACTGTAGAATTAGGCGGCGAGTTTATCGACTCTGGGCATAAAAATATTCGGAAGCTGGCTCAGGAACTAGGTTTAGTGGAAGTAGATCTATTTGCCACAGATCGCGGGTTGACTAAAGATGTCTGGTTTTTTAAAAACAGATTAGTTAACGAACAAGAATTAATTACGGCATTTATTCCCCTCGTCAAACAGATCGATCGAGATGTCAAAGCAATCGGTGAAGTAAACTATAAATCGACCAATCCTCGCGCCATTCAACTCGATCGGATCTCGATTAAAACTTATCTCGATCGCTATTAGACCTCCTGCAAAAGTATCACGCGATCGCCTTTTCTGAAGCTAAATATAGC
>ENA-OFCI01000744-OFCI01000744.1-metagenomes-genome-assembly--contig:-NODE-744-length-17698-cov-3.668480_pt1 | contig 17698 bp, 27 predicted proteins | sample MGYA00153391_OFCI01 | MGnify analysis MGYA00153391
TTCAGGTAGACCGGCACATCGGCCCCGTTCTTCCCAGACTTCAGGAAGCGCTCCGTACGGGTTTCGTTCGTGGTGGACTTCACTCCAATCCGCGCCTCTACGAGCGCCCGCACCCGCGGATCCTCGTGCTCGAGTAGGGCCTGCATCCCCGTGTCGGACTTGCTGAAGGCGTAAGTCCACTTTTCCTCGCCCTTCTTGAGCGCGGAAGGCGACAATTTCATTGGCGGGTCAATTCCGAAGCCGACGAGGGCCAAGGCGAACTTGGGGTTCGACATGAGATCGGCCTTGTCGGACGCCACGAGCGCCAGGAGGTCCGCCTTTCTCTTTTGCTCGTCCACCAAGTACGCCTGGAGCCTGGGCTCGTCCAGCTTGAAACTGGGCTCGGTGAACATGCGAACCGTCGTGTCAATTAGCCAGAGCTCGGCCTCGGGGAAGCCCGCCGAGCTCATCTTCTGGAAAATGCCGAACGTGAGATCCACGTCGTTTACGCAATACCGCCCGTAGGCCGCGTACTCATCGTCGGTGAAGTCGGCGAGGCGCTTGCCCTTGGCTAGGACTACCTCGTGCCCCTTCTCCCCCGCCCCGTAGTGGACGGCGAGCTTCGCCAGGGAGCCTCCCACCTCGGTCCCGTGGATGGCGCGGGCCATGGACAGGGTATCCACCCAAAATGCCGGCTTAACGTGGTAATGGTGGGCCAAAATAAGCCCGTCAAAGTGGGCGTGGTGGGCCAGGATGGCGGTATTCGTCCAGAGGCGCATAGCAGCCCACACGCCGAATGCCTTCGGGTCCATCCAGACGGTGGGGTCGCCGTTGACCTTCACCCCGACGCCTATCACCTGGAACCGAGGGTCCCGAATATAGGCTTCGGTCGTCATCTTCGAAAGGCTGAAGTCGGCGTCGTAATATGTTTCAAAGTCGATGGTTATGAAGTCCTTAATCGGGCGCTCCAGGGCTTCTACGGGACTCCCGAGGGCCTGGGCGGGCGCTGGAACGGCCTGGGGAGCGGGGGTAGGCCCGCGCAGGGCCCTGGCGGCGCTTCGGGCGGCGGCGAGGCTCATTCATCCACCGGAAAAAAGAGCCCCGCAGCGCTACAGAACAGGAGTGTGACGAAGCCGGTATTTAGGACAGCTAGGGTCAGTACGACTTCAATCTCATTCATTGAACGCCTCCGAAACCCAAAAACGTGAATACGAACGCGACGACGAGTGCCGTGACTATGAGGAGGTAAAACAGGCCCCAGGAAACCTTTAGCGAGGCTTCCTGGCGCTCCAGGGGCGTCACCGCTCACTCCGAACGGAATAGAGGACCGCCACCAGCGCGAACAACAGAATGGCGCCGTACGTAATCGTCACCATGTCGTTCGCGTCGATTTGGGTAATCACGCGAGCCACCTCCAAGCGGTGAAGAAAATCGCCGTTTCGAACCACAGGGCCAGGAGCATGAAGGCCGCCCGCCTCGCCAATGGCCAGCAATAGACGGAGCCAAGAAAGCGCTCCACCCAGTAGCCCGCGTGCCAGGAGCTCACGAGCAGGGCGATGATGCTGATAGAGGCGAAGCCGGCGACCGGGGGGCTCATGCGGCCACCGGGAGCGCGAAAAGCCCTTGCCAGGTCTTCCATGCCTTGGTTACGGCCCCGGTGCCGGGGAAGAGATCGACCAGTTCGTCTTCGGGGCGACCGCCAACCACCTCGAAAGCCCAATGGCAAACCTTTTCCGGTTTAGCCCCACACAAGCCCCGCTTGAGTGTGATAGGACATTCAATCCAGTCCCGCATTACAAGCCTTTTGCTGACAACCGGCTTCCGTGCCGGCTTTACGATTACCGGCTCCCACGCATAGGCGACCGGAACGTTGCGCTTGAATGCGGCGAAACCCTTAACCCATGCCATGACCCGAGCCTCGGGTGGCAGCAGGGGAAGGATGACCTTCAGGCCAGGGACATGGGTATGAAGAATCCAACCGTCGTAGTTTGCGTTCAGTGATGCAATCAACGCTACATGATCCACCTCGCCCGCGAAGTCTGGGTGGTCCTTATACAGGTGTGCGCAACCGATGTAGGGCGGGTCGGCGTAGCCTATTTTCATGACGCGTAAACCTCGCCGCGGTATGGGCCGGCAGGAACGAAAGCCAATTCGAATTCGAACGGCGCAGGGACCGGGTTCATCGCGAGGAAGCTCAGGTCAAATGCGTGTACAAATGCCGACGCCTCTTCGGGAAGAACCGCCTCCATCTCAGCGCCGTTCACCATCACGTAGCAATTAGACGGCCCGACGATGGGGCTCTCGTAGCCGAGGCGCTTAAGGGCGAGCGCAATAGCGCAGTTCCCCGGGATGTATTGAGTTCCATTGGCAATGTCATTGTCAGTCACGTTGATGCGGGCAGAGACGGCGTTCAGGTTCATCATTTAGGACTCCTCGAGAATGGCCGCGATTTCTCGCAGCAGTTGGTTTGGGCTATTCCCTTCAATTGTGATGTCGCAAATGTGCGCCGCGTACGTTCCGTCCTCGTTCGCGACCAACGTGATGGCGGAATAGAAAGAGTCGAGAATCTCCTCTCGAATGAGGTTGCGCTCGGTTCGAGTGGCTTTAAGCAGTGCTTGCGAAAATTCGGACATGGCGCAGCCTCAGGTAGTGCGTTAGTGCAGAAAGAAAACGCCCCGTTATCGGCTCACACGGGACAACATGACGGGGGGACTACAGAATACCCCCCGGTTTTCAGCCCACCTATCCCCTCCCTAACCCACTACGCATCGACGGCTGCCGGCGATGAATCGCCCAGAAGCTTGCGGTTCGCCGCAATCTGCTCAGGCGTCACTTCCACGTAGCTGAAGCGCGGAATGGTGAGAATCTTGCTGCCGTCCTTGGTCGCCTTGCGGTGAGTCTCGAAGGAGATCTCCGCACCGCGCATGATGCTGGCCACGCCCTTCTGGCTATAGCCTTCCTTGTCCAGGCCCATAAGCTCGGTGAAGTCCGCGCCCATTCCCTCGTCATCCTTAGCGGCCGTTTCGGGCCCAAGGATAGCGAGACAGACGGCCTTCGCATTGCCCTTGGCGGACGCGAACTTGGTGAGCAGCTGCACATAGCTCACGGTCGAACCAACCGCATTGGGGGCGAGGAGCTTACCATTCTCGTCCACGTCGCCAGAGGGGGACGAGGACTTGACATACGCCTCCATGATGAACGTGCGCTTGTCCTTAAACGTCTTTTGGGCAGACACGTCTTTGATAATGAGAGTCCCCTTACCGTCCTTCAGGAAGTTGCCCCCGCCAGAAACCGTCGTCGAAACCCACTCGTCAAGAAACGCCATTTTCTCTCTCCATTTCGAATTACGTTAGAGTTAACCGAGCGCACGCGCGTTCGGCTTTGTTACTTCAGGTTTTTAGACCCGAAGGCTTTAAGGGCCTGAACGAGCGCCGCAGTATCAATGACAGGTGTATGGAACTCGGGGATGAGCGGCCCGAGGGCCGAGTGCCCGGTGAAGCGATGCCAGTTCGGCGCATAGGCCGGGGGAACGTAGACGGCGGCGTGCGGGGGAGTCATTTGCCACCTCCGGTTGGGAATGCTGCTGAAGCCAAATCCAGGAACCTTTCTTTCTCCTGGCGAGCGCACGACACCAGCGCGGCGAGCTCGGTAAGGATTTCTTTAGGAACACCCTCTTCCTGAAAGGTGTCGGTAACTTCGGCAGCCACCCGGAAGATTTCGCGGTAAGCCGCGTTTAGCCGCGTGCATTGTTCGAAGAGATTGTCGTCGCCCTCAACTGCCCTTTTCAGGGCGGTTATCTTGTCTTCCACGACAACCAAGCCTCTCTCCGCTTCCATCGCTCTCTCCTTTACCGGAGAAAGAAAGGTTCCTGGGCGCCCGCTCAAAGAGTATGCCATAAGCCGAGTGATATAGCAATCGGCTTGGCACGGGGGGTGCAGTAGGCCCCGAACCGACTAATCCCACTCGCCTAATCCCACTCGCCTAATAGGAGCTTCTGTGGGCTGCCCGTCGTATCCCGCACGTACCTGGCGAACTCGGTGGCCCGGGCCAAGGCGTCAACGTACTCCTGGCTATGCTGGTAGAAGTTGACGCTGACTTGCTCGGCCGGTTGCCCCGACCTGTGGGAACGACCGATCAGCTGCTCGAAGGTGCCCGTGTCGGACGGCAATTGGACAATATGGTTTCGGTTAAAGCTCTGGAGGTTCCGGCCCGTTCCGTGAGCGGCAATGCTCGCGACGATAGTGCGGTTACCGAGCTCCCGCGCGATCCCCGTGGCCGCGTTGTCCCCAGGGCCGTACTGGGGGAACTTCCCTATGTCCGCTATGGCGTGGCCAACGGCGGCATTGGAGTACCAGATGATTCCCGGCGCCTCGTGCCCCCAGGCCGCTGCATCCTCCATGAGCCAGTGCGAGATCCACTTCACCGCGGTCACGGGAAGCACCTTGTCTTGAATTTCAGCCCAGGGAGCCCAGCAATCCGAGCGCCAGGTGGGCAGCGCCCCTTTGTACCCTTCCCCACCGCGAATAGCCGCGTCCCGTACGAGCTTAGGGGAGTCCATGTGCTCCTTACGGTGCTTAAGCGTCTCCCTCAACTCCCGGTTCCACTCCTGCCGGAGGTTGAACCAAGTGTCTATGAGCCCGCCAACTTCGAAGTCGATTTCCGCCGCGTGAGGGTATCGCCAGAAAAGGTAAAAGCCCGCGGCTACCTGCTTTGCCACCGCGGCCACCTCCATCGCGTCCACTAGCTCCTCGCCGTCCGGGCGCTGCTCTTTGGCGCGGACGTTATCGAGCGCCTCGCGCACTTCGGCGGGCATCGTGGGGGGCTTACGGACGGCAAACTTCAGGGGCGTACCAATGCCCACGTCCGTTGTTGTAATGACGCCCGCCGTTTCCACGAGCCTCCGGTGAAAGCCCTTGCGGACGTTCTCGTTTGGTCCGCAGAGGGCCTTCAGCTTCCCGCCGTCGCCCTGGTAGAACTCGTTCGGAATAAGCTCGTCCGCCCACTCTTCCACCACGCCAGGCGACAACGGGAGCGGGCTCCCTTCCCCGAGGGCGATGGCTGAAAAGTGAGAATAGTCGCCGGGGCGCTTGGTGGTGATCGAGCCGCTGTGGGCGAACAGCCGAATACGCTTATCGGACTCTGCGAACAGCTTCAAAAACCGATGTGTCCTCGAGCTACCCCGGTCACGTAACGCCTGCGCTTCGTCCGAGATGATGACCGACAACTCAGGCCGGGACTTGAACCACGCCGAGTTCTTCGGGAGCGACAACTCGCTGTAGGCGAGGATTTCCAGCTTCGGGCGGCCCGGGTGGAACGGTCCCGGCCCCGCCACGAGGTTGGGTGTGAGGAAATGCTGGCTCCAGCACAAATAGTCGTGCCGGATTTGGGCGCGCAAGCCTGGGGGCAGGAGGAGCACCGCGAGGGTACACCCCGGCACCACCATTGGTACGAGAATATCGAGCGCCGACTTCCCACTACCCACAGGGAGCAGTCCCAGAATGCCGCCCACAGACGCGGCTTCGGCCAGGTACCATCCTTGAATGGGGCGGAGCTCTGTCAAGCATGGGTTCTGGCCCCGCTTAACCACCTCTGGCCGCAGCTTCGCGCAAGCGCACCCGCCATCTTGCCCGGGGCCAGGGCGATCCCGCTTTAGTCGGGTCGTCATGGTGCGGGCCATTGCAGCCATCTCTTCCTCGCTCGGGAGAGGGCGACGGGGTAGAGCGAGAATCCGCTCCAGGTCATCCATATCCTCGGGGTCAGCGGAGAGTGGCTTGACCACCGAGGGGCGATGCTTGGCCGGGAACGGCTTACCCTGGACGGGCTCGTTCGCAATGGCCCGCATCTTGTCTAGCAGACTAGACATTACTGCGCCGCGCCCAGGTCGAACTTCCACGCCACTTCCTTCGCCCCGGCCGCGAGCGCCCACTCGGACAGCGCCCGCGGGTTGCGTCCCGTCTTAACCTCAACTTCCCCAACCCAAAGGGAGAAGTTGACGGGCATCGCCCGTTGATTCATTCGCATCACAACGAGCTTTCCATTAACGCTTTGATCCAGCACGGTATGCTCCCGGTATTTAGAATAGCTTTCGTTGGAGTAGGAATTTGCCATGGGCTATTACCCGAGTATTAAGCCGCCCGTCTTAAAGCTCCTCCACTGCTGGCGCTCGGCCAGATTTAGCTCGTGGGCGAGCCTCCCGAACCCGGGCCATGTTGCCTCGGCGTTGTCCGCCACGAGCTTCAACACCTCCTCAATCGCGCGGGTACCGTCCAAGAGGTCCGGGTATTTCTCCTCGGCGGCGTAGACAACCCAGTCCGCTATGGATTTCTGGACAGCGTGTACCTGGCCTACCGTTGTGTAGTCCCGCGCGGCCCCAGTAACGAGCGCGAGCTCGCGGACATCCGAGGGGGTGCGCTGGACGCGCTTCCGCGTCTTTTCCTGATCGCTCATCGCTGGGGCCCCACTTCCGCGAACTCCGCGTAACCCTCGTCGATAAGTTCCTTGGCTGTAAGCAGCGTCGGCTCTGGGTTCTCGGGGAACGCCTCCGCGACAAAGTACATGGCTCCCGCATTGCCCGGGCTCAGGTCGATATCCACGTTGGGCCTCTTGTCCAAGAAGCGCTTGATAGCGCACGGGCAGATATGCTCCGCGAGCTCATCCAGCTTTCCGTTAGGCAGGTTCTTCCTCGCGGTGAACTTCCCGGCGCCGAGGCACGCAGCACACTTCGGACGAGCGAACGGGAATATGTCTTCGGGGAGTACGAGCGTGCGGACTTTTCCGTCCTTACCGTTGTGAATCATCGCCCACCTCCACGAACCACATTGCCCGGGGCTGCGATGGACTCCAGGCCAGAAGCCACGGCTTCAATCCGCTCGTCGCCGTAGTTGACGACGTAGTGTCCTGGCGCCGGGGGGTTCTCCTTCGCCAGCTGGGAGAGGACGGCCTTGTACTTGCCATACTTGAGGCCGTCCTTCTCGGACATGCGCACGTCGGGGAGCTTCTCGGCGCAAGCCTTAAGCGCCTGGCGCTCAAGGGCCTCCATGAAGCTGTGGAGCGTGCGGGTCTCAACGCCCACCGGGGAGCAGCCGAAGTACAACTTGAAAATAGGACCGCCCACGGTATCGATTGGGTAGGTGGTAGGCCCAGTGGTAGTGATTACGCTGACCACCTTCGGCTCCTCCGCAGTAACGTAACCCGTGACCGTGATCGTGTGGGGCCTCACCTCGGCCTTGGCAGTCGGTGCGGGGGGCGCATCTGCCACTACTTTTTTCGGCCTTCCGGGTCCACGCTTCGGCGGGAGTGGATCGAACGCCGGCTCAGGTTTCGTCAGGTCAATCTGGGGTGTGGGCTCCGTCTCGCGTACGGGCTCGGGGGCGAAGTCATTGCCCAGGACAGTAAGGGCCTCGTCAACGGTGAGCTTCGCCTTGGGCTCGGCCTTCGTCGCGGCCTTCGTCTCGGCCTTCGTCTCGGCCTTCGTCTCGGCCACCGGGGTAGTAGCGGTTGCGGTTGCGTCAACCCATCCAGGCGCTGCCAGCTTTTTCATGCGATCAATCATGCTCATTGCGTTCTCCTCTTGCTGCACGGGTTTGGTTGAAGCGCTGCCATTGAAAAGGCTTCCGACATCGCCCACGTTTCCCTGCGGGCACGTCTTTATGAATGGACACGGCTTGTGGTACGCGAAGCAAAAGTTTTCGTCGTAAGGCACGTCCTCGGCGGACTTCGCTGCGGCGGCGAGCTTCATGGGGGCGACGAACTTCTCCCCGACAATCTCCCAGCCCCACGCAATCTCCTGGAGCGGTATCTGCTCGGACAGGACTTCGAACGCGGCTGGCGGACCGCGGGTCTTAAAATGGATGTGCCGGACCTGAACCCATTCGATCCCAGGGAAGCGCGCTTTATTCAGCACGACCCAATAGGCATAACCGAGCATTTGCCGCCCGTCCGAATCCGTAGGGTCTACGAGCCGCTCGGGCGTGGTGCCATATCGCTTGGGGTCCGACTTGAACTTCCAATCCGTCACCCGCACGCCACCCGATGAGAGGAAGCGCGGGTCCGCGAGGTCCATGCCCCCGTTGAGGGGGACTCCCATGGAGCTCAAGGGAACGCCCGCGGCGACCTCGCCTTCAATAATAAGGTCATCGCCCGGGGCGGGAATGTACTTCCAGCCGGCACGCTCAATCTCTCCGAGAACGTTTTCCCCGGTCTTTAGGTAATGCTCAATCCTTCCGTGAGCCTCTATCCCGAATTGCATTGCTGGCCCAGGCGGGTCATCGGGAAGGCGTTCAACGTACTTGTAGTACCAAGCCCGCTGGCAGCCCGAGAACTTGTTAATGGCCGAGACACTAGTGTAACGAAGGGCGCCATTTTCTACCGCCGCCCCGTACCCTCGTCCTCCCTGTCTCGGCGCCATAGCTCTCTCCTTTTCCGCGTACCGCTGAGCCGTTGATAGTATCACAAGCCGAGCGAACTATCAATCGGCTGGCACGCGGTTTGAAGGGAGCTATGCTGAAGCGAAGGCGTTGGGCCCACCTCCCAGGTCACCGCCCAGGCTGACTCGGGTACGCTTGGGTGCTACCCGAAGATTGTCCGGTAGCTTGTAGTAGTAGGACGACACTCCGTCCGTCGTCTTGCGGTACCTGGCGAAACCCATTCGCTTGAGGGAGGCCCCGACTCTACTTTGCATAGACCTGTCAGGAAGTCGCTCGTCGGCCAGGGCATGGGTGACGACATCTATGATACGGACTTCGAAGGGCCGCACGCCAGGCTCGTATCGCAAGATCCAGTCCGTCACCTTGTCGGTGACCACATCCGTGAAGAGTCGCGTGGAAGTTTCCTTGTTGGCCGTCACCTCTTGGCGGGCTTCAAGATGCCACTTCTCCCCAGCCTCGTAGCGGGCCAGAGCTTCAGCCCAAAGCTGGTCCCGGTCCCGGGCAAGGCCATCCGTATCAATCTGTCCAACGCAGTTGACTGGCCAGAACCTTCGGTTGCCCGTCTCATCCTGAAAAATCTCTTCCTCGTTCGTCGTGCCGATGAAAACGCAGCGCCGGGGATGGTTGTCCTGGCGACGGGCGTACTTCGCGCGGAACTTGTCAGCCTTCTTCGAGATGAATTGTTTCACCGCGTCGCGCTGAGAGCGGGTCATGGAGGAGAGCTCCCCCACTTCCAAGATCCAATTCTCGCTGCACGCACCTCGGGCTTCGTCGCTGGACATGTCGTAGTCGAAGTCGCTGAAGCCGGCCCCGCCGAGCACACGCACCGCGGTAGACTTACGGATGCCTTGCTGTCCTTGAAGGACGAGCATGGTGTCCACCTGGCACCCGTGGTCCAACGCGCGGGCTACGGCGCTAATCATCCACTTCGCGCCCACGGGGCCCGTGTAGTCGTCAACTACTTCGGCCTTGAAATAGTTCTCGAGCATCGTATCCAGGCGCGGGGTCTGGTCCCACTTCAGCGCCCTGAGATAGTTCGCGATGGGGTCATAGGCCCAGTCGCGGGCAGCGAGCTCTACGTAGTCGTTAATATCGTCCCGGCTAAAGTCCGCGCCGAACTCCGCCACGAGCCAGTGCCGAACGTCGGCAATGTTCTCGTTCTTGAACTCGGACACCTTCCCCATGAATAGAGGGCCTGCGTGAATCTCCGTGTTCCCGTTCAGGAGGTTCTTGCGGAACGCGCCCTTCCACCAGAAGGACTCGCGCAGTAGAACGTTTAGGTTCTTGAGGGACTTTATTAGCCGCGGCTCGTCCTCTTCGCTTTTGGGCGCGGTGAGCTCGAGGGCCGCGAGAAGTTCCGCGCCATGGAGCGAAGCCGATAGCTGTGGCCCACCATGTGCCCCGCTAGAAGCGCCCATAACATTAGCCCCATCCCGCGCGGGGCCGGCGGGGTCGACTTCGGGGTCAGAGGGTTCTCGGTTAGAGGAGTCGGCGGGCGTGAATTTTTCGACAAGGATTTTCTCCCAGAGTGATTTGACTTTGGCCTGCTCAGCCGCCATCTCAGCTTTCTTTATTGGCGCGGTCATGCGCTGTTGGCGTAGGAGGTCTACGACTCCCTTCCCACCGTCCCAAGGCGTGTGGTCTTCGGGGCTCGTGGCTACTTCGGCTTGCCATGACGGCTTGCAGATTTCCAAGAGGGCTTCGGACGCCATCCAGGGCTCGGCCTGCATGGAGAGTGCGCCGCACGCATGGAACCACGCCATGTGCCGAGCGAGGTCTCCCTGGCGCCGGAGCGCTGGAGGGGGACTGAGGGCGATGCCCTTGGCGAGCTTCGCCCCGAGGGAGTCGCGCTTCGCCATGAGGCGAGTACGCAGGGCATTGAGGTCCACCGGGCGGGATGGGTCCTCGTCCACCGACACCACATAGGGTGCCAAATCCGCCGGGCTTGTCACCTTGGGTGACGTATTGAGCTCAATCGTCAGCCGTTGCGACTTGAGGATTGCGGCAACGTCCAGAGGCGTACCCTGAATGTACCCGCTGCGATGGGGGCTATCCGCCGAGGGCTTTCGGGGCTGGTAGTACAATCTTGCTGGATCGCGGCAACTTTGATCCGCTTTGATCACGCCGTTCAAACCCAGGTGCTTCACGATTGCGGGCCACGCGACTTGGCTCCACTCGATCGGAGTGCGAATGGCGTAGGACTCTTTGAACGTTACGAGCAGCCGCGCGTTGGGGAACGTATGCGTGTGATACCAGAAAAAATCTAGGCCCGCCGTGCGGAGCGTGTCCACGACGAGCTCTAGTGCGCCTTCCTCAAGGTGATCGAGGTCAGCTACGAAGCAAGTAATCTCTTTGACGTTGGCGTTGCTGCGATAGGGCGGGTCGAACACCGCCGGTATGAACGCATCGCCCGCCTTGGGGCCCACCTCGATCTTGAGGATGCCCCCCTTCAAGTCGTCCAGCGTCAAATCGTACTGGTCAACAGTACCCGGGGACTTCTCGTCTGGCGTAATGCTGATTTTCAAGGTGGCCGCTCCGGCTGGACGAGAAGCCGAGTGGCGTCCCGTTCGGCTAAGGTACACCAACTGGCATGGCGGGTGCAAGTGGCTGCCCTATGCAAGGAGGGTCACCCTCCTTTTTCGGACGTTGCGACGAGCTCACTTTTTCGCCGGCCTTCTAAGGTCTTTCCCGCCAGGCCGGAACTCCGTAAATTTTCCAGGCCGTCTCCAATTTTCCGAGGCCGTTTTCCCGAGGGACGTTTTTGGCCGGGCCCGGAAATTCGTTCCGAAGAAACAAAACTCAAAATGGTACGGCCTTTCCCAGTGAAGAAAATTTTGAACTTTTCGGCCTTCCGAGTCTGCATACACGTTCCTACACTCGCCCACCTTTAGGTAGACGCACCGGCTCTAGTTCTTTCGCCACCTTGGCGCGGACCCTTTCTGGTGCCCTTGGCTGGCCTTATGAGCGGTCTAGACTCTTCCCCCTTCCCCGCCTAGGGGCGGGGGCTTTGGGCTTAACCTTGGGCGGTTTACGGGCCCTGTTTCCGGGCACGCTCCGATGCCAGGCGAGTCTCCCAGTCGATAGCCTCGGGTCGCCCGAGATGCATGCGCACCTATCGCGCGCCCGGCTTTGTGGGGATCTCGGCATGGCTGTACGATACCTTGTACAAGGGTAGGACGTGGGCTAATGTAGGACGTGGGTTAATGTAGGACGTGGGTTAATGTAGGACGTGGGTTAATGTAGGACCGAGCCTAGCTAGTCCGAGAGTGTGACACGAAGCGCCGCGCAATACGCCATTACGCCGCGAGCCGTCAAAAAGCGCACAATTGCCAGGGCGGCGGATCGGGCATGCAAGCTGCGCTTCCAGCCTATTGCCTCACTGCTACCCCCGCTCCACCGGCGAATTTCGTACCGCGTGACGGTATTAACTTTTCCGCTTTTCGTGGCGCGGGTCTTTTTCATGTCGTCGCGGCTTAGGGTATCCATGGGTTGCTCCTCGTGCAGCGGGTGAACGTAGGACCGAGCCTAGCTAGGCCGCTCGGTCAAAGCCGTTAGACTGGTGCGCGGCGTAGGATTAGCGGTTACCTCGCGCCTTAGCGATGACGGTGGACGCCTCGTGCATGAGCGTTAGCATTTCCTTCGACATGCCGCCCGCTTCGTACGTTACTTGCGTAGCTACGGCTTCCAGCACCGCGAGCAATTCGGGAGCGGACGCTACCAGGTGCGCATTCGCTTCGCCCTGTCCGCGACTACCATGAATCACGCACACCGATCCCTCGGCTTCAGGCGTGTCAGACCAAACCGAAAACGTTCCTCCGACCGCCCCGGCACGATGGAACCACCGCCCGAGCGTGTGCTTCATCGCGCTTACCATTGGAGACCTTCCGGGAGCCCGCGATAGAGAGTTTCACACACTTCCTCCCAGTGTAGCGCGCTGGAGATTTTCCCCGCGCGCCTAAGGGACACCGCCTTTCCCCGCGTGAAAGCGTACTCCAGCTGGCCCGGTGTGAGGCTCCCGGAGCCCGTGGAAATAAGTACTTGTCGGTCAAGATCGTTCATGTCGTCAAGGTTCTGGAGTGTACCTTTTACAGCGTTCATTTTAAGCGCGCCCATTTTACTTCTCCTCGGTGTGAGTGTGAGTGTAGGTGTGAGTGTGAGTGTAGGTTTCGTTAGGTTCAACGGCTGATAAGCTCGCTGGCATAGCCCGCGAAATACGTCCCGCGCACGCATCCCAAAAGGTCGGATAAGCTACAGAATTCAAACTGTGATTCATGCTCGCGGATGTAGGCGATCCGATCTTTGGGGCTGTAGCAATTAGCCCAGACTTCCTGTGCTTCATCGTGCTCTTTTGCAGTCAAGTCCGTCTCATTCAGCACGGGATAATCCTCAATACGCGCTAGAAGGTCATCGGCCACCTTCAGCGCGGTAGCGTCGTCGGCGGGAATGGCAATCCATTCGACCCACCCAACTGCCCAATGGCCTTCGCGCACGATCTCCACATCCTCCGACACTGCGCGGAGTGCCTTCCATGCCGTGTCAAAATTGGATCGGCCCAGGGCGTCCGAGTCTCGGTTTTGATCCACTCCGGCGCTATACGTGGCTGGCCATACTGTTCCAGCGTAACTTTCGGGCATGGTCCAGAGCTGCAAAAGCTTAGGTTCGTAGGTTTTCATGTTAGTTCACCCGGTACACGTAAAGGGTCAATCCAGGCTCAAGACTTACTTTGTGCTCCTCTCCGTCATAGGTGTTTAGGAAGTGTGCGCGGCCATCCGCCATGAGCGCATCGTCAAGGAAATGCTCGTAATCGCGGATGACGCCTTTCACGAAGGCGTTAGCATCTTCGCATAGGTCGTCTGTCATCTTCGCGAACGCCCGTATTGCGCCGTCCGTTTGGAGCACGTCGCTGTGGGCGGCAATAAAGGAGGTATTGAACGCATAAAGGCTGTCCCCAATGGCGGCGCGCGCCCGCGCATCCGCTTCCAAATCGTCGAGCACTAGATACTCCGCGCCATCCACGTCAAAAATATCGGGGTCGTACCTAGTCGCTTGGATATCGTCGCTCCCCAGGTCAAGAAACTTCACCAGCGCCTGAATTTTCGTTTCCGTTTTCATTGTGTGTGTCTCCCTTTCGTTTTTTTCGGCCTTCCGTGGCCGCCTACCGTGTTCCGTGTGCTGGATAGTCATTGCTAGGCGCGTGCCACGCCGAGCGATAACGCACTCGGCTCTAATCTAGCCTGCTTAGCTTTCTGCCCTACCGAGCCGCCCTTATCCCGCCCTGATCCCGCCCTGATCCCGCTATGCATCTATTGCGACCCCGCAAACTTTTCATGCATCTTTTGCGTAAGCCGAGCTTACCATCGTTCGGCTCGCGTTCGGCTCGCCTAGAGCCAAGAGGGACGATGGGCTGCCAGGTCCAGCCCCCATGCTGCTTCCAAGGTGACGCGGGCGATGCGCTGCGCTTCGTTGCGGTCGTAACCCATGCGGCGGAGTGACTGGTACGCGTTGCAGCGTACTGTTTTCATGGGACTCATTTGGCACCGTCCACAATGACCCGCGCGGAAAGGCTCGCGAACGCATCGGCCACCTTAGTCCAGCTAACCTTGACTTTCATTTTAGTTACCTCCGACAACGTTAGAAGAAAGCCGCTCTGCACGTTCAACCCATACCGCCAGGGCGAAGGGGGCCACCGTCAAGAGCGCCACAATCAAGCCAGTGGCGTTCATCGTATGGGCGAGGGTTGAGGCATCGGACAGAATCGAAAGGGCCAGCGGGGCGATGGAGACCATTAGAGAACCCCCGTGAAAGCCTTCGCAGCGTCCATCAGGTACAGCGCGACAACTGAACCGGACGCGGTTACTTCCAGCCAGACTGCGACGATGTGGCCAATGTTGTGGACCATTGCGAAACCCCTTCGAAGCCAGCGGACCGGAGCGGCCCGTTGTGCTTGGGAGTCATTGCTAGGCGCGTGCCAGCCGAACGGTCACGCACTCGGCTTTGAGATAACAGCCACCTAGCGGACTCCGGCGAGCGCAAGCGGGGGGTTACATGTCGGATACCTGTGGAATATATCCCCAGTCTTTAGAACCTACATGGGGAGATTATACCCAAGCGCGAAAGTAGCCTCGCAACCCACCGGATTCATTCGACTGAATCGCCTTGCGGTCGAAGTGTGCTGGGGAGATTCTCCACAGTCGTGACTAGACCCACATAGGCACACACGTAGCTCGGGGCGGGGCGATGGCGGGGCGATGGCGGAGCGCCAGGCGGAGCTCGGTGCGGAGCGCTAGTTAATCCGGCGGGTTAGCGCGGCGACGGGGGGGCGAGGGGACTTGCTTAGCTATGGTGAGCGAGGGTTTAGGGCAGGCAAGGCAAGTAGACGACTAAATTAATCAACTAAACCATGAGGATACAGTACTCTTACTTACTTTACCTACTTTATATAAGAAAGTAAGATATAGGATAGGGCACTGGGGGAATACTGTGGGGATATTGTGGGGATATTACTGTAATTGGTAATTACGTCAGTTTAGGTCTCTGTGGGTCCCCCGGCTACTTCTAGGGAATTGGAGTGCATGGGTGAGCAAGTAGACAAGATTGCCTAATTCGCCTGTAGTCTCATAGCTTTAGGCTCATGCTTACGCCTTGTTTGAGGTAAGCAGCGACTAACCTAGGCGTGGGCCAGGGCGTCCAGGGCGTCCAGGAAGCGTGGGCCAGGGCGTCCAGGAAGCGTGGGCCAGGGCGTCCAGGAAGCGTGGGCCAGCCTAAACCCCCATTGACGAACGCAAGCCATTTTGTCAATCGTAGTGCGGCTAAATTGACACACACCCTCAGTTTTCTGAGGTTTGGGGGAGGGTTTCGCCTAGGATTGGGGTTGCTTCGCTATCAACCGCTCCAATCCTGTAATCCGAGTAGCACCAGGTGTTTAGCCTGATACAGCGCCCAGGTCTACGTACGGTCCTACGTACTGCTTTCTGCCCTGACTCTCATAGCCTAGTGTATTCAGCTACTTACAGAGTCTTTACATTGTGGTGATATGTGTGCCCATTGTCTTCAATGTGCGCTTATGTGTACAGCCACCCCACCCCCGCCCCCCAGATCCCCGCTTTACGGTACGAGTAGATTTATATACTCATTCGCTCGCCTGGCCGATTTTTGAGATCGCGGACCAAAAAAGCTGAGATCGCCTGGCCGATTTTTGAGATCGCCTGGCTGAGTTTCCAATTAACCAGGAGGGGCCACACCTAAAAATTAATAAATCCGAGGGGTTGAAAACCAAAAATTAATTTCTGGGGAACACCCCCTACCCCCAGAAATATACCACGGGCCACAGCTGGAAGCTACCCCCTGCGGCCTCGGCCGGGGGCCTTTCCGAGGAAGGTCTCAAGGGCTTGGTCTTCCTGGGCTTCTTTGGCTATTTTGTCTTTCGCCCGCTTCACATCGAGCCTGCGCACCATAGCATCCTCGCAGGTCTCGCCGGTATCCACAACGTAGCCGGCCACCTCAACTGAGGAGTTCTCGTGAGTGAACTCCCCCGATGTGGAAATCTTCTCTTTAACCGCCCCATCTCCTTCGCGTTTTGCGTCGTACTGCTTCTCGGGGAAGACCCCGCCGCGGGAGCTCACGTCTCGGGCGTTCTGTTTGTACGCCCTCCATCGCTCCCGAAGCTGGTCTTGAGAGTGCAGTGTTTTCTTGGACTTAGAGAGGTAATACTCGTCCGTGAAGGTGTCGAGCCAAGCCCGTTCCTCGGGGTTGAGCTTCTCTACGTAGTCCATGTCGATCTGCCACCGGGCCTGGGGGCTCCTAACCCTGCGGGCAAGGGCGTTTAGAGGGCTCCCGGAGGTCCTTGGGGGCGCTTGACGTCCCTTCCCCGGGCGGCCGGCGGGCCTGCCTTCGCCCTTCGGGCTCGGCTTCGGCCCGCCGGCAGTCTGTACGTGCCCCCCATCGCCATCGCGGCGTACACCTTGGGCGGAATTGACGCGGGGAGACTGGGCGGTGGAGGAGGGCGGTTTCGGGCGCCCCATTGACTTTGGCATGAATCCAGCATACAACGGAAGCCGATTGTAAGTCCACTCGGCTTTACAAGTTAAAACGCGGTTTTGCCCTTAATTCAGTCGCATCCAGTCCATGCCCCTTCCTTTTGAAGCCCACCAGCCCCCCTCCGAGGACGTCCAGGAGCTCCTGCGGATTATTTCCGAGGCAGTGACTCCGGTGGACGCGGCATTAATCCGGGTGAGCGACGTTCGAGTCTATTTCTCCGAGTGGGCGGTGGAGCACGGATTAAAACAGGGGGCTTTTGAGGGGCTGAGCGCCGGGGACTTTTACAGGCATTTTGAGCAATGGTGTGCGCAACGGGGTTACCCAATACCGGAGTCCCCTCCCCAGGAGACGTTCGGGCGGCTGCTTAAGAGCCTCGGCCTGGACCGCTCAATGCGGACATTTAGGCAGGGCCGCAGCAAACAGCTTTACCGGCTGGCCAGCGGCCCAGCCTCGTACTTTAGAAAGTGGATTTCAGAAAACCCAACCCCCGCGGACGGCGGGCCCTTTTGTATGCGGAACTTGAAGCGACTCGGAGGAACCAATGAGCCTTAGACCTGACCCGAAGCCCGTATCCCCTATCGAAGCCAAGGTGGAGAAGCCCGAAAAGGCCGCCGCCGAGGCGAAGCCTAAGCCGGTGGTAATCAGCTTCGCCATGCTCAAGAAGGATGGGAAGTGGCACGGCCTGGCTTTGAAGTCGCAAGGCAGAGACGTAGTTGAAGAGAAGTTGTTGGATAGCGATGAGTACCGCCTCATCGCCCAGGACGCTGTTGATAAGGCGTCCCAGGCGTTTTGGCTCCATGGACTTTCCCCGTTCGACGACAAGGATAACTAGCCCATGGTGAGCCTGCTTACGCTGGTAATCGCGGCTTTCTGGCCCGGAGTCTTCGGGTACTTCGTCTTCGTGGCGTACCGACTTCTGGGCCGAGCGCACACGTCCTATGTGCAGGTAAGCCTAACTAAGGCCATCACCGTGGAACACCTGGTGCGCATTAAGGCGCTCGAAGAGAAGCTGGCGGAACTCGAGGCCCGCATCAAAACCGACTCGTCGTTCAGGGCCTTAAGCCCGGGGAAGCGCTAAATGTCTTTATTCAGCTACTCTGCGAATGGATGTCTTTGTGGAAGCCCCGCGTGCCCGTACATGCCGGCCAATGTGGGTGAGGCGCTTTGGGCCCGCCGCGAGGCAGAGCGAGCCCTGTTCATCGCCCAGCAGGAGATCAGTAAACTTCGCGTCGAAGCGGAAGATCTCCGTCGAGCCG
>ENA-OFCI01000745-OFCI01000745.1-metagenomes-genome-assembly--contig:-NODE-745-length-17687-cov-5.036808_pt1 | contig 17687 bp, 15 predicted proteins | sample MGYA00153391_OFCI01 | MGnify analysis MGYA00153391
GCCGGCCGGCCTTGGCGAAGCCGACCCGCAGCTTGCGCTGCAGCATCGACGTCGACCCGAACTGCGTCGACACGACGAGCTCGACGGCCTGGCACAGCAGGTCGAGGTCGTCGCCGATGTCCTCGTCGACCTCCTTGCGGATCGCCACGACCGCGACGTCCTCGCGGAACGCCGGTCGACGCTGACCCTTGACGTGCTCGACGACTGCGCTGACCTCGGTGTCGGTCACCAGCGCGCCCTGCACGCGGATCGGCTTGCTGGCGCCCATCGGCAGGAACAGCGAGTCACCCTTGCCGATCAGCTTCTCCGCACCGGGCTGATCCAGGATGACCTTGCTGTCGGTGCCGGAGCTGGTCGCAAAGGCCAGCCGGGACGGAACGTTGGCCTTGATCAGCCCGGTTACGACGTCGACGGACGGTCGCTGCGTGGCGATCACCAGGTGGATGCCGGCGGCCCGGGCGAGCTGGGTGATCCGCACGATGGAGTCCTCGACGTCGCGTGGCGCCACCATCATCAGGTCGGCGAGCTCATCGATGACGACCAGCAGGTACGGGTACGGCGTGTAGACCCGCTGGCTGTTCTCCGGCGCCACCAGGTCACCCCGGCGGACCGCCGCGTTGAAGTCATCGACGTGCCGAAAGCCGCTCGCCGCGAGGTCGTCGTAGCGCAGGTCCATCTCCCGCACGACCCACTGCAGCGCCTCGGCCGCCTTCTTCGGGTTGGTGATGATCGGCGTGATGAGGTGTGGGATCCCCTCGTACGCGGTCAGCTCGACGCGCTTGGGGTCGACGAGCACCATCCGGACCTCGTCGGGGGTGGCCCGGGTCAGGATGCTGACCAGCAGGCTGTTGATGCAGACCGACTTGCCGGCGCCGGTCGCACCCGCGATCAGGATGTGCGGCGTCTTGGCGATGTTGGCGCAGACGAAACCGCCCTCGATGTCCTTGCCCAGGGCCACCAGCATCGGATGGTGGTCGTCCTGGGCCACCTTGCTGCGCAGGATGTCGCCCAGGCTGACGTTCTCTCGGTCAGAGTTGGGGATCTCGATGCCGATCGCGCTCTTGCCCGGAATGACGTCGATGATGCGGACGTCAGGGCTCTTCACGGCGTACGCAATGTTGCGCTGCAACGTCTTGATCCGCTCGACCTTGACGGCCGGCCCGAGCTCGATCTCATAGCGGGTGACGGTCGGGCCGCGGGAGAAGCCGGTGACCCGCGCATCCACCTGGAAGTCCGACAGGACCTGCGACAGCGCCGCGATGATCTCGTCGTTGGCGGCGCTGCGCCGCTTGGGCGGGCTGCCCGCCGCGAGCAGATCGGCGGGTGGCAGGACGTAGTCGCCCTTCAGAACGAGCTGTTCCGCCACGGGCGGCATCGGCGTGTGGGGCGGCGGCTCGAAGGCCTCGACCTCGACCGGAGCGGCCTCCAGCACGACCGGGCTCGCGTCGGCCGGCGGCTCCTGGACTGCCAGGCCGCCCGGCCGGGAGCGCGAGCGGCTGCGCTGCGACGGGGTGGCCGGCCGGACGGTGGTGCCCGGGTCAGTAGCGGTGGCCGGGTCGGCAGCCCTGCGCAGCACCTGGTCGCGCAGGCGGGCCAGCGCCCCCGGCACCTGCTGGATCGGCGTCGCGGTGATGACCAGCAGGCCGAACACCGCAAGCAGCAGCAGGACCGGCACCGCCAGCCATGGCGTGAGGGCGGCGGCCAGCGGGTCGCCGAGCACAAAGCCGACGACGCCACCCTTGTCGGTGCGCGGGCGGTCCCCGCGCACCACGTGCAGCACGCCGAGGGCGCCCAGCGCCAGGGCGAGCCAGCCGACGACGACGCGCCCACGGCCGCCCGGCCCGGCAGGGTGGCGCAGAACGTGCCAGGCGCCGAGGGCGAGCAGTGGCGGCAGCAGCAGCGATCCTCGACCGAGCACGGCGCCCAGGCCGGTCGCGACCGCGCTCCCGGCGCCGCCGGCGTGCCACCAGACCCCTCCGGCGGCGACCAGGGCGCCGGCCAGGAGCAGCAGGCCGAGGCCGTCGCGCCGGTGCGCCGGGTCCAGGTCGCGGGCACCCCCGCTGGCGGAACGCAACGCGCTCCCGACCCCACTGGCGAGCAGCCGCCAGGTGCCGATCAGCAGGCGCAGCACACCTGTGACAACGATGGCGCGGGGCCTGGGGCGGGCGCTGCTGGCGGCGGACCGACGCGAGGTCGCACGCCCGGTCGACGCCTTCCGCCCGCGACCCTGCCTGCCGCCACTCTGCTGATTCGCAGCCGGCTTGGCCGGGGCGGCCGTGCGCGCCGCCGGCACCCGCGTCGAGCCGCTGCCGGAGCGGGCACGGGGTGGCGCGGGTGAGCGGGAGGCCATGTGCCGGACGGTACCGCCCGGGTGCGACCCGAACCGTCTGCCGAGCGCCGGACACGCCGCCCTCAGACCTCGATGACCACCGGAATGATCATCGGGCGCCGGCGGTAGGTGTCGTTGACCCAGCGGCCGACGACGCGGCGCACGATGTGGGCGACGGCGTGCACGTCGCTGACGCCCTCACGGGCCCCGCCGTCGAGCTCGGCCTCGATCAGCGCCTTCACCGGGTCGAAGGCCCGCGGGTCGTCCGAGAAGCCCCTGGCCGCTACCTGCGGGCCGCCCGCCACCTTGCCGGTGACCGCGTCGATGGCCACGGTCACGGAGATGAAGCCCTCGTCGCCGAGGATCCTGCGGTCCTTCAGCGTCACCTCGCTGACGTCGCCGACCTCGAGGCCGTCGACGTAGACGTAGCCGCACGGCACCGCGCCGACGATCGCAGCCTTGCCGTCGACCAGGTCGACGACCACGCCGTCCTCGGCGAGCACGATCCGCTCCTCGGGCACACCGGTCAGCCGCCCGAGGGCGGCATGCGCGCGCAGGTGCCGCCACTCGCCGTGCACCGGCATGAGGTTGCTGGGGCGTACGGCGTTGAGCAGGTAGAGCAGCTCGCCGGCGGGTGCGTGCCCCGACACGTGCACCTTCGCGACGCCCTTGTGGACGACCCGGGCGCCCCAGCGGGACAGCCCGTTGATCACCCGGTAGACGGCGTTCTCGTTGCCCGGGATGAGCGAGGAGGCCAGCACGACCGTGTCGTGGGCCTCGATCCGGATCTGGTGGTGGCTGCGGTTGGCCATCCGTGACAGCGCCGACAGCGGCTCGCCCTGCGAGCCGGTCGACACCAGCACGACGCGGTTGTCCGGTAGCGACTCGATGTCCTTCATGTCGACCATCAGGCCGGGCGGGACGCGCAAGATGCCGAGGTCGCGGGCCACCCCCATGTTGCGCACCATCGAGCGGCCGACGAAGGCCACGTGCCGGCCATGCCGCTCGGCCGCGTCGAGCACCTGCTGCACCCGGTGCACGTGACTGGCGAAGCACGCGACGATGACCCGGCCCTGCGAGGTGCGTACGACGTCGTCGAGGACCGGGCCGATCTCGCGCTCGGGGGTGACGAAGCCCGGCACCTCGGCGTTGGTGGAGTCCGAGAGCAGCAGGTCGACGCCCTCGCGGCCGAGCCGCGCGAAGCCACCGAGGTCGGTGAGCCGCCCGTCGAGCGGCAGCTGGTCCATCTTGAAGTCGCCGGTGTGCAGCACGATCCCGGCGTCGGTACGGATCGCGACGGCCAGCGCGTCGGGGATCGAGTGGTTGACCGCGAAGAACTCCAGGCCGAACGGCCCGACCTGCAGCACCTGCTCCTCACGTACCTCGCGCAGCACCGGGGTGATGCGGTGCTCGCGCAGCTTGGCCTCGAGCAGCGCCAGCGTGAACCGGCTGCCGATGATCGGCAGATCGCGCCGCTCGCGCAGCAGGTACGGCACCCCGCCCAGGTGGTCCTCGTGGCCGTGCGTGAGCACGACGGCCTCGATGTCGGCCAGCCGGTCCCGGATGTAGGAGAAGTCCGGCAGGATCAGGTCGATGCCGGGCTGCTCCTCCTCGGGGAACAGCACGCCGCAGTCGACGACCAGCAGCCGGCCGGCGTGCTCGAACACCGTCATGTTGCGGCCGATCTCGGCCAGGCCGCCGAGCGCAACGACCCGCAGGTCGCGGTCTCCGGCGGGCAGTGCCGGCGGCGGGCCGAGGTCAGGGTGCGGGTGGCTCATCCGAGGACGTCTCGAAGATCATCTTTCAACATGCTGACCTGCTCCTCGGTGGCGTCGACGAGCGGCAGCCGCACAGGCCCGACAGGCAGGCCGAGCAGCCCGAGGGCGGCTTTTGCGAGGATGACGCCCTGGGTGCGGAACATGGCGGTGTAGACCGGCTGCAGACTGCGGTTGAGGGCCCGGGCCCGGTCGACGTCGCCCGCGCTGTACGCGCGCACGAGCTGCGCCAGCTGCGGGGTCACCACGTGGCTGACCACGCTCACCACGCCGACCGCGCCAATGGCGAGCTGCGGCAGATTCAGTGCGTCGGTGCCGCAGTAGACCGCGAGGTCTGCCTCGGCGAGCAGCCGCGAGGTGGCCATCAGGTCGTCCTTGGCATCCTTGAGCGCGACGACCTGGGGGTGCCCGGCAAGACGCACCAGGACGGCGTGCGACAGCGCGCGACCGGTGCGGACCGGGATGTCGTACAGCATCACCGGTAGGTCGGTGGCCGAAGCCGTGCGCTCGAAGTGGACGAGGAGCCCGGCGTCCGGGGGTCGCGAGTAGTACGGCGTGACCGACAGCAGGCCGCTCGCCCCGGCCTTGGCGGCGTCCTGGGCCAGCTCGATGGTCTGGGCGGTGTCGTTGGTGCCGATACCGGCGAGCACGTGGGCCCGGTCGCCGACCGCATCGACGACCGCACGCACCAGGTCGGCCTTCTCCTGCCGGGTCGTCGTCGCCGACTCCCCCGTGGTGCCGTTGATGACCAGGCCGTCGTTGCCCTGGTCGACCAGCCGCACCGCGAGCAGCGCGGCTGTCGCCAGGTCGAGCTCGCCGGCGGCGGTGAACGGCGTGACCATCGCGGTCAGCACCCGGCCGAAGGGCGTCGCCATCCCGGTCGCATCTGCCTGCACGGTCATGCCGGGGAGGCTACCCACCGACGCTCAACAGCGCCGCCGTGGACACACGCTCAGCCCTCGCCGACCAGCGAGCTGCTGGCGACCTCGGTGCCGTCGGCAAGGGTGGCGATGGTGAAGTCCGCGAACACGTGGGGAGCGACCCGCTGCAGCTCGCGCAGGACAGCGACCGCGAGCTCACGGATCTCGACGTCGGCGTGCTCGCTGGCCCGCATCGCCACGAAGTGCCGCATCGCGCGGTAGTTGCCGGTGACGACGATCCGGGTCTCGGTGGCGTTCGGCAGCACCGCCCTGGCCGCCTGGCGGGCCTGCTTGCGGCGACTGGTCACGTCCTCGACATCGGCGAACTTCTTCTCCAGCCCCTCCAGGAGCCGCGTGTACGAGGACAGGGCCGCGTCGCTCGCGTCCTCGAACAACGCGTGCAGCTCCGGGTCCTCGGCGATCACGGCCGGCTCGACCATCGCGGCGTCGCGCTCCGGCACGTACCGCTGGGAGAGCTGGCTGTAGGAGAAGTGCCGGTGCCGGATCAACTCGTGGGTGAGCGAGCGGCTGATGCCCGTGAGGTAGAAGGTGACGCTGCCGTGCTCGAGCACCGACAGGTGGCCGACCTCCAGGATGTGCTGCAGGTACCCGGCGTTGGTCGCGGTGGCCGGGTTGGGCTTGCGCCAGGACTGGTAGCAGGCCCGGCCGGCGAACTCGGCGAGCGCCTGGCCCCCTGCTGCATCGGTCTCCCAGGGCACCCCTGCGGGCGGCTCGAACTGCGTGTAGCCGATGACCTGGACCGACAGCGGGGCGAGGGTGGGCACGTGGGTCTCCGAGCCGTACGGGGAGCGCCGCGGCCTGGGGGAAGGCGGCACGCAGAGAGTAGTCGGGCCGACGTCCACCGCGACCGCGGCGCGCGGGTGCACGGCGAGCGCGTCGCGTGGGTTCGGGGCTACCCGCCCACCAGGAGGTATGAATGCGCCATGACCGGGACGATCGACCTGCTCAAGCGCGCGTTCATCGGGCGGGCCGTCGCGAGCAACCGACTGGGCGAGACGCTACTGCCCAAGAAGATCGCGCTCCCGGTGTTCTGCTCCGACCCGATCTCGTCCGTGGCCTACGCGACGGAGCAGATCGTGCTCGTGCTCGGCGCCGCCGGCGCTGCGTCCTACCTGGGCCTGGCGGCCCCGATCGCGCTGGCCGTGGCGCTGCTGCTCGCCATCGTGGTGGCGTCGTACCGGCAGACCTGCTTCGCCTACCCCAGCGGCGGCGGCGCCTACATCGTCAGCAAGGACAACCTGGGCGAGCGGGCGGCGCTGACGGCGGCTGCCGCGCTCCTGGTCGACTACGTGATGACCGTGGCGGTCTCGATCGTCTCCGGTGTCCTCGCGATCACGTCGGCGTTCACGTCCCTGGCGCCGCACGCCGTGGCACTGTCGGTCGGCTTCATCGTGCTGCTCGCGGTGGTCAACCTGCGAGGCACCCGCGAGTCGGGCACCGCCTTCGCGTTTCCGACGTATGCCTTCGTGGCGCTGACGTTCCTGCTGCTGGCGAGCGGGCTCTACCGGGCACTGACCGGCGGCATCCCCGCCGCCGAGAGCGCGACGCTGCCGCTGGAGCAGACCGCGCACGTCGGCGGCATCTTCACGGTGCTGCTGGCCTTGCGGGCGTTCGCCTCCGGCTGCACCGCGCTCACCGGCGTCGAGGCCATCAGCAACGGTGTGCCCGCCTTCCAGAAGCCCAAGAGCAAGAACGCCGCCACCACCCTGCTGATCATGGGGGCGCTGGCGATCTCGCTCTTCGGGGGGATCACGGCGCTCGCGCTGGCCACCGGGGCGAGGGCCCACCCGGATGGCAACCCGTCGGTCATCAGCCAGGTGGCGGAGGCCATCTGGGGCCGCAGCCCGCTGTTCTACGCCTTCCAGGCAGCGACCGCAGCCATCCTCATCCTGGCGGCGAACACCGCCTTCAACGGCTTCCCGACCCTCGCCTCGATCCTGGCGCGGGACCGCTACCTGCCGCGCCAGCTGCACAACCGCGGCGACCGGCTGGCGTACAGCAACGGCATCGTGCTGCTGGCCCTGATCTCCATCGCGCTGGTCATCGGCTTCAACGCCAACATCGAGAAGCTGATCCACCTCTACATCGTTGGTGTGTTCACGTCGTTCACGCTCTCGCAGACCGGGATGGTCCGGCACTGGCGCACCGAGCTGGCCCGCACCACCGACGGCGCACGCCGCAAGGCCATCCGACGCTCCCAGGCGATCAACGGCACCGGCGCCGCCGTGACCGGCCTGGTGCTGATCATCGTCGTGCGGTACAAGTTCCTGGCCGGCGCCTACCTCGCGATCGGCGCCATGATCGTCCTGTTCTTCCTGATGGTCGCCATCCGCAAGCACTACGACGCCGTCGCCGTCGAGCTGGCCCCCGAAGGCACGGTGCCGCTGCCCAGCCGCAACCACGCCGTCGTGCTGGTGAGCAAGATCCACTCACCGACACTGCGGGCGCTGGCGTACGCCAAGGCCACCAAGCCGCACGACCTGGTCGCCCTGACGGTCGCGGTGAGCGACGAGGAGAGCAGCCAGCTCCAGCAGGAGTGGGCCGAAAACGGCATCGACGTGCCGCTGGTCATCGTGGCGTCGCCGTTCCGCGATGTCACCCGTCCGGTCGTCGACTACATCGCCAACATCCGCCGGTCGAGCCCGCGCGACGTGGTGACGGTCTACATCCCCGAGTACGTCGTCGGGCACTGGTGGGAGCAGCTGCTGCACAACCAGAGCGCGCTGCGCCTGAAGAGCAAGCTCCTGTACCAGCCGGGCGTGATGGTCACCTCCGTGCCCTACCAGCTCCGTTCGTCGCGCGAGACGTCCGACCAGCCGGTCAGCTGACCCGGCGGACCACCGCCGCCAGTACGTCGGACAGGTCCCCGCGCGGCTCGACGGCGACGTCGTCGAGGCCCTGCCAGCCGGCGGCCCGGCGCAGCTCGGGGGCGAGCGCCTCCGCGACCTCGCCGGCGTCCTGGCCCGGCTCCAGCCAGGCCGCGAGCACCCGCAGGACTCCGCGGGCCCGGTCGCTCTTGAGGTCGACCCGGGCGGCGAGGTGCTCGCGGTGCAGGAACGGCAGGACGTAGTAGCCGTGCACCCGCTTCGCCGCCGGGACGTAGATCTCGATGCGGTAGTCGAAGCCGAACAGCCGGCGAGTCCGGGCCCGCTCCCACACCAGCGGGTCGAAAGGTGACAGCAGCGCGCTCGCGCCGACCCGCCGCGGCGTCCTCGCCGCCGGGTGCAGGTACGCGGGCTGCGGCCAGCCGGCCACCTCGACCCGCAGCAGGGCGCCGTCCTCGACCAGCGAGCGGACCGCGGCGGCGCCCTCGTCGACGCGCAGCCGGAAGTAGTCGCGCAGGTCGCGCACGGTCGCCACCCCGTGCGCCCTGGCGGCCAGCAAGACCAGCGCACGCTGCGCGTCCTCGCGGCTGGGCGTCGGCTGCGCGAGGACGGCTGCCGGCAGGACCCGCTCGGTCAGGTCGTACAGCCGCTCGAAGGACCGGCGCGAGGACGTCGTGACCCGACCGGCCCAGAACAGGTGCTCAAGGGCCAGCTTGGTGCTGTCCCAGGACCACCAGCTCCCGCCGCGCCGCGGTCCCTCGCGCAGCGCACCGGCGCCCACCGGCCCCTGCTCGCGGACCCGCTCGAGCACCTCGGCGACGAACTCCGGGCGCTCGCGTTGCACCCGCATCGAGGTGCCCCAGCCCTCTTCGAGCGACTCGGCCCGCGCCATCCGCCAGCGCAGCAGCGGGTGCAGGTCGACCGGCAGCAGCGAGGCCTCGTGCCCCCAGTACTCGAACAGCTCGCGGCGCCGGAAGGCCAGGTCGGCGACCAGCCCGGTGTCGTACGCCCCGAGCCGGCTGAACAGCGGCAGGTAGTGGGCGCGCTCGAAGACGTTGACCGAGTCGATCTGCAGCAGGTGCGTACGCCCGAGCACCCGCCGGACGTGCCGCGCCGTCACCGGCCCGGTCGGCGCCGGGTCGGCAAAACCCTGCGCCGCTAGCGCGACCCGCCTCGCCGCCGCCGCGGTCAGGCGCTCCGGCACGGCTGCTCCTCAACGTGGTGGCGGCTGCCCGGACCGTGTGTCGGAGCCACCGTCGTCCACCTGCACCGGCTACTCGGCGCGGGCGGTATCGGCGCCCGAGGCGCCTTCGCCGACCCAGACGGCCTTGATGTTGCAGAACTCCCGCATCCCGTGGGCGGCCAGCTCGCGACCGTGCCCGGATGCCTTGACGCCGCCGAAGGGCAGCTCCGGGAACGACGTGGTCATCCCGTTGATGAATGTCTGGCCGGCCTGCAGGTCGCTGATGAAGGCGGCCCGTTCGGCCGGGTCATCGGTCCAGGCGTTGGCCCCCAGGCCGAAGCGGGTGGCGTTGGCGACGGCCAGCGCCTCCGCGAGGTCCGCGACCCGGTGCAGCTGCGCGACCGGACCGAAGACCTCCTCGGCGTACATGTCCATCTCGGGGGTGACGCCGGTGATCAGCGTGGGCGGATACCACCAGCCGGGCCGGTCGGGGCGCTGGCCGCCGAGCACGACGGTGGCGCCCTTGTCGACGGCGTCCTGCACCAGCGCCTCGACGTCGGCGCGGCCCTGCTCGGTCGCCAGCGGACCGACATCGGTGTCCTCGTCCATCGGGTCACCGACCACCAGTGCCGACAGCTGCTCTGCGAACAGCCCGGCGAACTCCTCGTAGACGTCGGTGTGCACGATGAACCGCTTGGCGGCGATGCAGCTCTGGCCGTTGTTCTGGCAGCGGCTGGTGGCGGCCACCTTGGCCGCCCTCGCGAGGTCGGCCGAGGGCATCACGACGAACGGGTCGGAGCCGCCGAGCTCCAACACGACCTTCTTGAGCACCTCGCCGGCGGTACGCGCGACTGCGACTCCGGCGCCCTCGCTGCCGGTCAGGGTGGCCGCGGCTACCCGGTCGTCCCGGAGCACGGCGTCGACGGCGTCGCTGCCGACCAGCAGGGTCTGGAACACGTCGGCCGGGAAACCGGCCTGCTCGAACAGCTCCTGCATGAACAGCGCCGTCTGCGGCACATTGCTGGCGTGCTTGAGCAGGCCGACGTTGCCGGCCATCAGCGCTGGGGCCGCGAAGCGCATCGCCTGCCAGAGCGGGAAGTTCCAAGGCATGATCGCCAGGACGACCCCGAGCGGGAGGTAGTGGGCGTACGCCTCGGTGGCGCCGACCGAGGCGGCGTCGACCGGCTCGTCGGCCAGGAACTCCGCGCCGTGCTCGGCGTAGTAGCGCAGCCCCGTGACGCACTTGCCGATCTCGGCGAGGCTGGCCTTGTTCGTCTTGCCCATCTCCAGCGTCATCAGCGTCGCGACCTCGTCGCTGCGCCGGTCGAGCACGTCGGCGGCGGCGCGCAGCCAGCTCGCCCGCTGCTCGTACGTCGTGCGCCGGTAAGTCCCGGCCGCCGCGTGAGCCCGGGCCAGCCGGTCCTCCAGCTCGGCCGGGGTGAGGTCGTCGAAAGTCCGCAGGACTCGGCCGGTGCGGGGGTCGGTCGTCGCGATCGCCATGCCCACCACGCTCCCATCCCGACAACGTGACACCCTCGCCGGGTGGCCGACGTCAGCGTGCGCCCCGCCCGGCCCACCGACGCCGAGCGGGTCGCCCGCGTGCAGCTGACGACCTGGCGCACCGCGTACGCCGGCCTGCTCCCACGCGCGGCGCTGGAGCTGCCCGAGGTGCAGGCCGCCGCCATCTGGCTCAACGCGGTCGAGGCCCCGGCGTCGACCCGGCACCGGGTCCTGGTGGCCCAGGAGCGCGACGAGCTCGTGGGGTTCGTCTCGACGGCGCCCGCCGACGACGACGACCTGGACGGCGACAGCACCGCGGAGCTGACGGCGCTGCTCGTCGAGCCTCGTTGGGGACGCCGCGGGCACGGCTCGCGGCTGCTCGCGGCCTGCGTCGACGGCTGGCAGGCCGAAGGCGCCCGTACGGCGGTGGCGTGGGCCTTCGAGGGCGACCCGGCGACCCGCGCCTTTCTCACCTCCGCGGGCTGGGAGCTCGACGGCCGCTCCCGCGGCCTGGACATCGGCAGCCGGGTGCAGCACCAGCTGCGCTACCACGTGGACGTGACGCCCAGTGACTGAACGCGCAGGCACTGCCAGTGCCTTCGCCGGCTTCCCCGAGCAGGCCCTGGAGTTCTATGACGGCCTGCAGGCGGATAACACCAAGGCGTACTGGACCGACCACCGGGCGATCTACGAGCAGGCCGTGAGAGCTCCGCTTGAGGCGCTGCTTGCCGCGCTCGAATCGGAGTTCGGTCCCGCGAAGCTGTTCCGGCCCTACCGCGACGTCCGGTTCAGCAAGGACAAGACGCCGTACAAGACGGCGGCCGCGGCGGCGGCCGGTGACGACGGGCCGGGCGTGCTGTATCTGCAGCTGTCAGCAGACGGCCTGCTGCTGGCCGGTGGCGCCTACTCGCTCGCGACCGACCAGGCCCGTCGGCTGCGGGCCGCGATCGCCGACGACCGCACCGGCCGCGCCCTTGTGCGCGTGCTGGCGCCCGTGCGCGCTGCCGGGTTCGAGATCGATGGCGAGCGGCTCAAGCGGCTGCCGAAGGAGTTCGAGCCGGACGCCCCGCGGGCCGACCTGCTGACGCTGAAGACGCTGGTCGCCGTGCAGCACCACGAGCCCGCTCCATGGCTGCACGGATCGCAGGCCCTTGACCGGATCGGCGCGGCCTGGCGCGCCCTCGGCCCGCTCAACGCCTGGCTGGCGAGCCACGTGGGCCCGCCGCGCGTCGTGCGTCAGCCCGGCAGGTAGACGCCTTCAGCTGCAGCCTCATGCCGCTGCACCGGACCGGTGGCACGGCGCACAGGTCTTCCGTGGTCAGTCGGGGGGTCTACGGGCGGGGGCCCGGTGGGCGAGCTCGCGGCGGACCGTGGCCTTGCGGCCCTTGATCAGCGTCGCCCGCAGGGCCGCCACGACCTCGTCGGCGGCCGACTCGGGCACCTCGACCAGCGAGAACCGCTGGAAGATCTCAATCGCCCCGATGTCGCGCCCGGACAGCGACGACTCGCCCGTCACGGCGCCGACGAGGTCCTGCGGCCGGATGCCCGACTCCCGGCCGGAGCCGACGAACAGCTTGGTGGTCTGGCCCGAGGCGCGTCGCGCGCCGCCCGACGGGGGGCGCGCCCCGGACACCGGCTCCCGCCGCGCCCCGGTGATGCGGGCGGCAGATGGCCCCGACGCTGCCCGCGGCGAGGGCTGCACGATCTCCTGCTCGTCCGGCGGCGGGCCGCCGGCCTCGTGGGCCAGCGCGACCGCGGCCGCGGCCACCTGCTCGAGGTCGAACTCGTCGGCGAGCGAGGCGACCAGCGGCCCGTAACGAGCGGCGTCGCCGCGCAGCAGGACCTCGCGCAGGGCGCCCCTGGTCGCCTCGAGCCGAAGCGCCCGCAGGTCGGCGACGCTCGGCAGCGCGACCAGCGGGATCTGTTGGCCCGTGAGGCGCTCGATCGTGTGCAGCATGCGCTGCTCGCGCGGCTCCGCGAGGGTGATCGCAACGCCCTCGCGGCCGGCGCGGCCGACCCGGCCGATCCGGTGTACGTAGGACTCCGGTGCCGACGGGACGTCGTAGTTGACGACGTGCGTGAGGTGGTCCACGTCGAGCCCACGGGCTGCCACGTCGGTGGCGATCAGCAGGTCGGCGGTCTTCGCCCGCAGCCGCCCCATCACCCGGTCGCGCTGGTCCTGGCTCATCCCGCCATGCAGCGGCTCGGCCCGGTAGCCGCGGCCGTTCAGGGTCTGGGTCAGGCTGTCCACGTCCGCCCGGGTGCGGCAGAACACGATGGTGGCGGCGGGGACCTCGACGTCGAGGACCCGGCCGAGCGCGGCCGGCTTGTCGGCGCGGGACACGACGTACGCACTCTGCCGGACCAGCGGCGCGGCGCCGGCCGCGACGGCCAGCCCCATCGCGATGCGCACCGGGTCGGTCAGGTGCCGGCGGGCCAGCCGGTCGATGTGCCCAGGCAAGGTGGCGGAGAACAGCACGGTCTGCCGCTGGGCCGGCACGGCCGCCATGATCGCGTCGAGGTCCTCGGCGAAGCCCATGTCGAGCATCTCGTCGGCCTCGTCCAACACGACCACCTCGACGTCGGCCAGCTGGAGCGTGCCCCGCTCGATGTGGTCGAGCGCGCGGCCGGGGGTCGCGACGACGACGTCGACACCGCGCTCGAGCTCGCGCAGCTGCCGCCCGATCGGCTGGCCCCCGTAGACGGGCAGCACCCGGGCGCCGAGCCCCCGGCCGTAGCGGTGCAGGGCTTCTGACACCTGCATCGCCAGCTCGCGGGTGGGCGCGAGGACCAGGCCGACCGGGCTGCGTCCCCGGCGGCCCCCGGCGAGCCGCTGGAGCATCGGCAGCGCGAAGGCGGCGGTCTTGCCGGTGCCCGTCGCAGCCTGGCCGAGCAGGTCGCGGCCGGCCAGCAGAGGAGGCAGCGCCTCGGCCTGGATCGGCGTCGGCTCCTCGTACCCAAGCGCGACCAGCTCCGCGAGCAGCTCCGGCCGCAGCCCCAGGTCGGCAAAGGTACGGGGGGTGCGGTCATCCGGCGCGCTCACCCTTCCAGCCTGCCGTACGCCGGCCGCGGCCCCCGCGGTGGTAGAACGCGCCGTGCCCCGACGTCCTCGACCCGAGCGCCGCGGGGAGGCTCGGCTGCCTGCGGCCATCGCGGTCCTCGGCGCCATCGCCCTATACACACTGCTGCCGGACGGCCTGGTGGCCGGCGGGCGGTACGTGGTTCCCGCCCTCGGGCTGGCGCTGCTCGTGCCGCTGTTCGCCGTGAACCCGCGCCGTCTGACCCGCGAGACGCAGCTGTCGCGCGCTGCCTCCCTCGGTCTCGTCGGGCTGATCGGCCTTGCGAACACCTACGCCCTGGCGAAGCTGCTGACCGCACTGCTGGCCGCACAGGTGGATAACGGCCGACAGCTGCTCGTCGCCGCCCTGCAGGTGTGGCTGACCAACGTCATCGTTTACGGGCTGGCGTACTGGGAGCTCGACCGTGACGGCCCGGTCGCGCGCACCCAACGCCCGCGCCGTCAGCTGGGCGAAGCTGACTTCATGTTCCCGCAGGACCAGAACGACGATGCCGCCGGCCAGGACGTGGCCGGCTCCGGCAGCAGCGCCGGCTGGGTTCCCACCCTGGTCGACTACCTGTACGTCTCGCTCACCAACTCCACCGCCTTCAGCCCCACCGACACGATGCCGCTCACACCGCGGGCCAAGGTCTTGATGGGGCTGCAGTGCGTCACCGCACTGGTGATCTCGGTGCTGGTCATCTCGCGCGGGGTGAACATCCTGAAGTAGTCGACGCTGCACTCACCGGTGCGGCTGCTGGGCCCTCGCCACGAGCCGCTGCCCGAGCGACCCGGCCTGGGCCCTCGACAGCTGCTGGGTCTGCTGCTCGACGAGGCGCAGCAGGGCAGGGTCCTCGCGGACGACCTCCGAGCTCTGCAGCAGGATCGTGCCGGCGCCGATGAAGGCGTACTGCCGCTCCTCACCTGACTCGCGGCCCAGGACGCCCTGCAGCATCCCGGAAAGGCTCGCCGCCATCCACTCGGTGTCGTAGTGCACGGCCGGGCTCGGGCAGTCGGCCCAGCCCAGCAGCGCCTCCGGGTCGGCGCGGAACGGCGGCTCAACAAAGATCACCGGGCCGTTCGAGGACGCCAGGAACGTCCCCGATCCCAGCAGGGTGACGTACCCCGGCACGATGGACTGCTTGAGCTCCAGCGTGGGGGCGAACCCCAACAGGTTGTGCGCCCTGATCGTGAGGTTGCCGTCGTCGAGGTCGAAGGAGTTGACGTCGAATCCGCGGTCGGCGAGCAGCACCTTGCCGGTCCCCGAGGCGACCACCCAATCCTGGGCGTAGACCGGGCTGGCGAAGCGACTCGCGAGAAACGCCCGCGCGGAGCCGAAGGCCGTCACGGCCTGGAAGGTCACGTCGCCGTAGTGCGCGATCATCGCGCCCTTCTTCACGAACCACTCGCCGACGAGGTCGACGCAGAAGCAGTACGCGTTCACGTTGTCGCCCGACGGCAGCGACGCGGCGGAGTAGGTGGTCATGGCAGCTTGCGCTCCGACGCCTGTACGTGGACGGTGCCTGAGCCCGTGACGTGCAGCTGGAAGGCCTCGCCGCTGCCCTTGCCGACAGCGTCGCGCCAGCCGACCTTGGCCTTGAGGTCGACGTTGAGGGCGCCGGTGTGCGCCACGTAGGCCTGCGGGTCGACCCCGACGACGTCGCCGGGGCTGACCTGGAGCGCGAAGGTGCCGCCGTGCGAGAGCAGGGCGACCGCGCCGGTGCCGGTCACCTGGGTGGTGAACAGGCCCTGCCCGGTTGCCGCGCCGCGCACCACACCGCGCAGCCCGCCGGAGCCGAGGAACTGCACGGAGGTCTGCAGGTCGGCGTCGTGGGCCAGCAGCCGGTCGGCCTCTACGGAGAGCGGGCTGGTGCCGTCGAGGTCCAGGACCGTCACGTGCAGCCCGCGGAACCCGTACAGCACGGTGCCGGTGCCGGTCGTGGCCATCATCGGCACCGACTCGCTCGTCAACGCCGCTCCGATCATCCCGGCCGGACCGCCACCCTGGCCCTGCACCGGGCGGAAGACGACGTCACCGGTGAGCCCGAGCATGGCACCGCGGCGCGCGAGGACCGACCGCTGCGGGCTGACCGCGGCCCGGACCTTGCTGTTGACCACCTCGAAGGGCACGGCTCAGCGCTCCGCGGGCTGCAGGCAGACCAGCCCGGAGCCGTCGAAGCGCATGGAGAACGCCTCCCCCGAGCCCTCCCCGACCAGTGACCGCCAGGAGACGCCACTGACAATCGACGTGCCGAGCGAGCCGGTGGAAGCGACAAAGGCGTCGGGGTCGACGACCAGCGACTGGCCGGGCCGCACCTCCAGCGTGATCTCGGGCCATGTGACAGCAGCGCCACCTGCCCGCTGCCCGTGACGGTGGTGGTGGCAACGCCCCGGCCGGCCATCGCCCCGCCGAGACCGGCGAACGTCACGCCGAGCGCGAGCCCCTGCGTCGCGGCCAGCAGCGAGGCGGACTCCACCGCGAGCGTGTCGTCCACGAGGTCGATGACCGAGACGTACTGCGCGTCGACAGCCACGTGCACGCGGCCGGTGCCCGTGCACTCCATGAGTTGCAGGCTCTCGCCGGCGACCTTGCGCTTCAAGGCTGCCTTGAGGCCGTCACCGCCGCCCATGCCAGCGCTCTTCAACTCCACCGCACCGGTGTAGGCCACCATCGACCCCTGGGCCGCACGCACCGAGTCACCGCGCAGCTCGACCAGCAGCACCCGGCCGTCCGCCGTCAACGTCGCCACCGCACCTCCATGCGGCGGACCCTAACGGCCGGCGGCCTGTGTCAGTCGCCCCGCTCGTCGTGGCCCCCGCAACGACGTCGGCGCGGCACCCGATGTCGGGGTGCCGCGCCGCCGAGCGGACCTACAGTGCGCCGGCCTTGAGCTCACCGACGATGTGCTCGGCCTGTCGTACGGCCAACGCCACGATCGTGAGGGTCGGGTTGGCTGCCGCCCCGGTCGTGAAGACCGAGCCGTCACTGACGTACAGGTTGGACACGTCGTGCGCCCGGCCGAACTTGTCCACGACGCCCTCCGTCGGGTCCGCGCTCATCCGGCAGGTACCGAGGTTGTGCGTGGACGGGTAGGGCGGCGTGTCGGTCACGCCGACCGCACCGACCGCCCGGTAGAGCTCGGCGGCGTGCGCCCAGGCGTACGTGCGCATCGCCACGTCGTTGGGGTGGTCGTCGTAGTGGACGTTGGGGACCGGCAGGCCGTGCTGGTCCTTCACGTCGCCGTTGAGCGTCACCTGATCGCTGGTATTGAAGGTAAAACTCTCATCCACAGCTCGACCCTCTGTTGTGGCACGGGTAAACGAATAATTCTGCTGCCCTCTGGGATAGCTGATGATCTGGGTCGTCAGTGGGTTGGCCAGCACGTATCCCGAAACGACATTGGTCTGGGTCAAACCCCGTGCACCGCCCGCCTTGTTGAAGCGCAGGCCGATCTCTGACGGACCAATGACGTGAACGCTGGTCGTCAATACTGTCACCACAATGATGGCGATGATTCCGACTACGATCCAGCCCAGTACAGACCGCAGAGCGCGGGGACTGAGCCTTTTTGGGAAGAGATTGTCTGGACTTGTCATGGGTCATCCTTTGGAAGGTCGGCGCGTCCCGGTGGACGCTTCTGGTCCTTCACGAGTTCTTCCAGCGTGTAAGTTGCTGCTGGCCGCGTCCGGTGCCAGATCAGCCATAACGTCAGGGCCAGGAGTGCCGCCAGTCCGAGCGTCAGTGGAAGGTTGGCATCATTCGGTTGATATCCATAAAATCGGGCTAGCCATCGGAGGCCAGCGAGCATCAGGCCCACACACAGGAGCATGTAGACCAGTCGTGACCACAGGCGGTTCATGGCGATCCCCTTGACTATGGATGTGGGCGAGTTCCGGATGGAGGTAGGATCCTATGCTATGCCCTTATTGGGCTTGTACTAATCCTGCGTAGTACAGATTAAGCGGCACGTTGCTGGCGGGTGGGATGATGGGCTTCAAAGTCGACGGGGCTGACATACCTTAAGGGTGACTACTCAGCACCAAAACGGGCTCAGTTAGATAATGAATGCCACCTA
>ENA-OFCI01000746-OFCI01000746.1-metagenomes-genome-assembly--contig:-NODE-746-length-17669-cov-2.749915_pt1 | contig 17669 bp, 12 predicted proteins | sample MGYA00153391_OFCI01 | MGnify analysis MGYA00153391
CGAACCTGCGACTCGAGATGCGCCGAGCGTTCGAGCACGATTTCCCGGCGCCCGATGCACAAGCGACGATCGACGTGCTCCGCGCGTCTGTCGCACGCACGGTCAAGAACCTGCGGCCGGCACTGCAGAACGCGGTCTTGTTCTTGGGCAAATCACTCGGCGTGAAGCTGGACGAGCAAGGCGTGTTCGACGACGCAGCCGCACGCCGCATGCTGAGCGAGCGCTTGCGACGAGACGTGTGGATGTTCGCGCAGATCGTCCGCGCCTTCAGCCACAAGGCGCGCAACGCGCACGGCGGCGAGGTGCGCTGGACGGGCGTTCCTCCGCTGCAGTTCGTGCGTGAGTTCCTCGCGTACTTCCGCGCGATGGGCTACCCGCTGCTGCGCGCGTCGGACTACCCGCGCTTCGATCCGTTCTTGAAGGCGATGGCCGCGCTCGGCGAGTCCGACCTGCTCGATCCGGATCGACTGCAGCGCGCGATCGCCGAGTGCGAGCAGTTCTACGTGTTCTTGACCGACCTCTTCGACGCTATCGGACGTCGCGACGAGCTCGCGAGCGTCCCGTTCGATCGACGCGCGGCCGCGCTCTCGCTCAAGCTGTACCTCGGGAGCCAAGCATGAAGCGCGCGCTCTTCGCACTTGTCATCGTCGCGTGTGAGCCTGTCGCGCCCGCTGCTGCGCCGACGACGGCCACAACGGTTGCCACACAACCCGAGCGTTCGGACGCGTGCCGCAAGGACATCCCCGACTGCGAGGCCGCGTGCGCGCTACGCGAGACCAACCGCACCGACTACATCGATTGGTACGATCGCAGGTGCGCCGCGGTCATCTTGGGCAAGAACCCAGACAAGCTCATGGGTCAGCTGCCACTCGAGACCCAGCAGGCGGTCCAGGCAGCCGCGCAGCTGGACACGACACCCGCGTCGAGCGGCACGGTCGCGCCTTTGCCGTCATCGCGTCAGCTCCCGCCGACTCCGTTCGATCCTTTCGCCGGTCGCAACGAGAGATCAGACCCCGCCGAGTGCATCGCCGCGCGCTCGATGCGCTCGCACGGAAAGACCCGCGAGGCCGACGTACTCGCCGCCCTCTGCTCTGCCAAAGGCGGAAGCGAGACCCGCGAGCGCAAAGACGTCGACCTCGGGTTTTGAACGCTGGCTAGTTCGCCTTCGCCGCAACACGTACGGCGGTGAGACTCTCGGCGACCCGCTTCGTACACTGGGTCGTCGTCACCTCGCGCCATCGCGCGGGAGACAAACGCGAGTCCGGGAGCAGTCTCTCCAGCAGATCGATCGCGTCCGCGCGCCGAGCGAGATCGCTCCCGCCGACGGTGTCGAGCACCTCGGCTACCGTCGCGAGCACCACGCTCACGGCCTCTGCGTCGTGGCTCTCGTCGCCGTCCGTGACAGAGCGCGCGGGCTTCGGGAACCAGCGGTCGAACTGATCGACGAGCGAGAGTCGATCGCGATGGAGCGCACGCGCCCGCGCCTTCTCGCCCTCGGTCATGAACGACGTTCGCTCCATGCCGAGCTCCGCCTCGGCCTCCGAGCGATTGTCGAGCGCCTCCATCGCCTCCACCTCGCGCTGCCGTGCGAGCGCGGCCATTTCGTCGACGATCGAACCCAAGATGGCGTCGAGCTGGTCGGGCGCAACGACGTCGTGGCCGACGCCAGGCAGGTGGATCGCCGGTCCGTCGTCGAGCTCTCCGCCCACGATGTCGGCGAGCATGTCGTCGGGAACGTAGTGATAAAACGCGCGCTCGCCCTTCGCGCGCTGCTTGGCGACGATCGCCGCCAGCGCCGGATTCTGCTGGCCCAGCGCGATCACGCTGGTTCCGATCGGCATCCGTCCGAGCGCGGCGTCGCGCGCGGCGATCACGCGCGCCCCGTCCACGGGCGACTCGCCGTCCGTCACCAACACGATGTGCGCGTGGGAGAGATCTGGGTCGGCCTCGGTCGCCGCGCGGATGACTTGGATCGACGACAGGAGCGCGGCCTCGATGTCCGTTCCGCCCGTGCGCATCGTGGAGAGCACGTCGCTCATCGCGCGGTCCACCTCTGCCGCCGTCGTCACGCGCGTGATCGGCCGCGGCACCGTGTCGAAGTAGCGATAGAACAGGACGACACGCGAGCCCTTGCCGTGCTCCTGCACGCGCTTGCGGAGGGTCGCGAGCTCGGCGAGCAGCAGTGCGTCACGAACGCGCGCGCGTGGGCCGATCATCGAGCCGGAGCCGTCAAGCACGTAGACGCGGATCTCTCCCTGCATGACGACACGCGGCAGTAGGGTCACCTCGTCTTGCACGAAGCGACGCGCGAGCAGTCGACCCGCGGCGAGATCGAGCACCACACGTCGCGGGTCTTCGATCACGGCGTCTGCGATCTCGTCGGGCTGGGTCGCCGGCAGCAGCACCAAATCCTTCGTCGGGAAGCGCACCGCTCGCGAATGCGTCTGTCGATCGAGGATGCGCGCGGGGGTCAGCGCGCCGCCCGTCTCGAAGCACCCATCTACAGCGATCGCCGCGCTCAACGTTTGAAGCTCGCCGCTCGCAAGCAGGTACGTCTTGGCCGCCACCACTTCGTCTTGGTCTCCGTGTCTACCTTCGTAGCGCTTGCGCCCGCGCGCGTATGCGTCGGCGACGACCTTTCCGAAGCCCTCACCGAAGACCTCGTCCGCGCTGCGACGCGACGACGCCTGTCTCGCCGCGTGATCGCGTGTGTCCCCATCCTTCCACAACGCGCTCATCGCCCGTCGCGCGAGCCTCGCCGCCGGAACGTCCCCGCGCGCCAACGCCGGGCCTTGCATCGCGACGACCGCGGCGTGCAAGCGCTGGCGCTCTCCTCGCGACAGAGCCTGTCGCGCTTGATGCGTGAGCGCGACGTCGGGCAGAAGGCCCGCGGCCTCCAAGCGATCGACGCGCGCTATCTCCTTGGCGAGGTAACGGCGTCGCGCGTCCATCCCGCTAGCGTCGAGCGAGACGGCGGCGCTCGTCTCGAGCAGCATTTGCCGCGCGGCCTCGAGCAGTCGTCGTCTGCGGCCGAGCAGCTCGCCCTCCTCGTTCGCCGCGGCGAGCAGGTGATCGATCGCACCGAGCTCCACGGCAACGAGATTCGCGGCGTGCGCGTCCGCGCGAAGAGGCCCGGCGTCCTCCTTCGCGTCGAGGCCTCGCACCGCGAGCGGCGGGAGCAGGCGCACCTCGTCCACCGCGCTCGCCGTCTCGAGCGCGAGTCCGTCGCTCGGCTGCGTGACCGCGCGCTCCGCACGAACGACCACCTCGTAGATCCTCCGCAGCCACGCCGCGTGCGCGACGAGCGGGCGTCGCCCCACGATCGTCGCGCGCTCCACACTCGTGACGTTCGCCTCGAGCTCGCACATCGCCGACTCCAAACACTTGTGCAGATCCAGAGCAAAGGGCGTCTTTTCAGAGGCCGCGGCGATCTTGAGCTCCTTGAGGAGCTGACGGACGCAGGTGACGTCCACCTTCGGCGCGAAGCCGAGCGCCGCCATCAGCGGTCGCACCAGGCGCGTCATCGGCGCGGCGATCGCGTCCGGATCTATTGTGAGCCGCTCGATGCGGAGCCCGAGATCAACGAGCGCGGTCAACGAGCTAGCGACCTTTGCCGAGTGTCTTCTCCCACTCGACGTCTCCGCGCTCACGCACGGCCTTCGAGATCGCCGTCGTGCTCGCGGTGTCTAGCGCTTCGAGACGAGCCACCAGTTTGTCCATCTCGTCGGCCATCTGGGGGAACACCTCGCTCACGAGCTTGCACTCGAGCGCCGTTCGCACCAACGCCTGCTCGTCGTGCGCAACGTGAAAGAACTTGGACGTCGTCCACGCTCGCACGCGCTCTGCCGCCGAGCCCTCATCCGCGGCGAGTGCCGCCCACCAGCGCTCCATGAAGTGCACCGCGCGCTCCAGGCGATCCACGTCTAGCTTCGCGACCGCCGTCGCGACCTCGGGAGACAGATCGGCCGCGATCGCCGCCAGCGCGCGAGCCGAGTCCTCGGGAGCCGCGCCGTCCTTGCCGAGCGAAGGCATGAGCTTCATCGCGATCTCGAGCAGCGTGAACGCGCCAGGCACGCGCTGATCCTGAGCGCGCATCTTGCGGTACGTCGCACGGTCTAGCGGCGCCTCCGGAGGTCGCGGCGCCATCGACACGCTTCGCACCAGCGCCGTCGCCGTGAGCGAGAGGATTTCCTTCGGCGCCAACATCCCCGTCAAGCTCGCCGCCGACAAGATGGTGAGGAGCTGCTGCACTTGCGCCACGAGCTTCACGCGATCCGGCGCGCCCACGCGCTCGAACGCGTTCGCGACGAGCGGCCTGAGGCGCGGACCCGTCACCCGCGATTTGAGCGTGCTCGGCCTCTTCGCGATCACCGCAACGCGCAGCGCGCACGCCTCGAGCATGTCGAGCGGCTCCGCGAGGGCGAGCACCACCGCCGCGAGTTCGTCGCCTTGCTGCGACATCGCGGCCTCCACGTCCGCGCGGAAGCCCTCGTCGATCAGCCCGGCCACGTCTGCCTCGAGCCGCTCACACGCGCGCTCCCATGCATTCGCGCCGTCCGGCTCGTCCGCGCCCTGCGACACGAGTCGCTTTCGCGCCAAGAACAGCCGCCCCGCGCGCTCGAGCAACGGCGCTACGAGCTTCATGGCCTGCGCGCTGTCCCGAGGCGAGCCCGCGTCGAGCGCCGCTCCCCGCGGTGTCGTGCCCAAACGAACCGCGTCGTCGACGAGCGCGATCGCGCGTCCTCGAAGCCATCGCGCGATCGGTCGCGTCGCCCCGGCCGCGCTCTCGACCTGATCCGCCAGTGTCCCCAGCTCCTCGGCGACGTCGAGCGCGTCGGTCTCTCCCATCGCAGCCGGCGCCATCATGCCCGCGCGCAGCGCCCTCGCGGACAGCTCGCCCACGGCGCTTTCGAGTAGCCTCTTGCTCTCTGTCCCCAAAAGTGGCGGAGCGTCCGTTTGGGTCGCGAGCTTCCGGGTCGCCGCGACCAGCGCCTGCGTTGCCTGGCTCTCCATCGACGTCGCGAGTGACCGGAGCCTCTCCGCGTCGTCGGCCACACTGCGCGCTGCCTTCACCTGCTTCTTCGACTTCTGCAGCGACGCGGGCGTGGGCGCGGGGAGCTGCGCGAGACACCGATCGAAGATCTCGCGTTCCGTCCGGATGATCGCGAGTTGCCGTCTTTCGCGCGCGTCCGTCTCTCGCTTGATGAGCAGCTCGAGCGCCTGCGGCAGAGGCCCGCCGAGCAGCAAAGAGAGGCGTAGACCCGCCAGATCACCTTGCCCCGCCTCTAGATCACGCTCCTTGTTGTAAAACAAGCGATCGTAGACGGTCACCGATCGCAGCATCTTGCCCAGCCTCACGGCGGTGCGTGTCGAGAGGTAGCGCGTCGGCAGAAAGTGAGGGTCGCTGCGCTCTGCCGCAGCGAACTCCACGTCGAGAGCTCTGAGCAGCTTGCTCAGAGAGTCGCACACGTGATCGGGCACGACGACTTCGTCCACCGCCGCCTGAAGCACGTCGAGATCTTGGATCGTCAGATCCGCGTAGAGCGCATTGCCCGCACGGAGCTGCTTTTTGAGCACGCCCGCGAGGCTGAGCGGGGATGTGAAGCTCTTCGGCACGAACGAGACGAACGCGATGCGATCCACGAACGCGAGCAGCGTCTCGCGCGAGCCCTCGAGCACCTCGGCGAGGTAGCGGTTGGTCGTCATCAGCGCGCACTCGATGCGGCCTCGCGTCGTCTGTCCGCCTTGTTTCAACTCTCGTTCTTGCAGCACGTTGAGCGTCGAGCGCAGGAGCATGTCGCGCCCGTCGAACACCTCGTCGAGGAACGCGTGCACGCTGCCGAGCATGCCCTCGTCCGTGAAGTGCTCGGTCCGACCCGTGTCCATGAGCGTCTTGAAGTTGATCGGTCCGACGAGATCCGTCTGCACCGTGCTCTCCGTGAACTGCCTCGCGAAGAGACTGGGCATGCGACTCGACTCGTCGATCACACGACGGAGCACAGCCGACGCGAGGCCGCTTTTGGCGGTGCCGGGCGGCCCGGTCATGAGCACGTGCTCTCGTCCCAGCAGCGCGAGCGCGATCTGCGCGAGCAGCTCTTCGCGCTCGACGAACGTCTTGCCGAGCTCCGCGAAGAACTCGACGAACCTCGCAGAAGCAGCCTCGAAGCGCTTCGGATCCACTTCGCTCATCGGGGCGCGAGCATACCTGCTCCGTTCACGCGCCGATCGTCTACCGTCATCGCAGTGCGATTGGCGGAGCCATAGCGACGCGTCCACGCCGTGTTTGCACTCGATACGAATGCTCGCCGCGCCGCGTTGTAGGTAGCCGCTTCACGCGCTAAAGAGAACGCCTCGCATGACCAAATCCAAAGTCGCCATCCTCCGAACCACGCCCGCCACGGTCCTTCTTGACTACCACCGTGCGATGAACCTTGCGGGGTACCAAGAGGTCATCGCCAAGGACGCGGACACCGCGCTCAAGGTGAACATCTCTTGGCACTTCTTCTACCCCGCCTCCTCCACGACGCCCTGGCAGCTCGACGGCGTGATCGGTGCGATGAAGAAGGACGGCTACAAGTCCGAGCTCATTCACGCGTGCCACAACCGCACCGTCGTGATCGACGCCCACTTGGGAGAGCGTGAAAACAAGCAGATCGACGTCGTGCAGGCGCACGGGCTCCGCAACGTCCACTTGTACGAAAACGAAGAGTGGATCGACGTGCGTGAAGCCGTCGGTGATCTCACCAAGAAATTCTTGTGCCTCAACGACGTCTATCCCAAGGGCTTCAGCATCCCGAAGCGCTTCATCGGCGAGAACATCATCCACCTGCCAACCGTGAAGACGCACATCTTCACGACCACCACGGGCGCGATGAAGAACGCATTCGGCGGCTTGTTGAACGAGCACCGCCACTGGACGCACCCGGTCATCCACGAGACGCTCGTCGATCTCCTGATGATCCAGAAGAAGATCCACCGCGGCGTGTTCGCCGTGATGGACGGCACGTTCGCGGGTGACGGCCCTGGGCCGCGCTGCATGGTCCCGTACATCAAAAACGTGATCCTCGCGAGCGCCGATCAGGTCGCCATCGACGCTGTTGCCGCCAAGCTGATGGGCATGGACCCGATGAAGGACTGCAAGTTCATCCGCCTCGCGCACGAGCAAGGGCTCGGCTGCGGAGACGTGCGCGACATCGAGATCGTCGGCGATCTCGACGCCGCCAAGGAGAACTGGCACTTCGACGGGCCGTTCAAGAACATGACGTTCGCGTCGCGCAATCAGCACCGCATCTATTGGGGCCCGCTGAAAAAACCGATCGAGTGGTCGCTCAAGACGTGGATGGCGCCATGGGCGTACGTGGCGAGCGTCGCCTATCACGACGCCTTCTGGTATCCGATCTACGGCAAGCCGCACATCAAGGCCGCGCTCGAGAGCGACTGGGGCGCGCTATTTCAAAACTGGGGCAACGTCCCACGCACCGAGAAGGGCTTCCCCGCCGTCGGCGAGTCGCACCCGGAGCTCGTTCGCATGGGCATGAAGCACATGCTCGAAGCGACACGCCTCATCGCCATGGCCGTCACCGAGAGCCCCGAAGTCCAGGCGCGCCAGCGACGTAAGGCGCTCGAGCAACGCGCCTGAGAGAATTCACAGGAAGGCGAGAAGCGGGAAGATCGTCACGCGCTCTTCCTGGCCTTCCTGTGATTATTTTTTAGTCCACACGCGCGTCTGTCGCGCGGGAATGGTGGCGCCTGGGCCGGTCGTGCCTTGGTTGGTCACGAGCTCCGTCAACGCCGCGTTCGGGAGTCCGCTCACGTTCGCGTCGGAGTCTCCGCGGTTGATCGCGACGTAGACGTCGTCCGAGGGAGCCACGGTCTTCGTCTCGAAGAACCACACGTCCGCGTTCGACGTGATCGTGGTGCGTGCGCCGCGGCGGATCGCCGGGTGCGCTGCGCGGACGGCGTTGAGCGTCTTGATGCGATCGTGCACGTACTGCTGTCCCGCCGAGTATCCGGACCATTGCATCATGCGGCGGTTGTCGGGGTCGCCCGCGCCGGCCATGCCGTACTCGTCTCCGTAGTAGATGAGCGGCGCGCCGTGGTTCATGAGGAGCACCGCGAACGCGTTGGCGAGTTTGTCGAACGACTTCTGATCACTCGGCAAACCAGGCTGATTTTGCCACGCGAGGTTCTTGCCGTCGTCACCCTGACCCGTCCAAAGCGGCGGCTCCTGCGCGAGGTGAATCACGCGCGGCAGGTCGTGGTTGCCGATGAACGTGCTCATGATCGCGTTGCCGCCGTACGCGTAGTCGTTCGCGCTCAGGAACGACGCCAGCTTGTCCATGCCCTGGTACTTGAGCAGCATGCTCTCTACGACAACGCGGCGGAGCGGAAAGTCGAACTGCCCGTCCAGCTTGGTCTTCGGATCAACGAACGACTTGATGAATGCCGTGTTGAAGAAGTCGTAGGTCTCCCCGACCATGTAGAAGCGCTGTTGCGGCTTCTCGTTAGCGATGATCTGCGATTGAATCTGCGTACGAAGCTGGGTCAGCCACGAGACGTCCACGTGTTTGATCGCGTCAAGCCGGAAGCCGTCCACGCCGGTGTCCTTGACCCACTGCACCGCCGCGTTGACCGAATAGTCCCTAGCCGCGGGGACCGTATAGTTCCAGTGCGGGAGATAGTCCGTGAACCAGCAGCGGTCTCCCTGGGCGTCCCAAGAACAGTTTTGTCCGCAGATACAATCGCCGTTGTTGAACGAGTTGGGCCAGAACCAATTCTGGTTGTTTTGGTAGGTGGGGCTGTCTTTCTGGATGTGCACCATCGCGTAGTCGAAGATCACCTTGAGGTTCTTGCCGTGCGCGGCGGTCACGAGATCCTTCAGGTCTTGCAGCGAACCGAAGCGCGTCTCGGGCTGGCTCGTGTCGTAGGGCCAGTAGCCGTGGTAGCTCGAATACAAGTGCGAATCGTTGCCGGTGCCCTTGCCGGCGAAGTTGTCCGCGTTCTTCACGGGCACGGTGAGCCACAGGACGTTCGCGCCTAGATCGGTGAAGTAGCCAGCGTTGATCTTGGCGGTGACGCCCTTCCAGTCTCCGCCTTGGTACTGCGCGGGGAACTGCACGCCGTTGGGGACCGAGCCGTTGTTCGTGGGGTCACCGTCGAAGAAGCGATCGACGAACACGAAGTAGATGACCGCGTCGCGCCAGTCGTACACGCCTTGCGGCGTCTGCGGGGGCAGCTCGCAGATCACCGGATTGCACGTCACCGATGAGAGAAGGTTGTTCGTGTTGTTGTTCTGATCGACGGTGGTCGGCTGCTTCGGATCGAACGTCCACGTGGTGCCGTTCAGGAGGAACTTGTATTGAACGGCCGTGTTCAGCGGCACGTTGACCGTGACCTTCCACGACGACCCTTGATGCGTCATCGGATCGCCGTTCACCCATGAATCAGGCCCGCGGTAGTCGCCGCGCAGCTCCACGGACGACTCGCCGTTGAACGGGTAGGTGAAGTCTTGCGAGCACCGCTTCAGCTCGTCCGGGCACACGAAGGGTGTTGGCGGCGTGCCAGATCCGTAGTTGTCACCGGGGCCCCCGTTGCCTGGGTCGAAGATCGCGGCGTCCGGCGGCTGGCCGAAGTCTTTGTTGTCTACGGCGTCCGACCCGCACGCGAGCGCGAGCGCGGCGAGAGAGCCAGCGATGAGGGTACTGCGGCGCATGAACACTGAATCCTGGCCGCGCCGGTCGGCGCTGTCAACTCAGGCCTGAGTGACGGTTTCTCCGGGCAATGACTCGGGCAATGGGTCGGGTTCGCCGAGCTCGCTGATGACCGCGCCTAGATCGCCCGCGGAGATCAGCGAGTGCTCCTTCAACAGCTTGATGAGCGGCTCTTTGCCCAGCGTCACGGCGTCTTCGTACTTCATGGCGCACTTCGGGTGGAGGTACCCGGCGCTCTTGGTGACGCCCATGCCGGTCTCGTAGATGCGTTCGAACGCGAGCCGCAGCTCGTTCTTCGCGAGCGTCGTGTTGCACACGCGGCACTTGGCGCGTCCATTTTGCGCGCGTTCCGCGTACGGATAATCCGGGTGCGCGTGCTCGGCGATGATCGCGTCGAGCGCCGCGCGATCGGGCACGTCGTCGGTGAACGTCTTCAGCGTGGTGCGCAGATCGTTGGCGACCTTCTTCGCCGCGCACTGAAGGTGCCACCAGCGATAGCCCGTCCCGCCCTCTTCGGAGAAGTTGTTCACGACCTCTTCGCCGAAGCGGTGCAGGTCCTTCAGGATCTTTTCTCCGCAACCGCGACACGTCGCGCGCCCACTCTTGGCGATCTCGATGACACCCATAGCGTCAGATTGTATCGCGGCGCCCGCGGTCCGTCATGCGTCCTGCGTGCTAGAATTGCCTTCGATGGTCGCCAAGCCGAAGCGCCCCGCCGCCTACGAGGACATCGTTGCCTTGCCACCGAACATGGTGGGCGAGATTCTGCACGGCACGCTCTACGCGAACCCGCGACCGGCCACGCCGCACGCCGCGGCGAGCTCGGCGATTGGTGAGGAGCTGGGTGCGCCCTTCAAGCGCGGTCGCGGGGGGCCCGGCGGTTGGGTCATCCTGGACGAGCCGGAGCTTCACTTTCGAGATGATGTGCTCGTGCCCGACATCGCCGGTTGGCGACGCCTTCGCATGCCAGAGCTCCCCCACGCTCCGTACATCACGCTGGCGCCGGATTGGATCTGCGAAGTCCTCTCGCCGTCGACTGCAGGGATCGATCGCGTGGAGAAGATGGGCATCTACGCGCGCGAGGGCGTCGCGTGGGCGTGGCTCGTGGACGCTCTTGCCAAGACGCTCGAGATCTACGCGCTCACGAACGGCGTCTGGTCACGACTCGATGCGTTTCACGGAGAGCCCAAGGTGCGAGCGCGTCCGTTCGACGCCATCGAGCTCGATCTCGCAATCCTTTGGGCGCGCTGACTCACTTCAGGCACTTGTCGCCAGCGGGCAGCAGCACTCGCATCGACCACGCCTTTGCCCGAAGCACGGCGCGCGCGGGATCAATGATTGATACGTCACCCGTTAGGGCGTCGACCCACGATCCGGCAGCGATCTGCGGGAACGGCGCGTCCATGGCCGCGGCTCCGTTGCGGAACACGACGACGATCGCCGCCTTGCCGTCTTCGCTCTCTCTCGCGAACGCGAGCTGCTCTTCACCGGCAACGAGCGTCCGATAGGTGCCGCGCCTCAGCGCGTCCGAGCACGCACGGAGCCTGCCGAGCTTGGACACGAAGTCGCGCGTCGCGCGCATGTCGGCGGTGAGCGCGCTCTCGGGCGGCATGACGCGGCGCGAGTCCGGATCGGCCCGCCCCGCGAGCCCGACCTCGTCGCCGTAGTAGACGACCGGCGCGCCCGGCATCGTGAAGATCATCCCGAGCGCGAGCCGCTGCTTTTGATACACGAGTGCATCGGCGGACTGTGGCGCGGGGATGAAGCCGTCGCCGGTCGCGTCGCCCGCAGACTCGGACGAAAAGCGCGTGACGTCGTGGTTGCCGATCATAGTTGCCATCACCTCGCCCGAGCCCCGCCAATCGGTCTCGCCTGCGTGCTGCGCCACGTCGACGTCCGCGAGCGACGACGAACCCCACGCGATCGCAGAACGCAGCGCCCACATGAGCGGAAAGTGAAACTCGCCGTCGAGACCGAACGGCCCGAGCTCGTAGCGCAGCGTCTCGTAGCCGCCCGCGCCCGTGAAGTTCTCTCCGAGCAAGTACGTCTTGTGACCGCCTTGATCGAAGCGCGCGCGAACGTCGGCCGCGATGCGTCGGGTAGCCGCGCGCGGCATCATCGGCACGGCATCGAGGCGCAGTCCGTCGCCGTCGAAGCGATCGAGCCACCAAGAGATGTCAGCGGTGGTCTGATCAGCAACGTCGTCGCGATGCCACTCGAGGCTCGGCAAATACGGCGCGAACCAGCAGTCCTGCGCGTGCGCCTGCCAGGTACACGTCTCCGAGCCGCACACGCACTCTTTTCCCCAGTCCGTGAACCACGCGCCGTCTCGGTGCCCGGTGACGTACGCGTGCTCTAGATGAACGTGATGTGGAACGACGTCGAAGATGATTCGCAAGCCGTGCGCATGCGCCGAGGCGACGAGCGCGTCGAGCGACGCCTCGGTGGCGAAGCGCGGATCGAGCGCGCGAGAGTCCGTGGGCCAGTAGCCGTGGTAGCCAGAGTACGAGTGCCCGTTTGCGGCGGGGAAGCTGCCTTGCGGGTTCTTGTAGAGCGGCGACAACCAGATCGTGTTGAAGCCCATGCTCTGGATTGCGCCGGACTCGATCGCCGCGCGCACGCCGTCCACGTTCCCACCGGCCCAGTCCGCCGCGTTCGCCGGCGGATTGAGCGCGCTGCCCTGCGCGTCACGGTAGCGATCCACCATCACTTGATAAATCACCGAATCATGCCAGTCCCAGGGTTTTGGCTCGATCCAGACCGTCGCACGCGCGGGCTCGGCAAGGGACCCCGCGAGATCGGTAGCGTGCAAGACGAGGTCGTGTTTGCCCGGGGCAAGGCCAGAGAGCGCGATCGCGATCGCGCCCTTCGACGCGTCGACGTCCACTCCATCGAGCGGCACCGGCAGACCTCGAGTGTCCATGACGGTGACGTCCTTCGGGTTTACGCCCGGTCTGCCCTTGCCCGCGAGGAACGTCGCGGTGAGCCTCGCGTGACCGTCGTCACTTCCCGTCGCCGCATTGACGCGCACGACGGCGCGCGTGCAGTCGGGGACGTCCACCCACGTTACCTCGCGCCCGTCATGAAATGCCGTGGTACCGACGTTCGCGTCCGTGAGCCAAAGCCCGTCGTCGACGATCGCGTACGTGTGCTCTCCCGGCGGCAGCTCGAACGAAGCGACCCGCCAGCCGTCCGACCGCAAAGCCGGCAACGAAGTGCCCGGCCTCGCGTAGTCGTTCCAGCTCGACACGACCTCCACCTGCGCCGCGGGCGTAGCCGCGTGATGCCACACGGTGATGGAGCACGACCGCCGAGGGATCGTGTCCCTCGTAGGCGAAGACGTGCTGCAAGCGACGACGGTTGACGTAGCAACGAGCGCCGCGAGGCAGGCCTTAATCCAGCTCGACTCCCGTGGCGTCGATCTCGAGCTGCGCACCTACTGCCTCCATGTCGTCGCACTCTTTGCCGTCTTTGGTGAGCATCACGGTGCCCTGCACTCGCGCGTGCTTTCCGCTCGCGGTGGTCGGCACGAAGAACGCGTGGCCGTGCATGCGGATCGTCGCGAGCCCGCTGTCGTCCTTGATGGCCATCCAACAGCCACGCTCTTGGCAGACCTTCGTGACGGTGCCCTGCGTCGCTATCGTCTTGCCCTTGAAGTTAGCCGGGTTCTTCGTGATGTCCGTGAGCGACGTCGTGGCCGTCACGTTCAACGGATCACCGAAAGCCGCCGCGGCCGCCTTGGGGGAAGGCGACGGACTCTGCGTAGCGGGCGGCGCGTCGTGGTTGCACGCGGCGCAGAACAAGAGAGCAAAGAGAACAGATCGCATCTGCCAATCGTTAGCACACGGTCCGACTTCCGCACGTAAGATGCCGGCGTGCGAAGCCGCCCCAGTGTGAAGCTGTACTTTGCACGCAAGTCAGCGTGCGGAGGCGAGCGCTTCGAGGTCGAGCTGGTCCTCGAGAGCAAGAGCGACACCCCCACGGACTTCACGGCGCTGCGGCTCATCGGCACCGAGCGCGTGCTGATCGGCGAAGGCAAGAGCGCATACCTCTCGACGTACGATGTCGTGCGGCTCGAGGCGCGCGAGCCCGAGCGCATGCTCACTCAAGGCGTCCACAGGAAGCGGTACGTGTTCGACCTCCCACCGAACGCGCCGCCTTCCATCACGGGCCCGCGGTGCGTCGTGCACTATGCGTTCAGCGTGCACGTGAGCGTCCCGTGGTGGCCGGATCGCCGCGCGGCGTTCGTGCTGCCGGTAGACGTGTTGCCGCAGAGCGCCGCCGAAGGCACGCCGCGCATCGTCTCGTCCACCAACGGGCCGGCACCTGGAAAGGTCTACCTCGAAGCCTCGATCGACCGCGACGTGCTCGAGCGCGGCGGCACCGTGTCCGGCGCGGTGAGCGTCGCGAACACCACGGCGCAACACATCCGACGCGTCGTCGTCGCGGTCGTCGCGACCGAGCAGGTAACGCGCCCCGCGTCCAGCACCTACGAGGCTCAGCGGTACAGCATCTCGCTGGTGGAGGGCGCGCCGCCGGAGACGGAGCAGGTCCCATTCTCGCTGCGCCTGCCACCGGACCTCGCGCCCTCGATGGAGGCTGCGTCCTTTCGTTGGCGGTGGCACATCGAGGTGCGCGCAGTGATCGCGTTTGCCGATGACGTCGTGGTGCGTGTGCCGATCACGATCGTGCGCACTCCGGACGGCACCAAGCCTCGCGCTCCGGGCCGATACTTCCCGGTGGGTCGCGATCGCTTCGCACGCGTATGGCAGGAGGTCGCCGTGCGCATGGGCATGTCGCTCGACGCGGACGCCGCGACCTTGCGCGCCACGTCTGGGCAAGCTGCGCTCGCCCTCCGTCGCGTCTACGACGGCAACACCTATCGACTGTGGCTCGATTTCACGTGGCCCTCGCTCGGCGCCGATATGCACGTGACCGAGCGCGTGTGGGGTACCGATCTGCTCGGGTCGCAGTACAAGAGCCAGCACTCCACCGCCAACGCGCGCTTCGTGATGCGCGCTCGAGAGCACGCGCAGCTCGCGGCGATCCTCGGGCCCGACATGCTCGAGGCGCTCGTCGGTTTCTCGCACGTGAGCCTCGACGACGTTGGCGGGCACATGAGCGTCGGGATCGCCGGCACCAATACCGGCTCGCTCGAGGGCTGGTGCCGCATCGCTCTCTCTCTACTCCAACGTTGGGATTGGATGAGTCGCAACGTCCCCGCGCCCAAGCTCATGGAGAGTGCGGCGCCCGGGTGGCGAGCCTTCGCAGACACGACCGGAGGCAAACTCGAGCAGGGATCGATGTCCCTGAGAGACGGCTCGATCGGAGTGGATCGATTCTCCGTCGAGACGCATTGGCAAAATGCCTTCGAGGTAGTGGCAACCGAAGTGACGTTTCCCATCGACCCTCCGCTCGATCACGCAATGACGATCGCAGAGCCGGCGCTCTCCGCCGCCGGACGCGAAGCGTGGACGACCTTGGCCAAGGACAAAGTCGCATTCACCGTCACGACCCACGGTGTGACTTGGCGCATCGCCGGGCCCATCGCAGATCCACAAACCCTGATGCGTGACTTGGAATTAGGTGGGCAATTGATGAGAGCTCTACGCGGTAGACCTCAATCGGGACCGTTTCGCTAGCGGGTGCACTCGCCGTTGGGGTCGCGCGAATAGATCTCCGTAGCGGACAGTATGGATCCGACTGGAGAGTAGTGGCATCGCGCGAGCTCCTTGCGCAAAGAGGTAGCGTCGTCTCCGACGAGGTCGGGACCGAGAATGACCAATACGGCGTCCCGCCTATCGACTTGCGAGAGAAGGTCCGAGTGCGAGGTCAGGCGGTGTTCCCTGCGTTTAGCGGCATCCAGCTTTCCGCCGACGTCGCGCGCGAATTGGTTCTCGTAGCCGGGCAGGATCCGATTGGCGATCCCGAGCATGCTGCCCGGCCAAGTCGGCAGCATCACTCCAGAGACTTTGGCCGCTTCGCGCTGAACCTCGCGCCGCGCCGCGTCCAAGCGCAAGGGCCGACTCTCTCGCGAGTCCCAATCGCCGAATTTGCCATAGACGACTTTGCGCTCGAAGCTCGGGCTGGCCAGTAGCACGTAGAGGACCACGCATGCCGTGGGCGCGATCGACGCGCGCGCCCAGAAGCCGCCGCGGACCGCATGCGCGACCCCGATGGCCGCACCCAATCCCAAGAATGGGACGAGCGTCGCGAAGTACTGCTCGTGCGCCGGATTGGGCATGACGCTCACGAGGCCAAGGAACGCCGCTGCCGCCAGCGCTGCGTGCGTCGCGCCTTTGCTGCGGAGCAGCGCGACGGCGTTGAGCACATAGAGCAATATCCACTGTGGTGCAGCGGGTGATAGGTCGGCGACTTGCGCGAGGCCGAGCATCTCCCGAAACAAAGGCAGATTGGTGGCGGCTGCTGCCACGAGCCCGCCGTCCGCGCGAACTGCGTGATAACCGATATTGTCGAATACGAATGCGGCCGGATCAATTGACCATAAATAGAGCATTGGCAGACTGGCAATCGTCAATCCGACAATGAACCATAGACAATGAATCACGCGCGGCAGGACTGCCCGATTGAGTAATAGCGCGCACCCCGAGAGCGTAATCGCCAAGACCGCGCGATAGGGAGTTAGAGGGCCATAGCGCAATAGTCAGAAAGCGCAGAACACGACGACCCCGAGGCGCAGCGTGGATTGGCGAGCGCCTCTCAGCATGAGCGTCACGAGGCACGCGAGCACGACTGGCGCGAGCATCAAGCGGGTCTCGATCGCGATCGCCGCACACGCACCTGCCACGATCAATCGCAGCGGGTCTCTCGAGGTGACGCCGAGACACGAGCACAACCGCGACCACGCCGAAGAACGTGCTCGGCCCGTACGTCTTGATGCTGCCGAGCCACTGCCAGCCGAGCTCGTGCGTGAACACGGGCGCGATGGATACGATCGCCGCGCGTCGCGACTGCGTCTCGGCCCGCACCGTCTTTGCGACGACAGCGCCGATCGCGGCTGGAAACAGCGCCATGACGACCCGCAGCGCCACGAAGCTGGGCGCGATCCGCGCGAACGGCGCGAGCAGATAAGGCAACAGCGGCGCTTGGGGATAGAAGAAGTCGCGATACGGGACGCGCCCACGACCGACGAGCTCTGCGGCGGTCGCGTAGTAACCCTCGTCCGTGTCCGCGGGGGCGGAGCACGCCGACGATGGCCATGCCCGTAAAGATGAACGCGAAGACCCACAGCTCGAATCGATGCCGGCCGATCCAGGCGGTGAGCGCCGTACGCAACGCTTACAGCGCTTTGTCGACCAGCCGCTCGAGCTCCGCGCCGTCCGTGATTCCCTGACGAACGGCCACGATCTTGCCGGTTCGAGAGATCACGACGAGCGTGGGGAGCGCGTCGGCACCGTAGGCGTGCGCGGCGTGTCCGTCGTCGAAAGCGATGGGGTAGGAGAGGCCAAGGCGCTTGGCGAACGGAGCGGCGAGGCCATCCTCGTCACTGGTGTTCATGCCGATGACGATGAGCCCTTTGCCGCGATAATGCGCCGCGACGCGATCGACGATCGGCGCCTCCGCGCGACATGGGCCGCACCAGGTCGCCCAGAAGTCGAGGATGACGGCATTGCCCTTCAAGTCCGCGAGCGAAATCGAGTCCGGCGGCGACTGCGGCGGCACTGCGAGATCTTGGGCGTTCGCGACCACCGGTACGTGGAAGTCCGGCGCGGCCTGACCCTCACCGCCGCCGCCACCTTGTGCTGCGAGCACGCGCGGAAGCCACGCGAACCCCACGATCATGCCGACGATCACCACGCCGACGGGGTTCGCGCGAATCGCACCGGTCATCTGCCGAGCCCCACTGGCGCGCCCTTCGTTGTGCTCACGCGCGCGAAAGATCGTACATGGCCCGCTTCAAAAGCGCTGCGGCCTGTTGAACTTTGTACGCATTTTTTG
>ENA-OFCI01000751-OFCI01000751.1-metagenomes-genome-assembly--contig:-NODE-751-length-17599-cov-6.241735_pt1 | contig 17599 bp, 16 predicted proteins | sample MGYA00153391_OFCI01 | MGnify analysis MGYA00153391
CTGTTGGAGTTCGATCCGGCGACTAGAGGCTTTAAAAAGGGTGTAGATGAACCTTTGCCCCACGATGCAATTGTTGTCGATGAGGCTTCGATGCTGGATCTATTTCTGGCGAATTCTCTAATTAAGGCAATTCGGACTGATGCCTATTTACTCATTGTTGGAGATATCGACCAACTGCCTTCCGTGGGGCCAGGAAGCGTGTTGGGAGATCTGATTAAATCGGATCGGATTCCTGTCGTCAGGCTCACTCAGGTCTTCCGCCAAGCCCAGTCGAGTGGAATTATTCGTGCTGCTCACCAAATTAATCGCGGACAATATCCTACCCTCGAACCGATTTCTGATGCTCCTGTGTCGGATTGTCTGTGGCATGGTGGTGGATTTGAGCCGGAACATGGGGTGCAAACTATCTGCGAACTGATTCGAGATTTCATTCCCAGCTTGGGGTTCAATCCAGTTACGGATGTGCAGGTATTGTGTCCAATGACTAGAGGCGTGGTGGGAACGCGGAACTTAAATCAGGTGTTGCAGCAGTTACTCAATCCCCCTGCTCCTGACAAAGCTCAAATTAATCGGGGTGGGGATATTTTGCGGATAGGAGATCGAGTGATTCAACTTAAAAATGATTACGAGCGAGAGGTATTCAATGGCGATTTGGGGGTTGTAAGGGAGATCGATTCAACCGAACATGAGGTAACGATTCAGTTTGAGGGTAGAGAAGTTATTTATGACTATGCAGATTTGAATGAGTTAGGGTTGGCTTGGTCGATTAGCATCCATAAATCCCAAGGTTCGGAGTACCCAGTGGTGATTCTGCCGCTCTACATGCAGCACTATCTGTTGTTATCGCGGAATTTGGTTTATACCGGATTAACCAGGGCGAAGAAGTTAGCAATTGTGGTTGGATCGAATAAGGCAATTGGTTTGGCGGTGAGACAAGATCGGATGGGGAAAAGATATACTCGCTTACCAGCAAGATTAGGAGGAAATACATTATCTACAATCCATCAATCTTAAAATCCACGTCTCTCAATAAAATATTTTACATTTGGGGATAATACTGCTATCTCCTGACGACAAATGCGACAGAGTTAGGTATTTATCTCTTTAGGACTTTGTGGACGACTCAATTCAAACATCGAATCACTGGTGACTAGATCGTACCAATTACCACCCATGCGACTGATATAGTTTACCTGAGTTGGATCGATTTCCCCGTTTACCATCAAGTACTCAGCGACGTGGAAGTAGACGACTTCACCAATGACATAGTTTGCAGAATTTACCTCATCCCCATGCGAGACGATTTGATAGAGCCGACATTCCATCGCCATCAAACTCTCGGCTACTCGTGATGGACGAACTTTAACTGTGGGTGCTGGAGTAAAGCCAGCTCGATCCCATTCGCTCACGCCAGATTCAAAATCGATTGAGGCAATATTCACCCGCTCCTGCATTCCTGCGCTGACGACATTAATTGTAAACTCACCAGTGGCTTGAATATTTTGGAGCGTATCTTTGAGCTGTCCCTGGCGATTGGTAAGTGGTGAAAAGGCAACTGAGGGTGGATTGAGTCCACCCGCCATAAAGAAGCTAAATGGGGCTAAATTTGGAATGCCATCGGCAGAGATGGTCGATACAAAGGCAATTGGGCGCGGTGCAACCAGATGGTTGAGCAATCGATAGGCTTCGGTTGGGGATAACTTGGTGCAGTCAAATCCTAAGTAGGGCTGTACGACAGTTCGATCGTCAGGATTTTGTGACATGGGATTTATGAGGGTGATGGCATGGGACAATTTATATTGTGAAGGATCGCGTAGAAGATTAAAATCTCAGATTAAAATTATGGCTCTAACGCTGGACTATCCAGATAATTGGTCAGACATTGCCACCACAGTTAAGCAAGCGGCAGGATATCGCTGTAACCGCTGTGGATTGAAGTGTTTGCCGCCAAATAATAGTTACCGCCACTTAGATTTATCCCTCAGACGCAAGCTATCGGCGCAAGTCCACCACCTGGATGGAAATCCCGCCCAGAACGACAGGTCGAATCTCGTCTGCTTGTGCAGCGGGTGTCATTTACGGATGCACCGCCATCGTCCTCAGCCGACACCAGGGCAGTTATCACTGAAGTTGAAACTACCAAAGGTACGTCGATCTCGCCAGAATAAGCAAAATTGGCAGTTAACGCTTGCCGATTTAATCGAGCGATTACCCCGATTATCAGTGGAATTATATCAACAATTGGAACTAGACTTAGACAATAACTCGCAGCTTGCGCGTCGTCTAACGACGCGCAAACGACAACTCCCGCTTCACCATGCCAAATAACTCGCGCTCAACGCCAAAAAATCAGCCTCCAAATCCACCAATAGAGATTCAAATATTCTTGGTTGATGAAGAAAAATAGCACTTAAAAAAGACAGGCAACGGAACAGACTAATTATCTATACCGATTCTTCGACTCCAACAAGAGATTCAAGTTGCAAGATTAATTTTTCCAACTTCTTTTGTTTTTTGGAGTCATTCCAAACTCGCGATTTTTTTGCATGTTTCAAAGCTCGATCGAATCGAGCTTTCAGAGAAGGAGCAGAGGTATCTTCAGATTGAGACTGACGATCGCCAATCAATTTACGAATTTGTACTAGCGAACAACCTTCTTCGATTGTTAGTTGTAATAACTTCTCTCGCTCATATGGATCTTCGATCCGAGCGATCGCTCTTCCTTTAGTATATTCAAGTTTACCAGACCCAATTGCATCCAGAATATCTGCTGGTAGTTTTAATAGGGGCAGACGATTAGCAATAAAGGATTCCCAGTTACTGCCAATCTCCTCAAATATCTCAATTACAGCTAGCCCTTGGTGATGACTGATAACGTTATCAGTCATCCGTTGTTTGTCATTGAGAAGTGCATACAGTAGAGCTGTCACCTTGTCTCGGTCTAGATTTAGTCGCAGAGTGAGGAGTTCGAGAATTCCCTCAGTTTCCTCGATCGGGTTGAGATCTTCTCTGAGCAAGTTCTCAATTAGTGCGATTTGCCATGCTTCAGTTGCCGATATATCTTTGGAAATTGCAGGTATTTCTATTAATCCCAATTCTTGAGCGGCTCGATATCGACGCTCTCCTGCGATTAGTTCGTATCGATCTCCCTCCAAAGCTCTGACTAGAATCGGTTCTAAAATCCCCTGGGATTTTACGGAAGCAACTAGCCCTGCCATTGCAGTCGGATCGAAATACTTCCGTGGTTGCTGTTGCGGCAATTGAATTTTATGCAAGGAAATCATCTGCAAACTATCGGTTTCAGTCTCGCCAAAAAGTGCATTAGTTCCACTGCCAACCTTTATTTGTCGAAAAGGTGCTTGGCTTTTGCTATTCTTATTCATGCCGTTAACTCCTGGAGATATTGAGCGATCTCATCTAATATTTTCAGTGCAGGTTGATTCTTGTCATAGAGAAATAATGGTAGATGTTTTTCTACAGCGTCAGCAAAAGCTGTCGCTCGTTTGATTGGCGGAAATACTCTTGATACCTTTCCCAATTGAGATTCTATTGCTTCAACAGCACGAGTGTCTTGAGAATTTTGTCCCGAATACATAGTTGGCACGAACCCAACAATTTTTAGTTGTCGATTCGGGCGTTTCTGTACTCTTCCGACTGTTTGTAATAGCAGTTCTGTACCCATAAACGATTTATATTGAGTTTGGACGGGTACAAGCACATAGTTAGCAGCAACCAAACTAATATAGGATAGTAACCCTAAACTAGGCGGACAATCGATCAAAATAAAGTCATAACGATCCGAGATTGCCTCAATGACATCCTTGAGTCGATAGTCTCGCATATCCGCACTTACCAACTCCAGTTCTGCTCCACTTAAATTGATGTTGCTAGGCAGTAAATCGATACCTGGAGAAATGTGCTGAATCGGCGCAGCGGCACCATCAATAATGGCATCATAAACAGTTTCTGAAATTTCACTCGGTTCTAGCCCCATAAATAAAGTGAGTGAGGCTTGTGGGTCCATATCGATCAGCAGTACTCGCTGTTCTTTAGCTAGATGGTATCCCAGATTCATAGTCAGGGTGCTTTTCCCAACTCCACCAGATTGGTTGAATAGAGCAATTACTTTTGCCATATAATCCGAGGACGTTGTTACAGTATCTAGAGAATAGCCTACTTTGACACTGACTGATAACATTATTAGTCAAATTCGGTTGACTACCAGAAGCATACTATTTACTAGGCAGGTAGCACATTCAATTAACGTGTACATCACATCAAAAGGCACCGCCATCGCTCTGGGCCGACTTATTCTCAAGCTAGAAATATCAGCCCGACTGTTCTTAAACTTTTTACCCTGTCCTAATTTCAGCACTGCCATCTCCACAGCCCGATCGAACATTGCCCGATCGACCTGACTCAGCCGCGCGGGTTGTTCTTGGCTCTTAATATTGGTCGCTTTCATGAGCGGAAGATCGTCAGCAGTGACAGACACTCGATCGTTCACCACAGCCCAACTCGCGCCAATATCGCTACCCTTGCAGACTTCCCCATCTCTGAGATAAGTAATGCCCATAACATGATCGTTCTTACTGATGTTGAATCTAACATCGATATCGGACTGTGCCAATCGATTGAGCTAAGTCTTGAGATTGGGACGTTCGGCAAATGAATTGCGAACGAGATGTAGGCAGTAAATTCAATCTCAAGCAGCAATATGCTGGAACTTTGAAAATCCATGAAATAGCTAACGATACCTACACCTGTCTGAAGTTGGATAGCAGTCTCACAAGCTGGATCGAGCGGGAGGATTTACAGTTGTCGAGCTAGGATCTCCCTTAAAGTGAGTACATCAGTTCGGATGGCGATACTTTTGTAGGTGGTTATTCGGGTGGCGATGAAAAAAATCTTATCGCCACCCAAATAACCAGCCCACCGCAGGCTGTTCGGCGACAGGGTGGCGATGGTGACGATAAAGATTTCTCTTGCTCTAAACAAGATCGAGAGGAGCGCTCCATGCTCAAGGTTGGCGATCTCGTTCGATATGTGGAAAGCAGATCGAGACATAAATTAAGAGCCGGAACTAGCGACCCGCCAATCAACCATCGCACCCAACCCATAATTAAAATTGTGCGGCGGGTGCTGGTGGAGGCGACCTCCTCACTAGTCTTGGCTCAGTCGCATCGACATCCCACGGGATCTGCTTTGGCTCTTACGCTCACTCTTCTTTTTAACCACAACAGCCGGAACACTAATAAATTCCGCATTAACTAGCTGTTCGTTCGCTGCGACTTCTAGCGCGATTTCTACGTCGCTGTGCACCGTTAATTTCTCCCCACTAGCAACTGCACTCAAAGCTGGTAAATCGCGTTCGCGCTCGTAGTTAACTCCCCTGGCTTGCAGCTTGGGAAAGCTGCACCCCTGCAAATGGGCACCTTGAAACGCCACCCCATAATACGAATAGCTCAACCCCTGGACTAATCCAGTTCGGGTAATCTTCGGTCTGACCTCCACCCCTTTAGATTGCAATCGCGCCACCAAATCGGTCATCGTCGGGGAGTAGGGGATGACCTCATCGATGAGATTTTGTAACTTGGTACTAACTGGCAATTCAGGTATAGGTAAGCTTGGATCTACCTCCGCCGCTGCTACTTCCCGTCGATAGCGTTCCGACTGTCCTTTAGTTGGCAACGATCTGGCAGCCTCCCAGCTACATACCACTGGGGTCAGATTGTGTTCTTGCTCGATCGCTCTGAGGATTTTTTCAGTTCTACGCCACTCGAACCCATTTTTAACCCGTTCTCCATCCAAACCAACGATATTGAGCGCGATGTGAATATGGTCGTGGTGATGGCCGTGGTCGCTTCTCGGATGTTCGACAATTAGAAATTGACTATTGCCGTAGCCCAATTTCTCTATTAATTTCATCGCGATTTCGGCTTTGAGGGAGTTAGCTACTTCCCCATCTTCAGGCGCAAAGGCGAGGGCGATATGTTTGGCGACAACCGTAACTTGGGGGTTGAGATCGGAGATCGCCTTAAATTCTCGTGTCAATCCTGTCGCAGACCGACAAGCAACATTTCCGCCAATGATTTTGGCTTGTTTTTCAGCGGCGAGTAAGTAGCCAAACAAACCGCCAAAACTGCCACCCTGACTGATACTAGCAATCATCGGTTTCTCCCAAGCATTCAAGTTGCAACCGAGCAATGGTTTCCATCTGAGCTGCCATTGCCCTGCGGATTATTTGGATTTCTGGGAGGATATTTCTAGGGCAGCGTTGTTCGTTGACCGCTCTAGTTAGTTGGTTGAGATTGTTACCCCAGCGGGATAATTCGGTTTTGAGTTGGGTCAAACTCTCATAAGTCCGGTAATTTACTGGGGGGATCGAGGATTTCTCCTTACCAAAGAGACGATCTCGGATGTAGTCAGCCTTGTCTATCCCTTGTTCGGTGGCGTGAGACTGGATCTTGTCGCTCTCTATTTGTGATAATCTGAGAGTGAATTTAATTGGGCGGAGGTTTCGCATCGGTTGAAATTATTAAAAATGCTTAAAATTACAATCCCAATTATTTCTAAGGGGGTTCGGGGCACACCCCGACGAGCCATTCCCGATGTCCCGCAGGGGCATGAGGAGCAAAAGCGACGGCTTCGGGAACTGCTCGCTTACCATGAATATCGGCGGCTCACTCAACCATAACCTACGCGGTTAATTTCGACCAGAGAGCTGATTTAGCACGATATTTATCGATAGTTTTGATTTTTATGTGCTGCAAAAAGTAGCTGTTAATCTTCGGTTTGCAGCTAAACGGTTGGGAATGTCACTAGGATTTGATGGTTTGAGGGGACGATCTGCTCTACGGTTACTCGGTGGACGATATGTTTTTTTGTACTATGGGTACACTAGGCTATATCCCCCGCTAAAATGTATGACTGTATTATATTTAGGTATTGATTGTGGTGGCTCTCAGACTAAGATTGTTTATCAGTTATCTGGAGCTGAGAGTCCTGGCTATTTGTTGATGTCTCCGTTGGTTGAGGAAATTAAGCCGGAAAAAATCGCGAGTTATCTCGACCGCAAATCGTCACTAGGTAGTCCGGCTCCAGAACGTGAGGCTTATCTCAAGTGGCAGGAACGAGTATTTGTGGTGGGGGATTTGGCGCGGGAGTTTGACCCAGAGGATCGGACGAGCGAGCAAAAGTATGAGAATGCTTTGTATAAAGTGGCGGCTGCGATTGGGGTAATTGTCGAGCGGTTAAAACTCAAGCTGGGTAAGAAGAAGTTGGAGGTTCATCTGGGAGTGTTAATTCCTTGGGATGAGTATAACGATCGTTCGATCTTTGAGGAGCAGTTGCGGAAGATTTTGGCTGGGTTTGAGTTCCGAGGAGTGTCGATCTGTTGTTCGATTGGGAGTATTTTAGTTCGTCCTGAAGGGGGCGGTGTTGCGGCTACTTATATTCGTCAAAATGGGATTGATTGGTTGCACGATAAGAAGGTTGCGGTGTTGATGTTCGGTCATCGGAATGTGACTGCTTTGTATTTTGACGGGGGTAAGTTGTCGGGGGATAGTCCGCTGCTAGGGTTTAGTAATTTTCTGGATGCGGTGACGAAGCGGAAGTCTTTAGATCGGGAATTGTTAGCGAATGCGGTGATGGATACGATCGCTCGTGCGTATGACGATACTCGCCCAGCAAACAAGTATCATAATTGTTATCCTGAATGGGGTAAATATTCACCGATTCGAGGTTTGGCAAAAGCGAAGGATGTTGAGTTAAATCAGCGGGAATGCAAGCTGATTGTGGAGGCGATAACTGTGGCGACTAGGGAGTATTGGGAGAAGATTGAGAAGTGGCTGGGTAAAACGATTCCTGATGCTGTAGATGTTGTAATTATCAGTGGTGGTGCGCGTGAGTTTTTACAGCCGGATTTAGAAAAATATTTTAATAACTGTCATGCAGTGGAAAGGGAAAATGGTTATCGTCCCTTGGAAAGAATTGGTAAATATATCGCAATCGATGACAATAAACCGATGCCAAAGCTCTGGTGGGGGATGGAGATTATTAAGCTAGTGCGCGAGAAGTTTAAAATTTTGGGGGGGAAAGACGACCATAATCTGGCGATTAGATTGGCGGATTGTTATGGGTTGTTTGATTATTTGATTAGTTTGACGGAGCGGAAATAATGGTGGTTAGTAAGCGGGGTCGGAAGAATTTAAGTTTGCGGTTGCAGCCATATGAGGGGACCTTGTTGGCGGAGGTGGTGGATTATTTGAATACGTTGGATAAGGAGGAGGTGAATCGAAAAGTAGCGGAGATTTTGACGATCTCGCTGCTGCCGCTGGCTCGGTACGAGCGGGGTGTGTCGGAACGGGTGCTCCGATTTTCGACGTTGGAGAGTTGTCATGCGCTGTCTCAACAGGCGCATTTTTTGAGGCAGGTGGTGGGGATTGAGGTAGATCTTCCGGTGGAGGGGGAGGTTTTGGGATCTCCAGCTAAGTCGGTTGTTAAGAATGCTAGGAATCAGGAGAAGGTTGAGGTGAAGCCTTCGCATCCTAAGGGACTTCCCAAAAATAGATAGTGCCGAGAGAGTAAAATAGGTAAAGAATCTAGACAACAGGGAGATCCTAGCAATGTTGGAACTCACAGAGGGAATCAAAGCATTATTGACAGAGACAGCGGAGCGGTTGAAAGGTCATGAGCGTCGTCGGTTCATGGCGCAAACAGTGGAGGAATTAGGAATAGGAGGACAGAGGCTAGCAGCAAGAGAACTGGGGTGGCATCGCGACCTGATTAGGAAAGGAAAAAGAGAAGTAGAGAGTGGAATCATCTGTATTGATGCATTTGAGTTGAGAGGAAGAAGATTAACAGAGGAACGTCTACCAAATCTGATAATTGACATTAAAAATATTGTAGACAGTCAAAGTCAAACAGATCCAAAGTTTAAAACGAATCGCTTATATACTCGGATGAGTGTAGCAGAGGTTCGTCGGCAACTGATAGCCCAAAAAGGATATAGAACAGAAGAATTACCTGGAGAAGAAACAATTCGGACTCGGCTGAATCAGTTGGGATACTATCCAAGTAAAGTGGGGAAAACCAAACCGCTAAAAAAGTTGAAATGACCGATTCTATTTTTGAGCAACTAGCCATTGTCAACAAACAAGCAAAAGATGACCCGACAATATTAAGGCTATCATTAGATGCGAAAGCGACGGTCAAGGTTGGTGACTTTTCCAGAGGAGGGAAGACCCGTGCGGATGCAGAAGGTAACGACCATGACTTTAAGCCAAAGGCAAAAATCACTCCATATGGTATTTTTCTGCCAGAACTGGACGAGTTATTTTACTACTTCACCACATCAAAAGTAACCAGTGACTTCATGGTTGACGTGTTAGAGTCCTGGTGGCTAGAACACCACAAGCGTTTCCCTCAAGTCAAGACATTATTACTTAATCAGGATAATGGGCCAGAGAATCATTCTCGCCGTACTCAGTTTATGAAGCGAATTGTTGAATTTGCACAGAGACATTGCGTAAATATCCGACTGGCTTACTACCCGCCTTATCACAGTAAATATAATCCAATTGAAAGAACTTGGGGAATTCTTGAAAATCATTGGAATGGGAGCATTCTAGATGAGATTGATACTGTGTTAAATTTCGCACGAACTATGACATGGAAGGGTCAAAATCCTGTAGTTAGACTTGTTACCGAAATCTATAAAACTGGGGTTAAGCTTACTAAACAAGCAATGGCTGAGGTGGAAAATCAAATTCAAAGACTGACTTGCGTACTTGTACACGATGAGCAACTCAATCTTGGTAAATGGTTTATCGATATTGTCTATAATTCAGAATTAAAGCTGGGATGATTTTTTACTTGAAAGTCCCTAAGTCGGAGTTTGGGGCTGTGGATGGGTTGGATGATTTGTTTATCTAATTCTGCTATGGGATACATTTAACAAGTTCTAGGCGGATGCGGAGGGATTACATTTGACTCGACACAAAACTGAGGTTAAAACTTGACACTTGCTACTACTCGATCGGCGATACAACCACAGTTTCAACCGCTTGGATTCGTTCCATGAGCGGGGAACCCGCTCGGACGAACTCTGCAACCGCACGTTTTGGCAACACAACCTTCTACTAGACCGGAATCGTCATTCGTTCGGCAATTATCGGGTATTTCAAGCGCACCAACTCCAGCGCAAGTCGAGCAACTTCTAAATTTGTCACCGATAAGTACTCTTCTAAGCCTAATTCAAAGTCAATCGGCTCCATTTGACCGATCGCTAGTAGTGTTTCGGCCACCGAGCGGATGTTTTCAGCCATGAATTCAGACAATCCACATTGATGATTTAGCACATTAATTTCTAAAATAGTGGCAAAATTATCAATGTGGATTGTCGGAGCTAACTCTTTCTGGAGGAGGGTTTTACTCTCCTTCCACTCGTGAATTCGATCGTGCTGATGCACCGCCAACCGCTCTAGACGCTTGGAAAGGCACTCATAAATATGTTGTACTTGGACTGGATGAGTGCCAGGATAGAGCTGACTACCAGCGATCGCGCCAGAGATCGGATCGGGCGCAGACTCCATGCCACTAAATCGATAAACTCTAGCCAAATAGAGCTGGCCGCCAACGGTTCGCCGCTGACGGTGAGAAACCACCGTTAGCCCTAGATGCCGCGCAGCACCCGCAACGAGGCACATCCGCCCCCGTCCCTCGGACATTCCCAATTCTTCCATCGCCTTACCCAGGGATTGAATCACTAAATCGTCTTTGTGTAGCTCAGAGCCGGAAAGAGCGGCTACTGATTGAGTTAGCTCAGGTGTCAGTAGCTCATAACGTGGCGCACCCTTGAAACTCAAAATCGAATCGGCCATTGGTTGCAACTCAAATTCAAACTCACTATTTTTTAGCTGAACGAGTTTAAAACCAAATTTTTTGACGATCCGCTTGAATAATCTGTTAGGAGCGGGGAGCTTGACCGGATTAATACTAATCCTAAGTGAAGATTGAAGCAGCCTAGAATCAAAGACCTGCTGGACGATTGCTTCAATCCGAGCGCTATTAAAGCCCTGCCCAGCTAGATCGTGCAGTCCCAATTCCCGCCCAACCTTTACTAACGCCAATGACGATCGATCGAGTTGATCGGGCAGCCAGGGTGGATTTTTTTCGATGACTGGTAACCAGTTAGCGAGGTGATTTACCTCAGCTAATTCAGGGTGTAGTAAGTAAAAATACAGCTCAAGTTGCTCGATTAAAGCTGGATGATTGTATTTGACCATTTGGATTAGCTCGGGAGAATAGCTCTGGGTCTCCATAATCCCTGGTAGCTGTTGCTGTGTCAGCCGATGCTTATTCGCCAACAGCCGCTCGACTTCATTGGCACTGGCATTATGCCGAATCTGTTCGTACTGTGCTCGATTAATATCCGGTGCGTTGTAGATCCGACGCGACTGAGTTACCCGCCGCTCGACCTCTACGCGCCCAAATAGATCGTTGGTGTCGTCACAGCCCTCGATGTCTTCACTGTCCACCGTCACTGTGTAGCCATCTCCCCGCATCGCCTCTATGAATAACTCGCGCAGATTTTGCAGCTCATGATTGAGATTAGCTTTGTATTGGTGCGCGAGTTTAAGCCAAGGATCGTCCTTAGCCGCATAGGTTTTGAGGATAGCCATTGCTTCATCAGCCATCCCTTTGTCGAGCAGTGCGAAGACCAAATCCATGTCTTGCATTACTTGGCGATCGAATTCATCTTTGACCGATTTGCTGAATGAGCTAGAGTTATATTCGGCAATCCGCCCCTGTTTTTCGCAAAAAATGACACGGGGAGCGGTGAAATCCCGATATCTGCCCAGGAATTGTAAGCCGCTGAGAATGCCAAGGTTGCCGAGGTGGAAGTGGTAATGAGTCTGGAAGTAGCTCGGTAAATCGATACTAATTCCACTCTCAGCGGTGGGGGAAAGGATGACAATCTGAGGGCGATATTTTTCTAGGTAGGCTTTGGGACTTTTAAAAAATAGCTGAATTGATTCGTCCCAATCTGTCGTGCTGTCGATCCGACAAATTGTTGATTTGGGTATGCCGACCTTAATCAGAGCTTTCTCTAGATTTTCGCACTGGTTTTGGGCGGTAGCGGTAATTAGTAAATTACTCCCAGCTAAGGCGTCGTCAATAATTGCCCGTCTGACAGTAGACTTTTGATTAACTACTCGCACTGCCATTTGATTGCAGTAGGTATTTTCGATCTTGTATACGCCATTGAATTGACGTAAATCCTGCAAGAAATCTAGCTCGGTATCGCTCAGGTAGCCATCGAGACAAATTACGCCATAGCAATTTTTAATCAGCCCCTCGATGTGTGCAAGTCGTACCTGCCGCGAATCTGAGCCATCTCTATTCCGCCCTGCTGTCAGACGACTAGTGAGCATATCGACTAAATCTGAGACGCACTCGTCGAATACAAGAATCTTATTCTCCATCTCTGCGCTATCGATCAGTGCAGCCGAGTGATGGCAGAGTGCTTTGTGATAGTCAGATGAGAGCATGAGCCGATTTTCATCGACGACATGGTAGAGATCGGGGATACGGTCGCAGGTTTGGCGGAGAAGGTTATTTCGGTAGCCGAGGAACAGCAATTCTAATTCTTTGGCAGTTGCCCAGGCTCCAGCCGATTTGAGGAGTTCGGTTTTACCTGTACCTAGAGGCGAGCGAATCCCCACTAGCGTATTCTGTAAGCCAGTTTCGGGAATTGCCCAGTTTAAATATCGTTCACATTGAGTTTCGGTGGGCGTAAATCGTTTCGAGCGATGGTAGAGTTGCCGTGCCAGCGAAATTGGTGCGGGTGGCTCTACTTCGATCGCCCCACCAGCAAGGTGTTCGAGTTCATCTAGGCTGAGTTCGCGCAGGAGACTTAGATCTTCTAGCTCATCGATATCGTGCCCAGAGTACATTAGGCGAGGTTTGTAGCCCCATTCCAGCAATTGGTGATAGAGGTTTACCCAGCGGCGGATGACTTGAGGTTTGTGAGGGTCTTCGCCATCAAGGTAGAGATCGATATCTTCGGCTCTCCACCGTTCTAAGCCATCTTTTAATAGTTTGGGACTAGACAACCATTGTCCGCCAGCCGCACCGATGATTTGTTGCCCAGTGAGGATGGCTGCTAGGTTGGGTTTGGCTCCGGTTCCTTCTGCTAAACCGATCGCGAAGCGCTGCCTTGAGCCGGTCGAATTGCTAGTCGGCTCGACTCCTAATAATTGGGGATAGGCGAAGGCGAGCGGGTTTTCACCGTTGGGTAAGCTGGGGGCAGATCCGTTATCTCGACCTTGTTCCCAGGTGCTGGAGAGCCAGCGGTAACGACCTTTTTCGGATTTCTCGCGATTCCGAATCTGGAAGGCGACGATTTCGCCTGTCACGGTGTAGAGGGGAATTAAAATTCCAGTAATGCCGTTATTTAATTTAGTGCCCTGAATATTGACACCAGGGAAACGATTATTGACTGCAACCTTGATTTTCTGCCATTTCTCGACGCTGACAAAACCAATTTCTCTAATTTGCTGTTGGGTAAAGCCGCGCCGAACCAGATCTTTGCGATCGATTGAGTTTAAAGAAAGCTGTGTTATAATTTCGCGCGCCGCAATGTCACGCCCCAATGCTGGCAAAGATTCAGCTCGGCGGTGATTTTCGGCAGAGAGTAACGCTTCGGTTTTAAGTTGCTGGTCTTTAGCCCACTGCTGGCGCTGTTGTGGGGTCGCTTGGAAATTCTCGCCCCGATGTTCGTTCCAGTCGGCGAGGGAGATGTATACGCCCCACTGTCCGTCGCGGGTGTCGCTGAAGTAATGATAGTCGGGATTGCCATAACCACCCGCCCCAGTCATGCAGAGGGTTTTGACGGTGGGGGTAATTTTAGCGTTTTTGGCTGTAAGGTCGTAATTTTGCCATTTGCATTTGCCAGATGAGCTAGTGCAGACTGGGCAAGTGTTGTTTAAGCCTTTGTAAGTATGGAACTTGGAACGGGGGATTAGATTGGCAAAGGGTGTGTTCATTTTGACTCCTCTCGCTGGAGTCACCTTTGTTCCCGAACCGCGAACCCTCGGTACAGTTTAGTTTTTTAACTAAACTCTAGTGAAGGCTAGACATTATCCGTGATTTACGGGTATAATGTCAATACTTGGGCTGTAAAATCAAGTATTTGTTCGGGAGTCTTGTGGTGACTCGTTAATAGAACCACTATTCAAATCTTATGCAGCAGGCGCGGCAATACAGATTTGTTTTAATGATTATCTGGTTATTATCCCCTTATGGGAGCTATTTGTCACACTTTTCTATTGGCGGTAGTAAGAAATTTATAAGATTATCCTGATCGATCGCGTAAACAAGTACACTTGTATCAATTTTTAAAGCTTTTGCTTGACCAAAATCCGTCCACAATTCAGGTGGGTTATTGCGGTCTAACTTAGTTTCAGATGTAAAGACAATCACTTTTGTTATCGGTCTATTGCGTTCAGTTCGGGTTGTTCCCAAAAGCGGATCTTTATTCTGTTTTAGAGCTGTTGTTACTTTTTGTAATTGTTCGATGGCACTGGTCGGCGATGACCATTTTTTTATGCCATCTTTACCAGGTTTACGGCAGTAAAATTCCTCCTTATCTTTGCGCCATTTGACATAACTTGCACCATTAGATCGCAACATTAAAGCAAAAGAGCGTTTGTCAGGCATTTTCAAGAATACATCGAGAATATTCAGATCAGTTTGCACATCTAAACTTATTTGAATATTAGATCCAAAATGCTTAATAAGTATTATCGAGATCTCGAAAAATCTTTTTATTCTAATAAGATATTCATTTTTATTTTTTTCAGACAAAAGAGTATCATCTTTTGTTTGTCTGATTTTTTTTGTAATTGGACTGAAAATACTTCTTAGAAGATGAATATTTTCTCGCAATTCATTTTTATCTAAAATATTTTCTAGGTTTAGTTCATTTACTGTACTTGTTAAATCTTGAAAAAGTGAATTCAAACTTAAACTTAAATCGTTCGTGTATGGTCTTAATGAATCATCTCTTGCCGATCCAGTTGTAAGTTCAACTACTTTAGTGAGACTACTCGAGCTAGATTGTTCATGCATATTTTTTGAAATCGTAATTATTTTACTCTGAATCTTTCTTTAGGCACCTACCTAATTAAATTGTTACAATTCATTCCTAATGAAAAGTTTTGCTAGAAAGAGGTATGAAATATTGACTTGATTTATATTTTGTAGGGCTTATTCGGTAGACATGATTTTCTTCTAAAGGCTTATCTGTCTCTAGTTTATCGTAGCTGCACGGTGAAGGAGGAATATAAGTATAAAATTGGGTATTTAGTTGGAAAGAAGTACTGATAGTTACTGCTCTAGGTACTTGTCGTTAGAGGCTAAAAGTCATATGCAGCAAAGATTAAAGCCAATAATCAGCGGTATCGAGCCACCTCGTCAATTATTCCATTCTCAATAAGTGAGAAGATCGGTCATCAAAGCCGCTTTCCGTACACGATCGAGCGCGTGCGCGAAAGCTATGAACTATATATTTTCTATCTCAGACGGTATCCACACTAGAATCTCTGATACGGGGACTTGATAGGCATCGCAAATTTTAGTCAGCACTGTCGATGATGGCAGTTGACGAGGGTTATTGTACAAATCGTATGCAGTGCGTTGGGCGATGCCGACATCCTTCATGAACTGATAGACGGTAATTCCCTTCAAATCGATCAGTTGTTTAATTTGATTTCTAACTGGCACTGTTAAATTTTACCTTCCTAGCATTGCTAACTAGTTATTATTACTAATTGATTAGTAATAATCATAGAAGCAGTCGTCATTAATAAGTTTCTCGTATTACTAGCCAGTTGACAATATTGCTAACTAGTTGATAAGTTGAGAAGCAGGAGTGCAGACAAGCCAAATTATCAGTTGAAATCATGTACGACGAAGAGCAAATCAAAAATCTTTACTCAGATACACCGCGACCACAAATTTTGCAAAGAGCGCATAACAAATTCCATATTCCTACCAATTGTTGGCTCAATTACGAACTAGTCACAGTCTACATTCTCTCAGTTCTCAAAAAAAATGACTCTTATGCTTTGGAGCTAGAACAAGAATTGACGAATCGGACAAATTTTCGGGTATCAAGCACTTTACTCAATAAAGTATTAGACGATTTATCGACAGAGAAGGTTGTTACTACTTATCTCCAAAAAAATGAGGGGAGAGGGCGTTCAAAAATCATGTACAAACTGACAAAAGACTGGTATATTCATGCAATTGTATTGGTTAGATATTGGGAAGAGTTTATTAAATCTAGTAAATTATTTCAACTAATTGAAACTTTAAATCCATCTAGCCCATCCAATAGTGCAGAATCTGATCTATTAGATAATTTGGCTATTAGTTCTGATAAAAAGACTCTAGCTACGCCTAAGCCGATTAAGCCTCAATCTAGCGACTGGTCGAACGCGCAAAAGGATTTAAACCTAGAATTACCATTGAATATTAATGTCAGGAGCGAACATACAGATGTTGAATTAGGCGTGGGTATGGAGGCTAATTATCCTAACTCAAAAATAGCTAATTCTCGATATCCACAAGTTCGATTGATTCCAGACTTGTCAACACATAAACCTGAATCTATAGCGAAATGGCAGTCAATCGATCGAGCCGGAATTGCTAAAATATTAGAATATGAGCAATTGCAGGGTAGAATTCCCGATCGAAAGGCTCATAATCATCCTGGTTACGATCTTGAATCGCGCGATTTAGCTGGAAATATTCGATATATTGAGGTTAAGTCTATTACAGGCAAATGGGATAACTGTAATGTTTGTATGACTCCGACGCAATTTGATATAGCTCGGCAATTAGGTGCTGAGTATTGGTTGTATGTGGTCGAACGAGCCGAGGAAGAGCAAGAATTCAAAATTTACACCATCCAAGATCCAGCTAATAAAAGTTCTCGGATTGCTTTTAATGGTCACTGGAAAAAACATACTGCTTAAATTTAATAGACAACCCGATCGATTAAAATTGAGCTAGACGCTCGATCTGGTTGTGTTGCAAAAATAATTGGAGGACAGACAATCCTCCTCAATCACCGCTTCCTAGGCCGCCACTCCAAAAATTTGAGACACGAATCCTACTTGTGCCCGAATGTCTCCTTTGGCAACACCTTGAACTTGTCCTTTGCGGATCATGTTCATCTCTTCGAGGTTGCGGTAACTGAGGGGATACCGCAAGTACCACCTCACACACAGCAAGATAATTTCTCCCTGGAAGTGACGCCATTTAAACGGATGCTTGGGGATCATGGACGAGGTAGGTTAGGCGAAAAACAGTAAGTACAAATACTACCTCTACCAGACTACCACTAGTTTTTGCAACACAACCCTGACGGTCGCTACAACTACAATGATATCCCGCTGCATGTTTGGAGGCTCTGGCAAGGTAAGGTCGAGGGGAGTGTTACCACTCCACCCCTCCTATCCGAAACCGGACATGAAACTATTAGAGTCGATACCCATGTTGCCACAGGATACCTCTCCTTCAGAACGTA
>ENA-OFCI01000754-OFCI01000754.1-metagenomes-genome-assembly--contig:-NODE-754-length-17536-cov-3.909731_pt1 | contig 17536 bp, 15 predicted proteins | sample MGYA00153391_OFCI01 | MGnify analysis MGYA00153391
CGCCGCCGTTACCGCAAGGCCCGATGGCGTTACCTTTGCGCCGCAGCGACCTGCGCGGCGACTTCGGCCACAAAGTCACCGGTCTTCTTGAGGTTGACGACGCGGCCAAGACCGGCCTGCACCGCAAAGGTGGTGAGGCCGAGTTCATGGCCGTAGAGCGGCATCCCGGCCTCGAGTCGCAGCGTGTCTCGGCTCGCGAGTCCCGCGGGCACCAGGCCACTGCCCGCGCCGGTCTCGGCGAGCGCGCGCCAGAGCGCGGGAGCGGCATCCGGAGCGATATAAAGCTCGAAGCCGTCTTCGCCGGTGTAGCCCGTGCGAGCGACGAGGATCTCGTGTCCCTCAAATTGCCCGGGGGTGCACCAGTAGTACTTGAGGTCGACGAGACCGGGGACGACGATGCCGGGGACCTGGCTCAGGATCTCAAATGACTTGGGCCCCTGAATGGCGATGAGCGCGATATCGTCGCTCTCATCGAAAACCTCGCAGTCGAACGGCGCGGTGCGCTCGAGCAGCTCGGCTGCCACCGCCTCGCGATTCGACGCGTTAGCGACCACGATGAACCGATCTTCGCCGGTGCGGTAGACGACGAGGTCGTCGATAATTCCGCCTTCCCGGCCGAGCAGCAGGCTGTATTTGGCCTGCCCCAGCGCGACGGCGGAGATCTTGCCGGCGAAGGCATAGTCGAGGGCATCCGCGCTCTCCGGCCCGATCACCACGATCTCGCCCATGTGGGAGAGGTCGAAGAGTCCGGCGGCAGTGCGCACGGCGTGGTGTTCGGCGAGGTCACTCGAATAGCGCACGGGCATCTGCCAGCCGGCGAAGTCGGTGAAGCTCGCTCCCGCATCCATGTGCACGCGATGGAGCGGCGAGTATCGTTCTTCGGTCTTCTCAGTCACGGAGTTCTCCTGGCGCGCACGGGCTGCGGATGGAACTCCCCCTCTGTCATGAGCCTGAGAGTTTCACGCCGCAGCGCTTTCACCTTCGGCGGGACGGCGAACGCGAGCGTTCGGTCATCCACTTTCCAGAGTGGCCAGTTCGATGCGGTACGGAGACCTGAGAGATTGGCGGGGAGGCTTGCTCCTTCGGTGCCCGACGTGAATCGGGCTCTCCCGCATCGTGTGTGCGGCCCAGTTTTCGATTATTGAATCAGCCTACCAAGGGAACCGTGGCGCGCGGGTAGCGCCCAGCACCAGACTTGACCACCTGAGACGCCACTCGTCTCAGTCACTGAGTCCGAGCGGTCACTGAGTCCGATAAGTCACTGAGTCCGAGCCCATAGATGATCGACGCGGTGACCGTGCGGATCAAGACCGCGCAGCCGAGCACAATCGCCGCTGACGCAAGCCCGGTGTTGAGGCGACCGCCCCCGCGTCGAAACGAAACGGTGCCGAATGCGATTCCGAGCACCCACACCACCCCGAAGAAAAAAACGCCCCCAGTTTCGTGCAGGTAGCGCAGCCGGGCGCCCTGCACGAAGAGCCACAATTGCTCTGCGCCACCGATCGAGAGGGCGCCGTAGCCCGCCATCGCGCTGAATATGACAGCGAGTATCGTGAGGGCGTCGAGCTTCTCGCCGCGCGCGGAAAGCCCAGGAGGGCGCGCGGCGATCACGAAGGAGTGCAGAAACAGCGCCACTGCACCAACGATGAGGGACACCGAGATGCCGAACGCAACCAGCCGCTCAACCGGGGCGTTCTGCGGAAAGCCGAGGAGCCCCGCAAAGTTGATAAGTCCCGCCCCGAGCAGGCCTATCGCCACCGTGCGAACGAGAGCGACACTCTGGCCGGAGCACTCAGGCACCGTCGGTGCAGCGGGAACCGGAGAAGTCATGGCCTCATGCTATTGCGACCTGTCGATGCACTGCGGCTCTCGCCTGCGGCGCGCAGCACAGGGCCGCAGAACGACTACGCCTCGCGCGACTTGGGGGAGCTCTCGAGCGTCTTCGCGGGGTCGCGCTCCACGATGTCACCGAGCGCCTCGTCGATACGGCCGAGCAGTTCGGCAGGGATGGTGACGCCTGATGCGACGACGTTCTCCTTGACCTGCTCGGGACGGGACGCGCCGATGATTGCCGAGGCAACGTTCTCGTTCTGAAGTACCCACGCCACGGCGAGCTGCGCGAGCGAGAGCGACAGCTCGTCGGCGATCGGCTTCAGCTTCTGCACCCGGGTGAGCACGTCATCCGTCATAAATCGCGAGATCATATTCGCGCCACCCTTCTCGTCGGTGGCCCGGCTTCCTGCGGGAAGGGCAGCCCCTGGTGCGTACTTTCCGGTGAGCACGCCCTGCGCGATCGGCGACCAGACGATCTGCGAGATGCCGAGTTCCTTGGATGTCGGCACGACCTCCGCCTCGATCACCCTCCAGAGTTCCGAGTATTGGGGCTGGTTGGAGATGAGCTGGACACCCATCTCCTTGGCGAGTGCCGCTCCGTCCCGCAGCTGGTCTGCTGTCCACTCACTCACTCCGATGTACAGCGCCTTGCCCTGTCGCACGATGTCGGCGAAGGCTTGGAAGGTCTCTTCAAGCGGCGTCTCGTAGTCGAAGCGGTGCGCCTGGTACAGGTCGACATAGTCCGTCTGCAGCCGCTCGAGAGAGCCGTCGATCGACTCGAGGATGTGCTTGCGCGACAGCCCGACATCGTTGTGACCCTTCGGCCCGGTCGGACCGAAGACCTTGGTGAAAATCTCGACAGACTGCCGACGCTGGCCCTTCAGTGCCTCGCCGAGCACAGTCTCGGCAGCGGTGTTGGCGTAGACGTCCGCGGTGTCGAAGGTGGTGATCCCGGCATCGAGAGCGGCGCTAACGCAGGCCTTGGCGGTGTCATTCTCCACCTGTGAGCCGTGGGTGAGCCAGTTACCGTAGGTGATCTCCGAGATCTTGAGGCCTGAGTTTCCGAGGTATCTAAATTCCATGAAACCAAGCCTACGCTCGCAATTCGCGAGGCTCGGTCACTCCTCCGACCAGGGTGCGCCGAAAGACTCACCGGCCGAATCCATCATCTCGACGAGAGCGCTGAGCAGGGATTCCGTCGTCTCCGAGCGCAGCAGCGCGATCTGGTCCATCGGTCCCACGGGAGCGATCGCGGCCAGTTGCCAGGCCGCAGCGACGGGATCGTCGGAGATCTCGACATCCGCCGACCACTGCTGGTCGCCTGACTCCGCCGCCACCCGCAGGGTGCGACGCACGGCTTCCTCGGCTTTCTCGCGAAGCGGAAGGAGGTCGTCCTTCCACTCGAGTTCGGGGAGATCGCGCACGCGGGCGACGGGATGGGGATCCTCTTCCAGCCACTCGAGTATCTCGATGCGTCGCTCGCCCTGGGCGACCAGGACCACGAAGTCCTCGTTGGCATCCAACTGCTGGATTTGCGCGACGGTGCCGATGGTGAAGCGCTTCTCGCCTCCGCCCACTTCCTGACCGCGTTCGATCAGCACGACCCCGAACTCGGAGGGCTCATCCGGGAGGATGCGCGAGAGCATCACCATGTACCGCTCTTCGAACACGCGCAGTGGCAGTGGCATGTGCGGGAAGAGGACGGAACCCAGAGGGAACATTGGAAAGTCGGTCACCCTTACAGGCAACCACGAAGGAATGCTCGCGGCTAGGGAGTAAGCCCTGTGAGTTCACCGACGAATGCCGATTTGTACCCGTTTCGCGCTAAACGGGGCACACCTGGAGCTGTCCCGCGTTCGGGGGGTTTTGATCCTCTAAGCTCAGGAGTAATGGACACCCCGACCCATTACGAATTGCTGTGTGTGACCCCCGAAGCCACGGCCGATGAGATTCGTAACGCCTACCGCCGACTCATCCGGCTCTACCATCCCGACGTCTCTGGGGCGGCCGGTGAAGCGATGACGCTTCGCCTCAACGATGCCAAGCGGGATCTGCTCGACCCGGAGTTGCGGGCGCGATACGACCGTGCGCTCCTCAACGCCGGGCTCGGAGTGCGCACCGGTGCGGCTCGCTCCCCCGCCGCCTCGAATCCCCCGGGACCCCGCATCCGTGACGACTGGCGCCCCACGCCTCGTACCAAGGATTCGACGGCGTCCGCTGCCACGAACCGGTTGCGCTATCGGGCCTGGATGAGTGTCTCGACCATGTCGATTGCCGCGATCGTAACCATCACCGCGGTGGTCTTCGCCTGGAGCTACTCTGGCCCTCTCGGCCTCACCACTCCCCGCGTAGTTCCGCCGCTGGTGATCGCGGTGGGCTGGCTGGTCGGTGGGTTCAGTCGACCGTCGAAGTTCTTCATGGCGTTACTGGCCTTCGGCAGCGTGCTCTGGCCCCTCGTCGCGTTCGGCGTCTCGCCGTTCTCGATGCTGTCCGATTCGGTTCCGCCGGTGATCCTTGCCGCGCTGACGATGCTCGGGATCGCCGTGCTCGCGCTGAGGATATCCGCTCCGCTGGCCACGCGACTCTCGCGCTACCGGACAGCTGCGGTTTAGCTGGTCTCTCCCTTGATCTCTGCCTTAGGGGTAGCGACCAAGGCCCGGAGTCCGGCGCAGATCAGAAGTTGACCACGAAACTCGGGATGCCGACAGCGGCCCCCGACACCGGATCACCGGTGTCGTTGACCACGTGATCGAGGGTTCCCGCACCGAGCTGCACCGTGAGCAGGTCGTGCAGCTGCACGCCCGGCGTCACCGGCACTTCGAACCCGCGGGTCGCATGAATGGTGGGGTCGACGTTGGTGAAGATATAGCTTCCCCCGCCCCAGAGGGTGTGGGTCTTCACCGAGTCCGCGACCTTGTAGCCCGCCCAGCCGAGCACCCCGTCGTGCTGCCAGGCCGCCTGGTTCGGGGCGTCGTAGGGCAGCTCGTTCTGGAAGAAGACTGTGGTGCCGCGCTCACCGTTCCAGATCACGTTGTACTTCTGGAAGTGCTCGGAAAAGAGGCCGGTGGCGGTGACGTTGCGTCCGTTGACGACCACCCCGGTCTCCGAGGTGTTCGCCGTCCAACCGACTCCCTTACCGTGGTCGGCACGCCAGGCCCAGATGTTGTCGAGGAGCACGTTGTCGCTGTTGACCTGCAGTGCGACGGTGGCCTTTCCCGCGTGCGGTCCGCCGATGCGGAAGTAGACATCCTGGATGGCGGTCTGGTTGCGCGATTCACCCCGACGGAGGGTGTCCGACTGCGCGTCATGGTCGTGCCAGTGGCCGTCCCGCTTCGCGCCGATCTGCAGGAGCATCGGTGAGTTCACCGCGCCAGCGTCGATCATGAGGCCAGCGACATCCACTCCCGGCACATCGGCGACCGCAAGCGGCACCGCACCGTTCACCGCGGTGAGGGTGGCGACGCCGAGGCCGAGCACCACCGTGTCGGCTCGTTTGACCGAGATGGTGCGATCGACGTCATAGACACCGGGCGTGAACAGCAGGTTCCTGCCGCGGGCGAGCTGGTCATTGATCGTTCGCACCGAGACGCCCGGCTTGGCGACGAAGAAGTCCGAGAGCGGGATGGCGCGACCCGCTGTCGGCGCGGTTTGCCAGGTGGTTCCGACCGAGTCGGTTCGGCCATCTGGAACAAACACGCTGTAGCTGTTCGTGACGCTGTCGAAGAAGAGGTACGGCTTCTCCCGGCTCACGGCTGTGGTCGCGAGGGTCGTGTAGGTAGGGGTGGGGAACGACTGGGCCGGGGCCCCGGTTACGCCGGAGAACACCTGGTTCCACACCCCGTTAGACCAGGAGCCGATCGAGCTATTGCGCACGAGGAACTGCTGCTGCGAGCCATTAACGATCGCGCCGGCCTTCGAGTCGGCCATGAACCCGCCACTGGCGAACTGCGGTCCGGCGGTGCAGTAGTCCATGAACGTGAGGGTTCCGCCGGTGACGTTGACCCGACGCATCGGTGCCGCCTGCGACACGGCCCAGAACTCGCCGGAGGACCGGCAGGCCGTGCCGCCCGCCACGGCGATGGTGAGGTTGGAGACGGAGCGCCAGAAATTATCGAGCGCGCTGCAGTTGTCGGCGGTGAAGCACCGGTTATACACATCCACGTGACCGTTGATGGTGACGTCGCCCGGGGACACGCCGAGACCGGCAACCTCGGTGTAGTAGCCGACCTGGAAGACCAGTGGATTCGCCACAGTGCCGTAGACGCCGGGCTTGAACAGGATCGCGTAGCGGGCCGTACCCATCTCGTTGTCGACCTGCTGGGTGGCAATCGCATCGACCGCTGCCTGGATCTGGCTCTGCGGCATGGTGGGGTCGAAGATCTTCACGTTGGGTCCGAAGTCGACCGACGGGGATCCGCCCGACGGATGCCCCGGATCGGCGAAAGCCGCCGGAGCCAGCGTCGCTCCGGAGAGGGCGAGGGCTAGCGTGAGGAAAATCGTCGCAACGCCCCGGGTTGACCGGCGAATACTCCGGCGAATGCTCTGGCGAATACCCTGGGGAATACTCTGGGAAAGGATGGCCATGATAGATCTCCTGCTCTCGACAGTGAGGCGGGCGTTCGGGAGCGCACGATGCTGCGAATCGTACGTTCGAACACGGAGTTGGTCAAGACCAACGGGTGCGGGCGAAGCGCCTCGGAGCAGCCCTAGGCTCGAATTGTGTCTTTACCCTCGACAAAACGCTCTTCCGTCGCCCGCACGGCCGGTCGACTGCTGCTTGGCGCGTTTCTCCTGCTGGCGGGAATCAGCCATCTCACCGTCAGTCGAATGGCTTTCCGCGCTCAGGTACCGCGCTGGGTGCCTGTCGATGCGGATTTCGTGGTGCTCTCATCCGGGATCGTGGAGATCACCCTCGGGCTCGCCCTCCTGTTGCTCGTGCGCCGGCAGGTGATCGTGGGAGTCATCGTGGCCGTTTTCTTCCTGCTGGTCTTTCCCGGCAACATCTCCCAGCTGGTCACCCACACCGACTCCTTCGGGCTCAACACCGACCTGGCCCGTGGCATCCGGCTGCTGTTCCAGCCGCTGCTGGTCGTCTGGGCGCTGTGGAGCACAGGAGCCTGGTCGGCGATTCGAAATCGCCCTCGCCAGGCCTAGTCATAGGGAATTAACCTCTTCGACCCCTGCAGGTCAGCTCGGGATCCTAACCTCCTCACTGGTTCACACCCAACGACCCCGGAGGATTCCATGCGCGTGAAGAAAAACCTGTTGATCGCCGTAACGGCGGCCACACTGCTGATGGCGGGGGCCGCGACACCGGCATTCGCCGACGATGCCGGTCATGGTCACAACACCACCGGAGACGGTTCGGATCGCCGGAACCTAAGTTTCGGAATCATCGGCGATGTGCCCTATGGGAAAGCAGAAATCGCGGCATTCCCGTCGTACATCCAAGATCTCAACGCACACCGGGAACTCGACTTCGTCGGGCACCTGGGAGACATCAAGAGCGGATCGTCGGTCTGCTCCGACGAATACTTCGCCAGCATCCGCAGCAACTTCGACACCCTCACTCTTCCCCTCGTCTACACGCCGGGCGACAACGAATGGACAGACTGTCACCGCACCAACAACGGCGCCTATAACCCGATCGAGCGGCTGGCCGCGGTGCGAAATACCTTCTTTCCCCGCCCCGGTGTCACTCTCGGAGCGCCGATGAAAGTCGACTCGCAGGCACGCGCCGGGTTCCCCGAGAACGTCGACTTCCGCACGAAGGACTTTTCCTTCACCGCCGTGAACATCCCAGGGAGCAACAACTCCCTCGTGCCGTGGTCCGGCCTCGGCCAGACGACGCCGACGCCCGAACAGACCGCCGAGGTTCAGGCGCGCAGCCAAGCGGACATCCTCCAGCTCACCGACACGTTCCAGGCTGCCCGCCGACACCGTGACCGGGCGGTGGTCGTGATGACCCAGGCCGACATGTTCGACCCGACGGTGACCAACCCCGCGACATCCGACTACGCGGGCTACACGCCCCTGGTGAAGGCGCTGATCGAGCAGGCAAATGACTTCGGCGGTGCGGTGTACCTGATCAACGGAGACAGCCATGTCTTCAACGAGGACCACCCGCTGGCCAGCGGATCGCCCTGGTTGGCGTTCTACGGCCAGTCGACCGCCGCGACCAACCTCACCCGTCTCACGGTCGACGGGTCATCCAACGCCCAGGACTGGCTCAAGGCGACGGAAAGTCCCCTCGGGTCGGCGACGCCGCTCGTGTTCGAGCGCGTGCCATTCACCCACCCCGCCTCCTGAGGCCAGCCAGCGCCGGGTTCGCAATCAGCGGACCCGGCGCTGCCTGACAAGTGCGGTTGGGAGCGGTGAAGGCATTGGAGACGAGGATCAGTTATATCGAGGTCGCGCCGATCAGAGCGACCAACAGGAACCACACTTGACCGAAAAACAGGAGATAGCTCTCGGAGGGGATGCGGATCGACGTCGGATTGGCGGTCATCTCCACCTCACCGAACACTCCACCGACCTCGAGCGCAATTGTCGACCAGAGTGACACCCGCGACTAGAAACCCGAGACATGGGGCTGACCAAGGCAAGCCATTCGATTCGGTCCTGTGCCAGTCGGGTGAATCCCCACCTCGCCGCACGGAAGCAGATGCTCCTGCCGTGGTCAGGATGTTGACCAGCGCAATCGCACTGGTCTGCGTATTGGTGCAGCTGCCGAAGTCGGTCGCCTCCGCCCCGTCGCCAAGGACCGACACTCCCCTCGGGTGACGCACACTCACCCTTCGACCGGGATCAATACCGAGATACCTGGCGCGCCGAGGGATCGCCGAAGGCAGCGGGTGTTGGGTGATAGTCGCGGGGCGCTCTGCGATCGCAGGCAGTAGGCAAGGTATTCGCCCACGCGCAAGCACCGACCCGCTGTGCGCACAGAGGCCGGGCGATTGGTACAGGCTCCGAATCCCACATTGCCGACTCCCCGCGGCGCTGGATCGACCGCTCAGTGTCGGCCAGAGCCGTGCCCGGTCGCGGCCAAACATCCGCATTCACCAGGTTGCTCTCCTCGCCGGGGCACTCTCGCTGCTCGACGAACGGTACCGATTATTTTTCTCTCGCCGAGTGTGTGGGTCGGACGAAATGAACTTAATCCTGCCGGCCCTCGGGTCTTGAGCGACCGCCAGAAACTGGTCTGAAAGACATCGTTCCCGCTGTCACCGACGTCGTCACCGAGCAGTTCCCCGTCGCCCGTCGACAACCACGACAACCATCGATTGGGATAATGTCCGGGATATTTTCGAGAGAAGATGGCGGCATGGGCGCCGAGCTTTGAGACCTATGTCTGGACGTTTCAGATCAAGACACGGTGCACAGAGAACACGGGCACAACCGCGATCAGTGCCTCGCGGGCGTGGCGGCGGCACTCCCACGAGCACTGCCAAGACCACACTGGGAAACACCCCGAACACTCAGATCTGATCAAATTTTGAGAACCTTCACAATTGATCACGTCGGCTCATTTTTACGGAGAGATATCACCAAACATCGGCAGATGTTGACTCCATGCGTGCGATAAAGCGTTATTGAATTGAGATAAACAATCAGAAATGATGCTAATTGTGAGCGCTAACATCTGAGCAGATCAGAAAGTCCTGATCTACCTGAAAATCCGCCAGCACACAGCCGACGATGGTCGAAGGAACACTAAACGAAGGAGTTTGGTCAGATGAAGAAATTACTCAGTGCGATCGCAGCCGGGGTCGTGATTGTTGCTTTGGCGGGCTGTTCGGCGAGTGTCACCGGAGCTGTCGGCAGCGGCACCGGATCGAAGGCTATCGTCGTCGGCTTCTCACAGGTCGGGGCGGAAAGTGGGTGGCGAACGGCCAACACGATTTCGATCCAGTCGTCATTCAAAAAGGCGGCTATCGATCTGAAATTCTCCGATGCCCAGGGGAAGCAGGAAAACCAAATCAAAGCAATTCGCTCGTTCATCCAGCAGAAGGTCGACGTGATCGCTTTTTCTCCGGTTGTCGAATCCGGGTGGGATACCGTCCTCCAGGAAGCAAAGGCGGCCAAAATTCCCGTGGTGCTCACCGACCGTGCCGTCGATTCGAAAGACAAGACGTTATACGTGTCGTTCCTTGGATCCGATTTCCTGAAGGAAGGCGAGAAGGCCGGGGACTGGGTCAAGAAGGAGTTCCCCGATAAAGCGGTTGTGAATATTGCCGAGATTTCCGGTACCACCGGGTCTGCCCCGGCAAACGACCGCGCGAAAGGCCTGCGCGATGTTCTCGGCAGTGACTCGAAGTACAAGATCGTGGCAAGCCAGACCGGAGACTTCACCCGCGCCGGCGGCAAGCAGGTCATGGAGGCGCTGCTGAAGTCGACTCCCAACATCGACTTGGTTTATGCGCACAACGATGACGAGGGCCTCGGTGCCATCGAAGCCATCGAAGCCGCAGGCAAGATTCCCGGAAAAGATATCCGGATTCTCACTCTCGACGCGACTCACGACGGTCTGCAGGCCCTGGCTGACGGCAAGATCAACTACGTCGTCGAATGCTCGCCTTTGCTCGGCGACCAGCTAGTCAATATTGTGAAGGACATCGTTGCCAAAAAGACGGTCCCGCAGCGCATCCTGACGGTGGAAACCACCTTCGATCAGGCTCAGGCGATCGCAGCTCTTCCGACCCGGAAGTATTAGCGTTCGATCGGCACAGCTGAACGTTCGACAATCCGCCAGCCGGCCGGGAAACGAGAAAGCTTCCCGGCCGGCTCACACTGATACGCCTCGATCCCCGCAATAACCTCCCCTCTCGACGAAGAGAAAGCGATAACTCCGATGGCAGCGCCCACTCCGATTCTCGAAGCGATCGACGTCTCAATTTCGTTTCCGGGGGTGAAGGCGCTCGACACCGTGAGTTTTCGAATGTTCCCCGGTGAGGTTCATTCTCTGATGGGAGAAAACGGTGCCGGCAAATCCACCCTCATCAAAGCGTTGACCGGTGTCTACTCGATCGACAGCGGCTCCATCGCCCTCTCTGGGCGCCCCCTCGACATCAGTGGGCCGGCGGAAGCGCAGACTGCCGGAATCAGCACGGTCTATCAGGAGGTAAACCTACTCACAAACCTCTCCGTCGCCGAGAACATCATGCTCGGTCGAGAGCCGCACCGATATGGTGCCATCGACTGGAAAAATACACGGGCCCGAGCCGGCGAGTTGCTCGCCGGGCTCAGCCTCGACATCGATCCCTCCTCACCGCTGGCGAGCCACTCGCTCGCCGTACAGCAGCTCGTCGCGATCGCTCGGGCGATCGGTATTCAGTCGAAAGTGCTCATCCTCGACGAACCGACCTCCAGCCTCGACGCGGAGGAAGTCGCCGAACTGTTCCGGGTCATCCGCCGGCTGAAAGAGGACGGGGTTGCGATCTTGTTCGTTTCCCATTTTTTAGATCAGGTGTACGAAATCGCTGACCGCCTCACGGTTCTCCGCAACGGCGCTCTGGTCGGTGAATACCTTACCGAGGAAATTCTCCGCATTGAATTGGTCAACAAAATGATCGGCAAAGAGATCACCGAGCTGGAGGCACTAGAAAACCGCACCCGGGAAATCGAGGATGACGAACTCACCAGCCCGTACCTTCACGCGGTCGGAATAGCGCGAAAAGGATCAATTGAGCCAGTGGACATCACCGTGCATGAGGGCGAAATCGTCGGTCTCGCCGGACTCCTCGGATCCGGTCGAACCGAGCTGGCGCGACTACTGACCGGGGTCGACCGGGCGGACACCGGGACTCTAAAAGTTCTCGGCCGCGAGCGCCGGTTGCACAGCCCGAAAAGTGCGCTGCGCGACCGCATCGCTTACTCATCCGAAGACCGCAAACGTGAAGGAATCATCGATGACCTCAGCGTGCGCGACAACATCGTGCTCGCCCTTCAGGCGGATCGTGGTTGGTTGCGCCGGATTCCTCGCCGCCGCCAGGACGAACTTGCCGCAAGCTATATCGCCGCACTCAACATCCGACCGGCAAATCCGAATGCACTCGTGCGGAATCTCAGCGGAGGCAACCAGCAAAAGGTGCTCTTAGCGCGATGGCTCGCGGTCGCGCCACGACTGCTCGTGCTCGACGAACCGACGCGAGGGATCGACGTCGGGGCGAAAGCCGAGATCCAAAAACTCATCTCCAACCTCGCAGAAGAAGGAATGTCCGTGATCTTCATCTCAGCCGAACTCGAAGAGGTCATCCGACTCAGCCATCGCATTACAGTGATGCGGGACCGCCGAAAAGTTGCCGACCTTGCTAATGAAGACGTCACCGTCGCCCAGATCATGGCACTCATCGCCAGCGGTTTAGACGCATGAGCACGAGCAATAACCCCGCTGTCTCTGCGGTTCGGACCGTGGCCAAGAGCCGGCTGCTCTGGCCGATCGCCGTGCTTATTGTGTTGCTTCTCGTAAATGTGGTCGTAGAACACCGATTCTTTTCCATCCGAATTCAGGATGGTCACCTGTTCGGGAGCCTGATTGACATTCTCCGCAACGGATCCCCCACTGTTCTGGTCGCGATAGGTATGACCCTGGTCATCGCAACCCGCGGAATCGACCTCTCAGTCGGCGCCGTCGTCGCCATTTCCGGCGCTCTCGCTGTTCTGATCATCCGCGACTCACCGACCCCCGGCAGCCTGACAACAGTGCTCATCGCCTGCGCGATTGCCATCGGTCTCGCCGCAGTTCTCGGTGCGTGGAATGGGCTCCTGGTCTCCGTTTTCGGAATTCAGCCAATTATCGCCACCCTCATCCTCCTCACCGCGGGCAGGGGAATTGCGCAGCTCATCACCGAGGGTCAGATTCTCACTGTTTCCAGCCAGTCCTACAAAGTGATTGGGGGCGGCTACTGGTTCACGCTGCCCGCGTCGATCATCATCGTGGCGGTAGTGTTCGTTGTCGCCGCCGTGGTTACCCGCAAGACGGCGCTCGGACTGTTGATCGAATCGGTCGGAATCAACCCGGAAGCAAGTCGGCTTGCCGGTGTCGGCTCCCGAAGCATCATCTGGATGGTCTACATCTTTAGTGGAATCTGCGCTGGCGTCGCCGGTCTGATGATCAGCTCCAACGTCACCGCTGCCGATTCAAACAGTGCCGGATTGTGGATCGAACTGGATGCCATTCTCGCCGTGGTACTCGGCGGCACCTCCCTCGCCGGCGGGCGTTACTCTCTGGTCGGCTCCTTGATCGGCGCGTTCATCATTCAAACCCTCACGACCACCGTCTACTCGATCGGAATTGCACCAGAAATCACCCTGGTGTTCAAAGCCCTGGTCGTGATCACCGTATGCCTACTTCAATCCCCGCAATTCCTGGCCATGTTCCGTCGCCGTGGGAAACCGCGCGCGGTGACTGCCACCCCACCGAAAGTCGCAGCATGACAACACAAGGTCTGAGCGAATCACCGATCATCCGCACGCAACGCCGGGGCTGGAGCGCACGGCTGCCCTCGTCCCGGTACTCATCGGTCATCATCACCCTGCTGTTGCTCATCGCCATGTTCATCGGCGGCTCGACCCAGTACCGAGGGTTTTTCTCCGGACAGGTGGTGCTCAACCTGTTCGTCGACAACGCGTTCCTGCTCGTACTCGCCACTGGCATGACCTTCGTTATCCTCACCGGTGGGATCGACCTCTCTGTCGGCTCCGTCGTGGCACTGTCCACAATGATTGCCGCATCGCTTGCTCAGGCAGGATGGCCACCGTTCGTCATCATCCTGATCGTGCTGGCGGTCGGATCGACGTTCGGACTACTCGTCGGGCTCGTCGTTCATTACTTCAATATCCAGCCGTTCATTGCAACCCTCGCCGCAATGTTTCTCGCACGCGGGCTGTGCTACGTGATCAGCACAGATTCAATATCGATTACTGATCCGTTTTTCACCGCAATGGCGAAAACGCGCATACCCCTGGGGGGGGACCTGTTCATCTCGCCGAGCGTCATCATCGCGCTGGTAGTCGTGGCCATCGCCGTGTTCGTGCTGCACTTCACACGAACCGGACGCACCGTCTACGCAATCGGTAACGGGGGCCAGTCCGCACACCTGATGGGGTTGCCGGTTTCCCGAACCCGGGTGCTCGTGTACGTCATCAGTGGATTCTGCTCCGCCGTCGCAGGAGTGCTGTTCACCTTCTACACCCTCTCCGGATACAGCCTGACCGCAGTGGGCATGGAATTGGATGCGATTGCCGCCGTCGTGATCGGTGGCACCCTGCTCACCGGTGGATCGGGCTTCATCATCGGATCCGTGCTCGGAGTGCTGCTTCTTGGCCTCATCCAAACGATCATCAGCTTCGACGGCACGCTGAGCTCCTGGTGGACGAAGATCGTGATCGGAGCCCTTCTCCTCATATTCATCGCACTACAGCGTGTGCTCCGGGGGAGAAAACGGTGACAGAACCGGTTCGGGCATAATTGGGGGACTGGTTTTGTGGGTACGAATAGGAAGACAGACCTATGAACGCGGAGGAGCCAAAAGCCCGCGTGGCGAATATTTTCGATGTCGCGCGACTGGCCGGCGTCTCCCACCAAACTGTTTCTCGGGTGGTCAACGACCTTCCAAACGTGCGCCCCGCAACCCGCGAACGCGTTCAAGAAGCGATCAAACAGCTTCGGTACCGGCCGAGCACAGCCGCTCGGGCCCTCGTCACTAAACGCTCCCGCACGATCGGACTCATCACGACCGGCGGACCGGATTACGGGCCTTCCAGTATTGTCCTCGGGTTTAACGAAGCGGCCAGAAATGCCCGCTACAACGTGCTGATTTCCAGCATGCTCGAATCCAACCGCGTCTCCATGCGTGCAGCGGTCGAACTGCTCCTTGGCCAGAACGTCGAGGCGATAGTACTGATCGCGGCGCATCGAAGCGCCCTCGAAGCCATGCAGGGCGTCGACCTCGGGATCCCATTACTCGCTGTGGAGAGCAGTGGCCGATCCGGATTCCACAGCGTCTCAATAGACCACTTCGCTGGTGCCTACGCTGCGACCAGCCATCTCATCGAACTCGGTCACACGAACATTCTCCACCTCGCCGGGCCCCGCGATTCGATGGATGCGATCGAGCGCATCAACGGCTGGCGGAGCGCCCTCTCCGACCGGAGCATCAAAGCCCTCGAACCGTTATATGGAGACTGGTCGCCCCGAAGCGGATATCAGCTCGGCGAGGAAATTGCGAGCAACCGCTCCGTTTCGGCCGTGTTTGCCGCCAACGACCAGATGGCACTCGGACTCATCCGATCTCTCAGCAGCCATGGCATCGCGGTGCCCGATGACATCAGCATCATCGGATTCGACGATATTCCCGAAGCCGAATATTTCATGCCGCCCCTGACGACCATTCGACAGGACTTTACCGAACTCGGCCAGAAAATCATGTCGACCCTGGTTGAAATACTGCGCGGAGAAACCGATGTTAACACCCTGCTCCCCATCCCAAGAATCGTGTTGAGGCACTCCACAGGGCCGGTGTCGGCACTGCGTCAATAGCCCGGGACTCGTCCGGTACAGATTCGATGTGAAGCCTCACAATAAAGTGGACTGCACTGCTTATTTTCGGGACAGGCACTAGGATGTTAGCGCTCACAATAACAGAGTTGTTATTGACGCATGCAGTGCAGTTATTCCCCATCCAAAGACGGACCGGAGGTTCCTCATGCATTTCTCATCACTCACGACGCTCTGGCAACGGCGCGAATCGAATTCACCCTCTCGACGCAAACGTGTGGTGCGCACCGCCAACTACGTCACGCTCGCCATCGTTACTGCGGCACTGATCTTCAGCGGCGAAGGCCCTTCCCAGGCTGTTGACCCGCTGCCATGCGACATCTACGCCACTGCAGGCGCCCCGTGCGTCGCTGCCCACAGCACCACCAGGGCGCTCTACGCAAATTATGTCGGCTCGCTGTACCGAGTTTCTCGAGCATCTGACGGAGCCGGCCAAGACGTGGGTGTTCTCTCCACCGGGGGCTACTCGAATGCTGCGACACAAGACACATTCTGTGCGGGCACCACCTGCCTGATCACAAAAATCTACGACCAGTCCCCCCGGCACAATGACCTCACCATCGAAGGCTCCGGGGGAGCCGGATCTGCGGATGTCGGAGCACCAGCTGACGCTCTACCGGTAATCGCCGGAGGACATTCCGTCTATGGAATCGAATTCTCCGGGCAGATGGGGTATCGCGATAACACCACCTCCGGAGTCGCGGTTGGCGGACAGCCGGAAGGAATGTACATGGTCACGTCGGGCACACACGTCAACGGCTCATGCTGCATGGATTACGGCAATGCGGAAACGAATAATCTCGATACCGGTAATGGTCACATGGACGCCATCAACTTCGGCACCGAACGCTGGTTTGCCGGCGCAGCAGGCAACGGTCCCTGGGTTCAGGCGGACCTCGAAAACGGTCTCTTCCAATCCAGCACTGGAGGCCCGGCCGACAACACTTACACCGGCGACGCATCACCGTTTGTTACGGCCATTCTCGAAAACAACGGACAGAACCACTTCGCCATCAAAAGCGGAAACGCGCAGACGGGTGCCCTGACAACGAGGTACTCGGGCAGCGAGCCGACGGGAAACGGCGGCGGCTATTCACCCATGCACCAGGAAGGTGCCATCGTGCTCGGCACCGGAGGTGACAACAGCAACGGTTCGATCGGCTCATTCTTCGAAGGCGTGATGACCTCCGGAGTTCCTACGGATGCCGCCGACAGCGCGGTCCAAGCCAACGTGGTCTCGGTTGGATACGGTGGGCCGACCGGCGTCAGCGGCTCCCTCGGTACCAATTCCGAAATCTCTCTCAACGCCACCACCCCGGGCTACACGGCCGACTTTATCCGCCACCAAAACAACACGGTGGTTCTCTCCAGCATCACGGCGGCAAGCTCGGCGCTGGATCGAGGCGATGCGACGTTCATCGTGCGCCCCGGGCTAGCGTCATCCTCCTGCGTCTCTTTTGAATCGAGGAACTTTCCGGGGGACTTCCTTCGGCACTTCAACTTCCAGTTGTTCAAACAGCCTATGGACGGATCCGCAGCCTTCCGGTCGGATGCCACGTTCTGCCCGCGGACCGGGGCAAATGGGCACGGCGCCTCATTTCAGTCGTACAACTACCCCACAAAATACCTTCGGCACTACAACGGAACCCTGTATATCGCGAGCAATAGCGGATCCAACGCGTGGGACAGCACGACCTCCTGGGCGAACGACGTGAGCTTCATCGTGTCGACACCGCTGGCGCCCTAGCCAATCGGAGCGCCTCGCTGCCGGATTGAGACCGATCCGCAACTTTCGACCTCACTCCGGCAGGAGGGCTCCGAACGCTCCGACCCCACGACGCCCCGCTGTAAATCCTCGGGCAGGCTGGGGCGACCTGAGAATCGGGCTGCAGCGTCCATTTTGGACAGCGCATGCCACGGAGTCGCTTGCGCCGCCGAGGCTGGCTGCTCGTATTCCGGTGGTCGCCGGTATCCGAGCGCGACAAGCCGGGATAGCCAGGTCTTCAACGGGGGCCACCCACCTCGCAGCAGACAGGTGATCCAACGCTGGGAAAGTCGTCCCAGTGCACGGGAGTCGTTGTGACTGACTAACAGTCGCGGCGAAGAATCGCGTAGGCGACGGAGCTCACGAGAGCGTCGCCATCG
>ENA-OFCI01000755-OFCI01000755.1-metagenomes-genome-assembly--contig:-NODE-755-length-17511-cov-5.167851_pt1 | contig 17511 bp, 17 predicted proteins | sample MGYA00153391_OFCI01 | MGnify analysis MGYA00153391
AGACCCCAGTTGTAGAAACACCGGTTGTTGAAACACCAGTTGTAGAAACAGCAGTGGTCGAGACACCTGTGGCTGAGACTCCGGTTGTTGAAGAAGTAAAGGGAGAATAATTCGTGGCTTCTTATACAGCTGAAGATGTAAAACGCTTGCGCGAGGCGACCGCCGCTGGAATGCTCGATTGCAAGAAGGCGCTCGATGAGGCCGACGGCAATTACGAGAAAGCAGTTGAAATCATTCGCGTTAAAGGACTCAAGGGAGTCACTAAACGCGAGGGACGTACAACTTCTAACGGTGTTGTTCTTGCCAAGGCTGAAGGTAACCTCGGCGTAATGCTTGAACTGAACTGCGAGACCGACTTTGTCGCAAAAGGTGAGCGTTTTATCGAGTTGGCCGACGAACTTCTCGCCCACCTCTTTAATTCAAAGATTGCCGTGCTGGAAGCCTTCTTGGCATCTACCCTTCCGACCGGTGTGACCGTTCAGGCCCGTATCGATGACGGTAATGCAACCCTCGGCGAAAAGATTGAACTTCGCAAGATTGCGGTCCTTGAGGGATCCCCAGTCGCTCTTTACCTGCATCGCACTAATCCAGATCTTCCTCCACAACTTGGCGTGCTTGTTCAGCTCACAACTGATGCACCCGAGGCCGGTAAGGATGTTGCCCAGCACATCGCTGCATTTGCACCGCAGTACCTAAATCGCGAATCAGTTCCTGTAGAGGCTATTGAGAGCGAGCGTCGTATCGCCGAGGAGACCGCCCGCAATGAGGGTAAGCCAGAGGCATCGATCGATAAGATCGTTGCTGGGCGCGTAACTGGATTTGTTAAGGAAGTCAGCCTGCTCGAACAGGCCTTTGCTAAGGATGCCAAGAAGACGGTGCAACAGATTCTCGATGAGGCGAAGACCGCCGTATCGGCATTTCACCGTTTCAGAGTTGGACAGTAATCTCAGCACAGCAGCGTTACTCATCTGAACTCTCAATGTAAGGAGCACTCACTATGGCCCGCACAGGTTATAAACGAGTGCTCCTTAAACTTTCTGGAGAAGTATTTGGTGGAGCTCAAGGTATCGGTGTAGACCCCGATGTCGTTCACGATATCGCCGAACAAATTGCTGAAGTAGTACGAAGCGGCACTCAGTTGGCAATTGTCGTTGGAGGCGGAAATTACTTTCGCGGTGCTGAACTACAACAGCGTGGGATGGATCGGGCGCGCGCCGACTATATGGGCATGCTCGGTACAGTCATGAACTGCTTGGCGCTACAAGATTTTCTGGAAAAAGAGGGTATTGAAACCCGAGTTCAAACGGCGATCACCATGGGTCAGGTCGCGGAGCCCTACATTCCGCTCCGAGCGATCCGCCACCTGGAAAAAGGTCGAGTAGTCATATTCGGTGCCGGCGCTGGAATGCCATATTTCACAACCGATACCGTGGCTGCGCAGCGCGCTCTAGAAATTGGTTCCCAGGCCCTCCTTCTTGCCAAGAGTGGGGTGGATGGGGTTTACACCGCAGATCCTAAGAAGGATCTTTCCGCAACTAAATACGAGTCCATCAGCTTTGATGAGGTAATCGCCAAATCGTTGGCGGTAGCCGATGCCGCGGCCTTTAGCCTCTGCCGCGAAAACAAGCTCCCGATCGTGGTCTTTGACCTAAAAAATAAAGGAAATATCGCTCGCGCTGTACGTGGCGAGGCAATTGGTACCCTAGTCTCCTAGAGAGTTCCTCTCGCAAGAGTGGATTTTAAGTAGCCTTATTGAAGGAGCAAAATGTCTGATTTAGCAACCGCCTTGGCTGATGCTGGCGCCAAGATGAGCAAAGCGGTAGAAGTCGCCAAAGAAGATTTCGGCTCCATTCGAACTGGTCGCGCCCACCCTGCGATGTTCCAAAAAATCATGGTCGACTACTACGGTAGTTACACCCCACTAGCTCAGCTCGCGACCTTCCAAGTTCCAGAAGCGCGAATGGCGATCATCTCCCCTTTTGACAAGGGAGCTATGGCCGCGATCGAAAAGGCGATCCGGGACTCTGATCTGGGTGTAAATCCTGCTAACGACGGTGTGGTCATTCGAGTTAATTTCCCCCAACTGACGGAGGAACGTCGGAAGGATTTCATTAAAGTCGCTCGCGTTAAGGCTGAAGAATCTCGGGTTTCAATCCGAAATATCCGACGAGCTGCGAAAGAGATGATGGAGAAACTGGAGAAGGATGGCGAGATTGGTAAAGACGACCTTTCGCGCTCTGAGAAAGAGCTTGAGAAGGTAACAACTGATCATGTCTCCAAGATCGATGAACTACTCAAGCACAAGGAGACCGAACTTCTCGAGGTGTAATTCCACCTAATGAGTTCACTTATCCATGGATGACCTGCATTCGTTCAATGACGCAATTAATAAGCGTGCAGGAAGAGAGCTCATCCCTTCAATTGCAGTATCTGTCGTAATCCTAGGGTTAGTCTTCGGAGCACTAAAGTTAAATCCAACAATCTTCGCTGCTCTTATTTGGGCTGTCATGCTTCTCGCCATTCGAGAGATCGTGCGTGCCTACAAAGCAGGGGGAATTGATGTAGCCGGGCTCCCGATCTACCTTGCTGCGACAGGAATTCTCGGGGCGACCTGGTTTGGAAAGATTGAAGGTCTCTCTGTTGCGCTGGCTGTGGCAATTCCCAATGTAATGGTTTATCTGCTCTTGGCCTCGCCCAAGGATTTTGTTAAGCGCTCAACTGCAGCGGTCTTCGCCATCTTTTATATTCCCTTTTTAGCGGGATTCATTCTCCTTTTAGCTCACTCTCATAGCCCAATCTCAAAAATCTTTACCCTTGTCGTCCTTGTAAGTTTTAACGATACTTTTGCATATTTTTCTGGTGTGCTTTTTGGCAGACATCCGATGGCGCCACATATCAGTCCCAAAAAGACCTGGGAAGGTTTAGCCGGGGCAATAGTTGCTACCACAGTAGGCGCTGCCTTGGTTTTCGCCTACGTGTTAGATGGCTACTGGTGGTTGGGTGCACTCGTGGGAGTGTTAGGAGTAATTACGGCAACTTGTGGAGATCTCATTGAATCCGCGGTAAAACGCGATCTGCAGATTAAAGATATGGGAACTATTTTGCCCGGACATGGTGGCATCTTAGATCGCGTTGATTCACTTCTTTTTACCGCACCATCGGTCTGGTTCGTCTTCGAACTCATCCAACACTTCAAGTTATAAGGCGGTCAATATGAGTGAAGATAACTCTCTTAAATTAGTTTTTGATGAACCGAAGCAGCGCGTCAAACCACCTCGCCATTTTGCCGATCTAGATCCTGAAGGTCGAAAGGCGCTAGCGATAGAACTCGAGATCCCTGCCTTTCGCGCCAACCAAGTCTCCACGCACTTCTTCACTCATCACAATGATGATACCGAGACATGGACGGATATCCCCAAAGAGATGCGCTCCCTGATGGCTGAAAAGTTCACTCCTAAATTAATTACGTTGGTGCGCTCCGTCGAATGTGACGGCGGCACAACGCGGAAAGACCTGTGGCGGTTACACGATGGCGTTCTTGTAGAGAGCGTACTAATGCGATACAGCGATAGAACTACGGTCTGTATCTCTTCCCAAGCCGGGTGTGGAATGAATTGTCCCTTCTGCGCCACGGGACAAGCTGGGTTGACTCGCAATCTCACCGCGGGGGAAATCACCGCTCAGGTTGTTGCTGCTGCTCGGGCGTGTGCGCAAGGTGAATTACCGGGCGGGCCTACAAGACTTTCTAATGTGGTCTTTATGGGTATGGGAGAACCACTGGCAAATTACAACGCAGTGATTCGAACGGTGCGCAACATCACGGCGCCTCAACCCGATGGTCTTGGTATCGGCGCAAGGTCTGTGACGGTCTCGACAGTGGGATTGGTAAACGGTATTGAAAAATTGATGCAGGAAGATATCCCAGTGACGTTAGCGGTCTCGCTTCACACCCCCGACGATGAACTACGAGATTCTCTGGTGCCGATTAATTCACGTTGGAAGGTGAAGGAAGTTCTCGCCGCCGCCGACGCTTACGCAGAAAAGACTGGACGTAGGTACTCGATTGAGTACGCACTGATCCGTGATATCAATGATCAAGCCTGGCGATCTGACCTACTCGGTCGACTCCTTCGAAATCGAAATGCCCACGTTAATCTCATTCCCCTTAATCCGACTCCTGGTTCAAAGTGGACCGCTTCGCGCCACACAGATGAAGCGACATTCGTTGAAATTCTGGAAAGTTATGGAGTGCCCGTAACTGTGCGGGATACTCGTGGACGCGAAATCGATGGCGCTTGCGGTCAATTAGCCGCCGCTGAAACTAATTCCTCTTCCGTACCTGCCGAGTAAAGCAAGATAAACCAATGCGCGAAATTGTGATCCTGGGGTCAACGGGGTCGATAGGTATTCAAGCGTTGGAAGTTATTGCGGCTAACCCAGATAAATTCAAAGTAGTTGCTCTTGCGGCCGGCGGGGGAAATATTTCAGCTCTCATCGCGCAGGCTAGAAATTTTGGCGTAGACCTTGTCGGGGTGAATTCACACGGTGATCAAGCTCGGCTTCTCGCTGGTGATATCAAGGTTATTGACGGTCCGCACGCCTCCTCTGAAATTGCGGCGATTTCTTGCGACATTGTGCTCAATGGAATTACCGGGTCGATAGGGCTTGGCCCAACTCTCGCGGCCCTTCGGGCGGGGAATAAAGTGGCGCTTGCCAATAAGGAATCCTTGGTAGCCGGCGGAGATCTCGTCACTTCATTTGGATTGGATCGGATCATCCCGGTTGATTCCGAACATAGCGCGCTCTATCAGTGTTTTATCGCGGGTACGCGTGATGAGGTGAGCCGAGCTATTTTGACAGCCAGTGGGGGAGCATTTCGCGATAGATCCGATCTTTCCAGCGTGACCCTAGCGGAAGCCCTCAACCACCCGACTTGGTCTATGGGCCCCGTTGTCACCATCAATTCAGCAACCTTGGTAAATAAAGGGCTAGAGATTATCGAAGCGCACTACCTCTTTGATCTGCCCTACGAAAAGATTGAGGCAGTCATACACCCGCAATCCGTTATCCATTCCATGGTGGAATTTATTGACGGTGCGACGATCGCTCAGCTGAGTCCACCCAATATGAAAGGGCCAATTGCCTATGCACTAGGTGCTCCGCACCGGATCGCGAAGGCAACGCCTGGCGTTGATTGGAGAAACCCTCAAAATTGGAGCTTTTCACCCGTTGATTCGGCTCGCTTCCCCGCGATTGATTTAGCGAGACACTGTGGGTCCCGAGGCGGCGGTCTTCCGGCTGTCTTCAACGCCGCCAACGAGGTGGCGGTCGATGCGTTTATAAAGGGTGAACTAGCCTTCACCTCTATCGTTCAGATCGTTGCGGCGGTTGCTGCCCAGTTAGACTTCTTGGGGGACTCTCATGTCAGAGATATCTCAGATGTCAGCGCCATAGAGCAGGATGCGCGACAGGTCGCTCGCTCACTAGTTCTGGAGAGTAGATAAATGTTGCAAGCCCTTGGGGTGCTCGCCTTCGTCGTCGCCTTACTAACTTCGGTGATGATTCACGAGTTTGGCCATTTCTTCTTTGCAAAGCGCTTTGGCATGAAGGTCACGGAATTTTTCCTGGGATTCGGCTACAAAATCTGGTCCTACCGTAAGGGAGAGACTGAGTTTGGCATTAAGGCGATTCCCGCCGGTGGGTACTGTCGCATCGTTGGCATGTCGATCCACGAGGAGTTAAGCGAAGAAGACGCCCCCCGTGCATTCGTCCGTTCCACAACCCTGCGTCGCTTGATTGTTCTAGGAGCCGGTTCGGTTAGCCACTTCATTATCGGCTTCCTCTTGATCTTTGCTATCTTTTTTGGAATTGGGACCTCAACGCCCCTTCCAATAATCAGTCAGGTGCTCCCTTGCATAACCACGAGCACTGTCACGAACGCCTGTACCAAAGGCGCAACCCCCTCGCCAGCTTTCACCGCAGGGCTCAAAACTGGGGATGAGATCATCGCGGTCAACGGCAAGAAGGTCTCTAACTGGAGCCAGGATGTACTTGTCATCCGTAACTCAGCCGGAAAGCCGCTCACGCTAGAGATAAATCGAGCAGGGCAATCTTTGACAATCATGGTTGTTCCCGCAAAGGTGATGATCAACGGGAAAGAGTATGGAAAGTTGGGGATCCTGAGCAAGATTGGGCTCCAGCGCGAAAGCGTTGGTACATCTCTCCACGACACATGGTTTCTTGGCTCCAACTTCTTCACCACCAGTATTAAATCGCTGATAACTCTCCCCAGTAAGGTACCGGCGCTATTTCGCCAGAGTTTCTTGGGGGCCAAGCGCGATGCCAGTGGATTAGTTGGGGTTGTCGGTGTTGCTCAGGCTACGGCGGCGACCGCCAGTAACCACACGCTTACCTTTGGCGATAAATTAGAGACCTTCCTGCTGATCATCGCCAGTCTCAATATTTTTGTGGGTATTTTTAACCTCCTGCCACTCCTGCCGTTAGATGGCGGTCATATGGCGGTTGCTGTCGTTGATGGGTTCCGCAGAGTGCGCGCTCGCAGGGCAGGGCTCCCTGAACCCAACCCGATAGACCTGGAAAAGTTGATGCCGATCACCGCTGTGGTCTTTATCTTCCTCGTTGCGCTCTCATTAATGCTGCTGGCGGCCGATATCTTCAATCCAGTCCACTTCAATCTCTAAACTGAGGCAGAATAAGGTCATGGTCGATCTCGGAATTCCATCAGCCCCTCCTCCCGTTTTAGCGCCTCGACGTAAGAGTAGGCAGCTCAAAGTCGGCAGCGTCCTGGTCGGGGGCGACGCTCCAGTAAGCGTGCAATCGATGTGTACCACCCTCACTTCAGATATAAATGCCACCCTGCAGCAGATCGCCGAACTCACCGCATCGGGCTGCCAGATCGTTCGGGTAGCTGTGCCAAGCCAGGATGACGCGGATGCGCTCAAGGCAATTGCGAAGAAATCCCAGATTCCAGTGATCGCCGATATTCACTTTCAACCGAAGTACATCTTCGCGGCGATCGATGCCGGATGCGCTGCCGTTCGAGTCAATCCCGGCAACATCAAGCAATTTGATGACAAGGTAAAGGAAGTTGCCAAGGCGGCCGGAGATGCAGGGATTCCTATCCGCATCGGGGTTAATGCTGGCTCACTGGATCCTCGCCTTTTAGCAAAGTATGGAAAAGCGACCCCAGAAGCTCTTGCGGAGTCCGCCCTCTGGGAGGCATCACTCTTTGAAGAGCACGGTTTCTCTGACATTAAGATTTCTGTCAAACACCACGATCCTGTCACGATGGTGAAGGCCTATCGCCTCTTGGCTGCACAGTGCGACTACCCGCTCCACCTTGGTGTTACTGAAGCTGGTCCAATTTTCCAGGGCACCATTAAATCTGCCACCGCCTTTGGCATACTCCTTGCCGAAGGAATAGGGGACACTATTCGAGTTTCGCTCTCTGCTCCACCCGTCGAAGAGGTAAAGGTTGGGATCTCGATTCTCGAATCACTCAACTTGCGCCAACGTAAATTAGAGATCGTCTCCTGCCCATCCTGCGGTCGGGCGCAAGTTGATGTCTACTCTCTCGCCGAAAAGGTGCAAGCCGGATTACAAGGAATGACTGTCCCTCTACGCGTCGCAGTTATGGGCTGCGTAGTTAATGGTCCGGGGGAAGCTCGCGAGGCTGACCTCGGAGTTGCCTCTGGTAATGGCAAGGGTCAAATTTTTGTAAGGGGCGAGGTAATAAAGACCGTGCCCGAGTCCGAAATTGTCGAAACCTTGATCTTCGAGGCCAATCGATTGGCCGATGAGATGGCCGCGGCGGGTGTTGCCTCTGGGGCACCGACGGTGAATGGTCGTTAAGCCGTAATTTTCTTTTCCTGCCTCAGATAAGATTCTCACATGTTGCGAATGTCCACCTTATTACTACGCACCTTGCGCGAAGATCCCGCCGACGCTGAAGTGGCAAGTCATCGCCTTTTGGTTCGCGCTGGATATGTTCGCCGTATCGCAGCAGGAATCTACTCTTGGCTTCCACTTGGCTATCGCACCTACCGAAATGTAGAAAAGGTTATTCGCGAAGAGATGGATCGAGCTGGATTTCAGGAAGTTCACTTTCCCTCTCTTCTACCTCGCGAGCCTTATGAAGAGAGCAACCGCTGGGAAGAGTACGGACCCGACCTTTTTCGCCTCAAAGACCGACGCGGAAATGATTATCTTCTAGGTCCCACTCATGAAGAGATGTTCACCCTTATGGTGAAGGGAGAGTTCTCTTCCTATAAAGACCTTCCTCTGTCGATCTACCAGATTCAGACCAAGTTTCGTGATGAGCAACGTCCGCGCTCAGGCATTATTCGTGGGCGTGAATTTGTGATGAAGGATTCTTATTCATTTGATATAGATGATGCCGGACTTGAGGCCTCTTACCAACGTCACCGCGAGGCCTATATAAAGACCTTCAATCGTCTGGGATTAAAATTCAATATCGTTTCTGCGATGTCAGGGGCGATGGGTGGTTCAAAATCTGAGGAGTTCCTCGCGCCTTGTCCAACAGGGGAGGATACTTACGTCCTTTGCCAGAAGTGTGGCTTTGCGGCAAATGTTGAGGCTATGGTTACCAAGGTAGCGCCCTTCCAGGGAATTACCCCGCCCGCCCTCGAGGTCTTTGATTCACCTAATACTCCAACGATCGATTCACTCGTTGAACTGGTTAATAATAAATTTGGCGAGAAGATCACGGGTGGTGACACCTTGAAAAATGTTCTTTTAATGGCCGATGGAAAAGCGATCTCGATATTAGTTCCAGGGGATCGTGAAGTGGATCTCAAGCGTGTCGGTGCCAATCTTGCGGGCGTACAGGAGTTGCGACTCTTTGAAGATGCAGACTTTGCCAAGTTTCCCGGCTTGATCAAGGGTTATGTCGGACCGCAAGATGCGGCAAATTTTGACATCACCGTGTATGCCGATCCGCGAATTGTGATGGGCTCGAGTTGGATTACTGGTGCAAATGCGCGAGATAAGCACGCCCGTTTTGTCACCCATGGTCGGGACTTCACCGTTAGCGCATTTGTTGAGGCGGCGGAGGTCAAAGCTGGGGATCCCTGTCCTACCTGCGATACCCCCGTCGTTATCGACCGAGCCATCGAGATCGGGCATATCTTTCAGTTAGGACGCAAGTATGCGCAGGCTCTTGGTCTCACCGTCCTAGACCAGAACGGAAAGGCTCAGGTCGTCACGATGGGCTCGTATGGCATTGGGGTGTCGAGGGCGGTGGCAGCGATTGCGGAGCAGAGTTATGACGAACTGGGACTTAATTGGCCACGTGAAATTGCTCCCGCAGAAGTGCATCTCGTTGCAGCGGGTAAAGACGCTGCTATCTTTGAATTTGCAGAGAAACTTTCCGAGGAGCTAGAGAGTGCTGGCCTCACAGTCCTCTTAGATGATCGCCGCGAAGCTAGCGCTGGAGTGAAATTTAAGGATGCAGAACTTATCGGGATTCCATATATTGTTATTGTTGGCAAGTCGCTAGCTGAAGGCAAGATTGAGTTTCGGATCCGAAAGACGGGTCTGAAGCAAGAGTTCGCTAAGGAAAGCGCCGTGTCGGAAATTCTCCGCGCAATTCATTCAATTCATTGAAGCTATGTCGGTAGTTAATTTTCTCTTTCTAGCGCTCGCCGCGGGCTTCGCAGGCTTTGTAGATGCGGTTGCTGGTGGGGGCGGACTGGTTCAACTTCCCGCCCTTTTAATTGGGATATCAAATAAACCGATTCCCATGATCCTTGGAACCAATAAAATTCCTTCAATCTTTGGTACAACAACCGCCGCGGTCTCTTACTTCAAAAAGGTACGACCAGATCTTCGACTAACTATCACGATGGCGCTACCAGCACTTATCGGTTCTATTGCAGGTGCACATTTAGCTGCTCATTTTCCAACAACGGTTTTTCATCCTCTGATCTTGATCTTATTAGTGCTCGTGGGTCTATATACCTGGCGTAAACCCGACCTTGGCTTAAGTGAGCGATTGCGTTACACGCATCTAACAAGACTCTGGATTGTTGCAGCTTGCGGACTCGTTATTGGATTTTATGATGGAATATTTGGTCCGGGCACGGGAACTTTTTTGGTCTTCTTACTGGTAATAGTTGTGGGGTATGAATTCCTAAAAGCGAGCGCAACTGCAAAGTTGGTTAACATCGCTACCAACTTCGGCGCGATCGTGACCTTCCAACTCGGAGGTCATATTTGGTGGCGACTTGGTCTAGCGTTAGCGGTTGCTAATGTAGGGGGCGCAATAATTGGATCCCGAATGGCGATTCGAGGCGGCTCTCCTCTGGTACGAAAGATCTTCCTCGTGGTCGTGGCGGCCCTTATCGCTAAGTTGAGTTATAGTTGGCTTTACAATTAAATAGCGGAAAGTGGTCCAGACATGAGTGTTATTGAGGTAATTTCCTCGACTTTAGCCCCAATTATTTCGGGCTCTGGCTTTTATCTGGAAGAAGTCACTCTCTCTAGCGATGCTCCCAAGATTCTAACCGTCATCATCGATGGTGACACGCCTCTTAATCTGGATCAGGTCACCTCTGTGACTAAAGAAATCTCGGAGCTTCTTGAACAACTCCCCGAACTTGGCGATTTCCCCTTTACCCTCGAGGTCAGTTCCCCGGGGATCGATCGGCCATTAACGCTGCCGCGCCACTGGCGCAAGAATTTAGGGCGTTTGGTGACGATAACACTTCAGGATGGCTCAGTTGTAAAAGGTCGCATTGGTGAATTAGTTGATCAGTTGATAAAAATTGATGAGCGAGAGCTAGCGCTTTCAGATATTACCCGAGCGCAAGTGGAAATTGAATTTAAATCCCTGAAGAAGGGAGATCAAGAGTGAGCGTTGATGTAGATGCACTTCTTGCAATGACCGTTGAGAAGGGAATTCCCCTTGAAAAGTTGATCAACTCGATTGAGCAGACTGTTACTGAGGCGTATAGCGAGAACCTAGAAGCAATGCCGCAAGGCCGCGCAGTTCTCAATCGTCAATCGGGTGAAATCTTGATCCACGTACCTCAATTTGATTCAGAGGGAATATATACGGGCACCACCACCGATATGCCCGAAGGATTTGAAGCAAAAATCAAATCGCTGGTTCGCAAAGTGCTCAAGGAGAAGATGCGCGCGATGAATGACGCAGGAGTCGTTGCGGAATTTACAGCCAACGTCGGTGACATTATTTCAGGGATCGTACTTCAAGGTCGTGACCCAAATATTATTTATGTGGATTTGGGTCGCACCGAAGGAAAAGTGCCTCTTCAAGAGCAGGTTCCCACTGAACACTATAAACACGGTGATCGTATTAAGGCTTACGTTGTCGATGTTAGGCAGGGGGAGAAAGGTCCTGAAATAACTCTCTCACGGACCCATCCACTGTTTGTAAAGATGCTCTTTACCCTTGAAGTTCCAGAGCTAAAGGATGGCGTTGTTGAAATCGTTGGAATCTCGCGCGAAGCAGGGCAGCGTTCAAAGGTTTCAGTCCGCTCTCATCGCAGTGGGGTAAGTCCCAAAGGCGCGCTGATCGGCCCGATGGGTGCCCGTTCAAAAGCGGTCATGGATGAACTTCACGGAGAGAAGATCGATATCGTCGATTTCTCCGATGATCCCGCGGTCTATGTTGCTAGCGCCTTGGCCCCTGCCCGGGTTACCAGTGTCGAAATCGTGGATCTGCTAGCGAAATCGGCCAAGATAATTGTTCCCGATTTCCAACTCTCTTTGGCGATCGGTAAAGATGGTCAAAATGTTCGCCTTGCGGTCAAACTCACTGGTTGGCGCATGGATATCCACCCTGATAACCCGGTTGAGAGGCTGCTAAAACCTAGTGAAATAGCCCGGGCTCAAGTAGCTGCCGAAGAGGCGGCTCAAGTGGCCGCCGCGAATGAGGAATTACGCCTCCGCGCCCCTAGCGAGTAAGGTTCTCCCTAATGGTCCCGATGCGTAGCTGTATCGCCTGTCGGAGCCGGGAGAGTTCTAAAGAGCTCCTCCACCTTGTGGTGATCGATGGTCAGGTAACTCCAGACCCCGATCGCATACTGAGTGGGCGCGGAGCATGGCTACATCCGAGATGTTTCGAGGTAGCTAAGGCTAGAAGATCTTTTCATCGGGCATTTAAGTCCGGCGGCGATCTCCTCACCGCAGAGTTAGAGCTGTACCTCAAACCTAGTTTGATGATCACCAAGGAGCAAAAATGAAGGCACATAACCAACCATGAGCACCGCCCGCTCATGAGTAAGGCATTTATTTAGGCTTCAGCGATATACGCAGGGGCCGAGAACCAGGAAGGCAACTGTGGCAAAGGTCCGTGTTTACGAGTTAGCAAAAGAGTTAGGGCTCGACAGTAAAGAGCTCCTCGCTAAGTTACAAGAAGTTGGCGAGTTCGTTAAATCTGCATCATCAACGGTAGAAGCACCTGTCGTGCGAAAGTTGATGGAAAAATTCCCAGATATGAAGCCGGCTGACGGTGCTCCAGCAAAGAAAGCATCGGCAAAGAAAGCTGTTGCCAAAAAAGCTGAACCCACCCAAGCGGAGATTGACGCTGCCATCGCGCAACTTGATGAGAGCACCCGCAATCAACTTGGAATCTCTGCAGGATCTACCGCTCCTTCAATGGCGTTGCCACGTCCACCTGCTGTTCCAATGGCGCCAACCGCGCCCTTGGCCACACCAGAACCAGCGGCCGCTGTTGACGCGACACCACGTCCACCACGCCCTGGCAATAATCCCTTTGCAACTCCAACTCCTGCTCCAACTGCGGGGGCAATTCCACGTCCTCCACGTGCGGGAAATAATCCCTTCACTTCGGCGGTAGGTGGCGCGATTCCGCGTCCACCCGCAAATCGTCCTATTCGTCCAGGTGAGCGACCACCCATGGCTGGCAACCGGCCAGGCGCAGTTCGACCAGGATTCGCTGCACGACCAGCAGGAGCAGGAGCGCCACGTCCAGCAGGAGCTGGAGCACCACGTCCAGGCTCCGCCCCAAGTGGTTCTCCATATCGTTCACCATCTGCGGCTCCAACGACCGGTCCATCAACTTTTGGCGGGAAGGGCGGCGGCCGTCATCAGCGCGGTGGCACAGCCGGAGCCTTTGGTAAGCAGGGGAGCAAGAAGGGCAAGGCACATAAGAGTAAGAAGGCCCTGCGTGAAGAGTTCGACAATATGGCGGCGCCTTCACTGGGTGGAGCGGTCGTTCCTCACGGGGATGGTAAAACAGTAATTCGACTCCGTCGCGGAGCCAGTTTGATGGATTTTGCCGAGAAGATTAATGGCGATCCCGCCTCATTAGTTTCAGCTCTCTTCCATTTAGGTGAGATGGTGACTGCGACTCAATCAGTTGATGAAGACACCTTCAAGATTTTGGGCGGCGAGTTGGGTTTTGTCATCCAAGTCGTAAGCCCCGAAGACGAAGACCGTGAACTTCTCGAAGAGTTCGATATCAACCTCCAGCAGGAGCTCGAAGATATCGCTGAGGAAGATCTCGTTGTGCGCTCTCCAATTGTTACCGTTATGGGCCACGTTGATCATGGTAAGACGCGCCTATTAGATGCGATTCGCAAGACCGAAGTCGTGAAGTCCGAGGCCGGCGGAATTACTCAGCACATTGGTGCTTACCAGATTCACCGGATGCATGACGGAGTAGAGCGCGCTATAACCTTCATCGATACACCTGGCCACGAAGCCTTCACGGCTATGCGTGCTCGTGGTGCGAAGGTCACTGATATCGCGATTCTGGTTGTCGCCGCAGATGATGGCGTGATGCCACAGACGATCGAGGCGCTTAACCATGCTCAGGCGGCAGATGTCCCCATTGTGGTTGCCGTTAACAAGGTGGATAAGGAAGGTGCGAACCCAGATAAGGTTCGCCAACAATTGACCGAGTACAACTTGATCGCTGAAGAGTACGGCGGGACAACCATTTTTGTTAATGTCTCTGCTAAATCGGGTGAGGGTCTTGACTCCTTAATAGATAGCGTTCTGCTCACAGCAGATGCTGCGCTGGACCTCCGAGCAGTTGCAGATGATGCAGCTCGTGGGGTCGCGATTGAAGCCAATCTCGATAAGGGCCGCGGTCCGGTCGCCACTGTTCTTGTACAACGCGGAACTCTGCGCGTCGGTGATGCGATTGTGGCAGGAGGCGCATACGGTCGCGTTCGTGCCATGCTCGATGAGAATGGGGATCAAGTCGCTGAAGCGGGACCATCTCGTCCGGTCCAGGTCTTGGGCTTTACCTCAGTTCCAGGGGCCGGAGATTCATTTATCGTCGCAGAAGATGATCGCACCGCCCGCCAAATTGCTGAAAAGCGGCAGCTCGCTATGCGTAACGCGCTTCTCGCTAAGACTCGCAAGAAGGTCTCACTCGAAGACTTCATGGAGCAGTCCAAGGTCAGCACTCTTAATCTCATCCTCAAGGGCGATGTATCGGGTTCGGTTGAAGCGCTCGAAGATGCCTTGCTACAACTTGATGTAGGTAGCGAAGTTGACTTGCGGGTTATCCACCGTGGTGTCGGTGCCATTACTAAGAACGATGTCACCCTGGCCTCGGCCTCGACGGCGGTCATTATCGGGTTCAATGTTAAGCCCGAACCACAGACCGCGATCTTTGCTGATCAGGAAGGTGTTGAGGTTCGCTTCTACACCGTCATTTATCAAGCGATCGAAGAGATTGAAGCATCGCTCAAAGGTCTGCTCAAGCCTGAGTACGAAGAAGTTGTACTCGGTAACGCTGAAGTTCGTGACATCTTCAAGTCGAGCAAGGTCGGAAATATCGCTGGTTGCCTAGTCCTCGATGGATTTATTCGCCGCAATGCTAAGGCGCGTACCTTGCGCAATGGCGTAATCCTCGGTGAAAACCTGACGATCGATTCACTCCGGCGCTTTAAGGATGATGCAACTGAAGTAAGAGATGGATATGAGTGCGGTATCGGACTCGGTTCATACAAGGATCTCGAAGTTGGCGATGTCATCCAGGTATTTGAGGTTCGCGAGAAGAAACGAGTTTGATGATGGCATCCAATCGTGCGCTGAAGGTAGCTGATCGCATTAAAGAGGTTATTGCGATGACCCTGGAAGGTCGGGTCAAAGACCCGCGTCTGGGCTTTATCACGATCACGGATGTACGCGTCACTGGTGATCTACAACAGGCATCGATCTTTTACACGGTACTGGGTGATGAGGATGCGCAATCAGGTACTGCTGCCGCACTTGCCTCAGCCAAAGGGTTGATCCGACGCGAGGTGGGTAGCGCGCTGGGTCTACGCATAACCCCTTCCATCGAATTCTTCGCAGATGGCCTTCAGGAATCTGTCAGTGCCATGAACGACTTAATGTCTTCGGTGCGCGCCGCAGATGCCGAACTCGCTAAGTTGCGCGAGAGCGCTACGCCAGCGGGAGATGCAGACCCTTACAAGGTAACTGAGTAACTTTCTTCTCGCGATGAATGGTTTCTTGCTCGTTGACAAGGCGAGTGGCCTTACCAGTCATGATGTTGTGGCAAAGGTTCGACGTCGATTTGGAACAAAAAAAGTTGGACATGCCGGGACTCTCGATCCCATGGCTACAGGTGTTCTCGTTCTTGGCATCGGCAATGCGACACGGCTGCTGCAGTACGTCGTCGATGGCGGTAAGAGTTATGACGCCACGCTCGCACTGGGCAAATCAACGATTACCGATGACGTCGAGGGAGATCTGCTGACAGTTGCACCACCTTCCGCCCTCGAGGCGATATCGGACTCAGTAATCTTTGAAAGTCTGCAAATGCAGGTTGGAACGATCTTGCAGCGGCCAAGTTCAGTGAGCGCGATCAAGGTAGGGGGCAAGACCGGACACCAAAGAGTGCGCGCTGGAGAAGAGTTTGAACTACCCTCACGTGAAGTCACTATTGATTCGATTGAAATTCACTCAATTGTGCGCAGCGAGAGCGCGATCGAGGTCAAAATTTCAGTGAGTTGTTCTGCCGGCACCTACATACGCGCCATCGCTAGAGATTTAGGGAGTGGACTCGGGGTTGGGGGGCACCTCACCACATTGCGACGCACCCTCGTTTCACCTTTCAACCTTGCGGAGTGCCAAAATTGGGAGGTGGCGGAGCTAATCCCAACCGCTGCAGGAATTTCACGGATCCTGCCCATTCGAGAGTTAGATCCCGGTGAATTGCATGAAATTTCCTTTGGGCGTGCGATCGGTGCAAATGTGAGTGTAGGACCCGTTGCCGCACTGGCAGATGACGGGAGTTTTGTGGCGCTCCTGGAAAATCGAAGTATTGGAGAGAAGATCTGCGCGACCCCCACTCTCGTTTCCATGAAAGAATCCGGGCTATGACCTCAGTCGCAATCGGTATCTTTGATGGGGTTCACCAAGGCCATCAACAGATATTGGCCGAGGCTGCCAAATACGGTCCAGTCACCGTTCTTACCTTTGACCCACATCCGACTTCGGTATTTGCTCCGGAGAGAACGCCCAGTGCACTTGTCACATTGGCGGATCGCATTGCACTTTTGAAGGCGCATGGAGCTCATGAAGTAGTGGTGTTGCCCTTTACAAAAGAGTTCGCAGGCAAATCGCCCGATGAATTTATTCAGCAGATTCTTCTGGACCAACTTAGCGCTACCCATGTCACAGTCGGATCCAATTTCACATTCGGATACAAGGCGGCTGGAAGTGTGGATTATCTTAAGAGCCACTCCGCTGGATTTGAGGTAAGCGCGGTCCTGCTAGAGGAAAATCGAGGTAGCGCAATCTCCTCCTCACGAATCCGGACGCTGATTGTAGATGGGGATGTTGAGCGAGCCAACGAATTATTAACTCGCCCCTTTTATCTGCGCGGTCCGGTAATCCATGGCGAGAAGCGCGGCCGAACGATCGGTTACCCAACTGCAAATATTGGATTGACGACGAGCGCTACCATCCCGGCAGATGGGGTGTATGCGGGTTGGTTGACGGTTGGAGAGGTACGTTGGGCTGCGGCTATTTCGATCGGGACTAACCCGACTTTCCCTGGAGTCAGAGGGCGCCAAGTCGAGGCATACGCGGTGGATCAAGTTGGGCTGGAGCTATATGACCAGGAGGCCAAGTTGGAATTCGTGTGGCGGTTGCGCGATACCGTTAAATTTGAAAGTTTAGATGAATTACTGGTGCAGATGGCGATCGACTGTGAGCAGACACGTCAGCTAAATTCGTAAGCGTATTTTCGCCCAAATATTTCTGAAAATTAATGAGCAAGTGCTGGCTTATTTGCCCTAAACACCTCAGAATTGCGCCAGGAGCATGGCGGAGTCATGTGACCCTCATCGACCCATAGGAGGACAAGTGGCCGTTAAGAATCTGGTAAAGAATCTCAATGTTTGGGAGGCGATCGGTATCTCGGTCGCGCTGATGGCGCCGTCGATGGCCGCCAACATCAACCCACAAGGAACCGCAGGGGCAGTTGGCCGTGCTGTACCTGTTGCCTTTGCTCTGGCTACC